>Ga0228698_1000534_pt1 | contig 27278 bp, 21 predicted proteins | sample McNCre117_Aug_MG_FD_178015 | JGI IMG/M metagenome (GOLD analysis project Ga0228698, IMG submission 178015) | Freshwater microbial communities from McNutts Creek, Athens, Georgia, United States - 1-17_Aug_MG | ecosystem: Environmental > Aquatic > Freshwater > Creek | place: USA: Georgia...
CGCTCGAACTCCGCGCCCTGATCAGCGGCTGCAGCGAGGGTTGCTTGCTTCATGCAGGCATCATCTCAAAGCACCTCCTGCCTTGCCACCTGATCAACCCGCAAGGCAGACCTTAATCAGCGTAGCCTTAAATCTCGCAGCACCTGGTTCTGCGCCTCCAACTCCACTGCGCGCAATCGTTCGGTCTCTGCCTTCTTGCGGTCCGTGATCACCTTGACGATCGTAAGAGACTCAGCCTCCGACGGATCGAACTTGACGGTAGAGGCGTCCACCCATGCCGGCGAGCCATCCTTGCGGCGCAGTTCTAACTCGGCGTGGAATTTGTCGTCGCCGTGGCGAAGCTGACCAATTCGATCAGCAGCCTGACGGAAGCTGGACTCGTCCTGAAATAATTGGCTGACCGGCATGCCGACCCAGTCGCCCCGGGCGTACCCAAAGATGTGATCCATACCTGGGTTGGCCCAGGTGATGACGCTGGCTTTTACCTTCACCATTCCCACCAGTTCGGTATCCAGTATGGCCTGCTGCTCTTGGGCACGCTCGGCCAACTCTGCGCGAGCCTCATTCAGCGCCGTGATGTCGTGCATCACGGAATTGCTCTTGAGGAATGCGCCCTGGCTGTCTGCCACAGCGATAGCCGTCACCACAACTCGGCGTCTGATCCCTTGACGACCAATGAGATCGAGCTCAAGCTGATCGAGCCGGCCGGTACGCTTGAGCCCTTCAAAAGCAAGGGCCAGGGCGACGACACCGTCTTCAGTCAAGAAGTCTGCAAGACTCAAGTTGCCAATGACTTGGCCTCGTTTGCAACCCAGCCAACCCAATTCGGTGGCGTTGATGCTGATGTAGCGTCCGTGCACATCCAGCGAGTGGTAGCCACACGGGGCTGCGTCATACAGTGCGCGGGCTTGGGCCTGGCGGTCAAGCGTGGCCTTGACAAGCTTATCGATGACCACGGACGCCACAAACAACAGCAGCATCAGTCCGAGCGCCCAGGCAGCAGAAACTCGCCACGCTCCGGTGACGTCGTTGACAGCTCTGCCTACCGTGGCGTAGATGGGATAGCCCGGCAGCTTCTGGTAAGCCACGATGCGATCTACCCCGTCTGCAGCCGCTGCGGTGCGATAGCTACCCGCAGTGGGTGTCCGCGCAATACTTTGGCGCAGGATTTCCGTGGCATCCGCATCGGTTGTCGAGGCCGGTTCGCCGTGAGCGCCTGTGACGCCAATGATGAGGTCCAGCGCCTCGGTTCGGATCCCGGTGACGCCTTGTTCGCCTGCATTGGCTGACATCAGCAAAGGCTGCAACTTGCTGACAGGCACCACTGCCACAATGGCACCAGCAAAAGCTGCGCCCCGTGTATTGATTGCCTTGGCCATTACCAGCGATGGCTCGCCGCTGGGCTTGGCCTGAATGGGCCCAAACAATGTGGGTGGTAGACCGGGCCGCTGCCGCAACAGGGCGAAGTAATCCCGATCAGAAATATCGTACTGACGGCAGGCTTTGTCACGCGGATTGCACAGCCGATGGCCGCGCGCGTCAAAGATACCCATTCGTTGCAGCGCAGGCACAGTTTTCTGCCCAAGCTCCATCATGGTCCAAAAGGCGGGCGAATCCAGGCCTTGCCCGGACAGCTGTAGCTGCGCCTGCAATCCTGCGTATTTCACCGAAACACCGACTTCGTCCAGTAAGGCGTCGATGCTCCTTTGCAGTTGGGCCGCGCTGGCTGCAGCCTGCTGCTCGGCACCCCGCAGCTCCGACTTCCAGAATTGCCAAAGTAGGGTGCCCACGAGGACAACAACCGCCACGTTCAGCCCGACTAGGCCAATTCGCACTTGACGCAGAAGCTCTCGCGCAGGGTGCGGCTCAGGACTCGCACCCAGGCGCTCCCACTCCCGCGGTGTCAAACGTAGCGGCATCGCGCATTGTTAGCTGAAATGCTGCGCAAATCGCTCCGAATTTCGCGCTGGCCAGCCTGCCTGAGTACTTACCCCGAAGCGTACCTGAGGCATCAATAGGTCGCCGGCTTACGTGGTGCTATCAGGCATGCAATGAGCCCCGGCGTGCAGTTGGAACATAATCCCAGTGGATCGCCCGTTCGTGATTTCACGCCCGGGATCCTGCATGCCTGCCAGCTGTCGCCTCTGCATGTGCCAGGCCTTCGTGATCAGGCAATCCAATCAAACGTGAGCAGCCGACCTGCGCCGTGACGTACCGGTCATGACCGACCGCGAAGTTTGGCAATCGACCCTTTCCGGTCGGCGTTTACCCAACTGAATTTGATGCTATCTGACGCCCGCCATTTCCCAGGGAGAAGCGACCTACTGCATCAAATTTCCGACCAGCGGAATCGCAACTGATCTTGATACGCAATGCGCGTTTCAAGAAAAATTGATGCTCGATGTGTAACCAGGAGCGGCACGGGGCCGGCTGCACTGGACACGGCGCATGTGTTCTCGATCAGCGAGTGGAACTTGCTGCGCACCGTGGCTGCGGCCTGGAGTGTTCTTATGGCTGGATACCTGCGGCGGCGCAACTTTTGCGGTTGATGCTGGACTTTGGCTGGGCCTACGGTCTTGGAGCAACCGGGCTGGTCGGGGCCCGGCTTGGCGACATCGAAGTGGATGCCGGCGGCGACGACTGGATCAACGTGGTGGGCAAAGGTGCCAAACGTGGCAAGGAGGTGCTGCCACCCTGCTGGCCAGGGCCACGCTGGATGCGCGACAACCTCCGGCATTCGTCGATCTCAACTTCTTCGATCTACCTGCACGCCGATGACGAACGTCGCGCCAAGCAGTTTGGTGGAGCGTTTGGCGTGCGCAGGCGCTGAAGGTACTTGTTCGAAGCCAAACCCAGTGGCACCATGGTCGACCGCAGGGTCATGGCGGCCACTTGAGGTTGCGGGCAGCAGGCTCCCCGCCTGCAGTGGGCCCCATTCTTGGCAATAGCATCAAATTTAGTTGCCAAGTAGCATCAATTTTAGTTGTGCGAGCGGCGGGCCGCGTTGCATTGAACTGTACCACCTGCAAACAGCATCCTTGATAAGACTTATTATCATGGCACCTTGTTTAGGCTTGCAAAGCCGCCCCGACGAAAACGCAGACACCCCAAATCCCGGCCTGACAAGGACTTAGCCGCGCTTGCGGGAGAGCTGGGGACATGGCCTATACGACCAGAACAGCCAACTTCGCGCCCAACCGCCCTTCAAACGTTGACTTGATCCGCCCTGTGATCGCCTCCAACCCCCTGCCACCCCCGTGACCACCACGCCCCGCCGCCCTGCCCCATCCACCCCGAGCCATCCGCTTGGCCAGAGGCTCAATGCCCCGCAGCTGGCCTTTGTGCGCGCCTGGGCCGAAGGGCTGGATCTGGTGACAGCCTGGAACCGGTACCTGTGGGTCGATGGCGCAGGCGATGCGCGGCGGGCCCGGGGCGAGCTCAAGCGCCTGCTCGATCAGCTGGGGCACCTGGCGCGCGCGCATGGCCGGCCCGAGCTGGCTGCCCTGCTGCGCCGCGATCCGCAGGCCTTGCCGGAGCCGGGGCCTGTGTCGAGCCAAGACGCCGGCGGCGCTGCATCTGGCGAAGCCCCCTCCCCTGCCCTGCCCACGCTGGAAGAATTTGCGGCCCAGCAGCCGGCTGATTTCTACAGCCAGGCCGAGCTGCTGGCGATGTACCAGGCACAGTTTGGGCGTCGGCAAACGGGGCCATCCCAGGCCGACCTTGCGGCATCCGAACAGGCATCCGCCCACCCATCGCCAGCCACGCTGGGCTCCCAGGCTCAAGACCTGGAAAAGCAACGCCTTCGCCTGCAGCGCCGCCAGCGCCTGCGTGAGCGGCTGGCCGAGGCCATCCAGTGGCTGCAAACTGTTGCGCTGGAAGGCGCGGCACGCGCCCCCTTGCCCGGCGATCCAGTAGCCGCCTGGATCGATGAGCGGCAAGCGGCGCGCCTGGCCGCCGTGGGCATCCAGACCCTGGGGCAATTGATCGTCTGGATCAAACTGAAGGGGTTCAACTGGCACCGGGGCATTCCCCGCGTCGGCCCAGAAAGCGCCGCGCGCATCGTGCGCTGGCTGGGCGAGCACGCGGACAGCCTGGGCGCCCTGCCCTCGCCGTCCCTGGTGCCGCTGTCGCAGGTGGACACGGCGCTGGCCGCCCCCCTGCCCCGCGTGGGGATCGTGCCGCTGGAGCGCTTCATGCCGCCCAGTGACCGCGATGGGCGCTTGGGCAGCAACCGCGCGCCACTGGCCCAGTGCAAGGTGGCCGCCAGCAATGATTACGAGGCGATCCGTGCCTGGCTGCGCCTGCGCGTGGCGGGCACGCACACCTGGCGCGCCTACCGCAAGGAGGCCGAGCGCTTTTTGCTGTGGGCGGTGCTCGAGCGCCGAAAAGCCTTGTCGTCGCTGGACGGAGATGACTGCGTGGCGTACCGGGATTTCCTGGCGAGCCCGGGTAGTTTGTGGACAGGTCCGCGCCATGCGCAGCGCTGGTCAGAATCCTGGCGGCCGTTTGAAGGGGCTTTGTCGGTGCGCTCGCAGGCCACGGCGCTGACCATTGTGAGAACGCTGTGTGAGTGGCTGGTGCGCCGCCACTACCTGGATTCGAACCCCTGGGACGATGTGCCGCGCCGGCCCGATGCGCCCTCGATGCCGCAGCTGCGGGCCTTGTCTCAAAAGCAGTGGTCGATGGTGCAGGGCTGGATGGAGCAGGCCTTGCAGCGTGCGCCCTCCCCTGCCCTGCAGCGGCTGAAGTTCTTGATGGATTTTGCGTACATGTCGGGCATGCGGCTGGCCGAGTTGGCTGCGGCCCGCCTGGGTTGGTTCAGGCTCGAGCCGCTGGACGATGGGCCGGGCGAGGACATGGCTTGGTCCATCATGGTGCTGGGCAAGCGCAGCAAGTGGCGCGAGGTGCCGCTGCCCGATCCGGCGATGGCCGCGCTTCGCAGCTACCTGGTGCAGCGGGGGCTGGATCCCGATCCACTGGCCAATGATCCCGACACGCCCTTGATCTGCACGCTGAGCGGTGCGGGGGGCTTGTCGGGTGCGCGGATTTACGAGGTGCTGCGGGCGGGTTTTGAGAGCTGCGCGGCGGACATCGCGGTGCACGATGCGCGCGCGGCAGAGCGGATCCGGCAAGCCTCGACGCACTGGCTGCGCCACACCTACGGCTCACACTCGGCCGCGCGCGGGGTGCCGCAGGACGTGCTGCAGGCCAATCTGGGACACGAGAGCCTGGCGACGACGTCGATTTATGTGCGGGCCGAGAAGGCGCGCAAGCACCGGGCGGTGCAGAAGGCGTTTGGGAACGGGTGAGGCGGTGGGGCCCAAGATGGCGGGGCGGCCTTGATCGGCACCATGGCTTGCGCCACCCGGACAATCAAGCGCCCTGCCTGCCCCTGGACCGGCGACCGATTCAGGAATCCACAAAGCCCTGAATCAGCTTCAGCAACTTGCGGCGACGAGCCTCATCAGACGGCACATCGATCCGAACCACTGCCCTGCCCTTCTTGTCGAAAGTGACGGTGGCGGCCTGCTTGCCCTGGCGCTCAATAACGGTGGCAGCAAGGGGGTTGGACTGTCCAACCCCCTCAGCTGCCAAGCCCTCAATCAGGCGATCCAACACCTGTTTGGCGTTGAGATTGCCGCCGGCCTGCCGGATGGATTTGGCCCGCGCGATCAGGCCTTCTGGGTCTTTTTGCTGCGCGTCGCTCAACAGTTTGGCCCAGCGAAACTGCAGGTCAAGCGGCGTTGCAAACGCCGCCACCACCGCATCTGGCAAACGGGCCAGCGCCAAGGCCTTGCCCACGTCGCCCAGATCGCGGCCGATGGCCATCGCCAACTGGCGGTTGGACGGATACAGGCCCTGATCCAGCGCACGTGCGTACATGGCACCTTGCTCCCAGGCCGACAGATCCTTGCGAGCGCGGTTCTCACGCTCCATCTCCACAAAGAGTTGCTGCTCGGAGAGATCCTCGATGACAGCCAGCACTGGCAGCCCCAATTCCAGGCAAGCACGATGCCGGCGATGGCCAAAAACGATCTCGAATTGCGGGGTTGGGGCAGGGGGGTTGGACGGTCCAACGGGGGGTGCCGTGTGCGCTGAAATCGGTCGGATCTTGATGGCTTGAACGTTGCCGCCGGCCGATCCGATGTCGGCTTTCAGCTGCTCAAAGGCCTCTTCTTCAAACGACGACGCATGCCGATTGGCCCAACGAGATGGTGCGATCAGCTTGGGGTCGACACGGCGCGCTGGCGATGCGCCTTCAAAACTGGCCAGCCTGTTGCGCAGCGCGTCGGCCTCCTGTATGGCGGCTGACTGGGCCGTCATGAAGCCCAGCATGGTGCCGGGGGCCGTCTTGGCACGGACAGGCTCGGCAGCCTGGGCCGCAGGCGCGGCACCGGCAGGCACCGCCGCTGGCACCTCGGGCAAGCCAATCAGTCCAGCCTTTGCAAGCAATTTTTTTCCCATGATCCGGATCCTCTCTTAACGCTTGCCAGCGTCCGCACGCTTGGGTGCAGCAGCTTCTGTCTGCTTTCTCCAAACGGATTGAATCGAGCTCTCCACATAGCTCACGAACAAGTCGTACGCATCGCGCGCACGCTTGAAGGTCTTGGCGCTGCCGTCGTACCGACTGACGTCGTAAACCGTCCCAAACTCGGCACTGGTGGTGGCGGTCACGGCAGTCTTGGGGATCTCAACGGGCAACACCTTGTCGGTATAGGTCGACTGGATCCACTGCCGCACGATGGCGCCCGTGGCATCGGATGAATCCACCCGCGACAGCAGGATGCTGATGAAGTCGAAGTCTTTCTCGAGGCCACGCTTGCTGAGCAGCTCGGTGGTCAGGTCTGAGAACAGTGACCAGAACTGCGCCGCCGACGCGAAGTCCAGCGCGTTGGGGGGCAGGGGCATCACGATGCCGTTGGAGGCCATGAAGGCGTTGATGGTGGTGTACGACAGGGCAGGGGGGGTGTCGATGACGATCACGTCGTACTCGTCACGCACATCGTCGATACCGTAATGCAGCACGTTCCAGAACTCGAAGCCCGGCTCCTGGGTTTGCCGCGCAGGCAGCGCAAATTCAGCGCCAAACAAGGCGGGGGCGGCCGCCACCAGGTCGATGCCATCCCAGTAGGTGGGTTGAATTGCATAGCGAATCGAGGTTTGGGTGCCCATGGCCAGCGGCAGAATGGTCTGCGACTCATCCACCTCGGTATCCGGAAGAATCCCAAAAAGGGTGGTCAGCGAACCCTGCGGATCGGTGTCGATCACCAGGACGCGGTGCCCCAGCAGCGACAGACCTTGTGCCAAGGTCATGGCGGTGGTCGTCTTGCCAACGCCACCCTTGAAATTGCCCACGCTGATGGTGATGGCCTCGCCCTTGGCCGGACGCAGACGATCCTTGCGATATTCTCGGATCCAGGTTCGCACCTCGGCGAGCGTGAACTCGCGGCGGCTGCCCGCCTCGTTCAATCGCCCGACCGGCAAGTCTCCCTTGCTCATGCGGTGAGACACCGAGCCCTTCTCGGCACCAACCATGGCGGCCAGCTGGCTCAGGTTGAAAATGGGGGCCGACTTGCGAGCCGTGGGGGCCAACATGGCTGTACGGATCTGCCCCATCATGGCGACGGCCTTTTCGGCCTGGTCACCAATCTGCTTCAAGCTGATGGACTGCGGTGGACTGAACATCGAGGTGGTCATGGCTTATAGCTCTCCAAGTGGTTGGATTATCGGCGGTTTTACCGCCGCAACCCCAACCGCTGAAAATTCGTAAAGAGAAGGTGGCCGCGCCTAGCCTTGAACGGCACTTTTTTGTCTTCCGTTATCCGTCCAGCACTCCAACCGGGATTTAAAAAGTCTGAACTCCTTCAAACCCTCTAATACCTTTAGGGGCCGAAAATATCAATCACGACAACAACTTAAGAAATTTCACGTGAGGGGATACGGGAGGATCCGGAGAGACTACGGGAGAAGGCGTGAGCGGAGTCGGGATGCCATGTGAGGGTTTACGGGAGCTTGTGTGCGTGGAATCAGGAGCCAGCCGTGGCCAAGCGTTTTGGGCATTCCCTGCCGCTTGATGTGAGACTTAACGGGAGTGCGAAAGCCTGCACAGGCTCCCCACGGTGGTCAACGAAGCCAACAGGCCTGGTCATCGTGAACCAGACCCGCGCCAGCCCCGCTGTGAGCCCGCGCCGGGAGGGGTGCCGGCGTGCCGCCGCCTGATAGGTGAAGGTTTTCGGGAGAGGTGCGCCCGCTAGCGACTGGCCAAGGTGATGCGCAGCCAGGCTCTCACGTGAGGGTTTTCGGGAGAGCAGTTGGCTCCGATCTGACGTGAAGTGGCCTCTCACGTCTAAGCTAATATCGGCGCATGTCCTCCAACGAGTTCACGGATCCCCCTGAAGCAGCTGAACCCAGCAAGCCCTCGGCGCGCAAGGGCAGGGCGCTTGCCAATGGCCAGGCTGCGGCCGAGCCATTGCGCAAACCCGTGAACGCGCTGGCCATCGTGCCGCAGAGCAAGCGCATCACGCCACTGTTTCGCAAGAGCTACAACGTGATGCTGCACCTGGCGCAAGAGCAGGGCATGGATCGCGACATCTTCAGGGCACCCGTGTCGGCCGTGCTGGCAGGGCTCGACTTTGATTCAAACGACACCGCCTTGGTCAAGCGCCACCTCAGGGCCATGGCCACCACGGCCGTGGAGTGGCAGTCGCCAACCAAAGGGGAGGGCGCCACCTGGGCAGTCAGTGGTTTGATCGGCCACGCTGAGATCAAGCGCGAAAGAGGCCAGAACTGGCTGGAGTGGTCGTACTCGGTGCGGCTGAAGCAAGAGCTGCTTGAGCCCAGCGTGTTCGCGCGCTTGTCACTCGAGATCATTTCTCAGCTGCGGTCGCACGGGGCCATCGCGCTGTATGAAATCTGCAGCCGGTACCGGGATGTGGGCCGCAGTGCCCGGCAGCACTGGTCCTGGTGGCGGCCGGTGCTCTCAGGCAAGCCCGAGTCGGAGAAGCAGAAGCAGCTGGAGTACCGGTTCTTCAAGCGAGACGTCCTGAAATCTGCCGTCGCCGAGGTGAACGCGGTGACCGACATCGAAGTCGAGTTGGTGGAATACAAGGAAGGGCGCTTCATCTCGGACATTCAATTCGAGATCCGCAAGAAGAAGCAGGTGCAACTGCCGCTGCAGCATGCGCCGCGGCCGGTCGATCTGACCCAGGTGGTGCGTGCTGTTCGTCTGGGTGTGGATGAAGAAAAGGCCGAGCAGCTGCTGGATGAGTACGGCGACGAGACGCTGAAATCAGGTCTCGACACCCTGGAGAAACGTGCTGCCACGGCCTACCCCGAGCCGCTGCGCGACCCCTCGCGGTACCTGAAAACGGTGTTGTCTGGTGCGGCCATGGCCCAGCACCACAGCAGGCAAGCCGAGCCGCTACCAGGCGAGGCCAGCGAGGCGCTCACTGCCGACAAGCAAGGCAAGCGGCGCCTTCGCTGGGTTGAAGAGTGGCTGCGTCGGCGCCGAGAAAAGCTCATTGACGACATCGCCGCCATGAGCGACGAGGCCCAGCAGTCATTGGTCGCCTCGCTGGCCGAGGACATGCAGGCGCGCAATGTGCACCCGTCCATCCGCAAGCGCCTGCAAACCAGCGGCTGGCAGCACGCCATGGTCTTGCACGAGATGGTCCGCTTTTATGCGCTGGCCACCATCGGCCCGAAATGGGATGAACCCAGCTCGGAGCAACTGCTGGAGGTGGCTGCGCAGTTGGGCGACAGTGGTCAGTGATTTCCTGCCCTTGGCGCGTGTGGGGCGAGTCGGGCGGGCCGCTCTATGGTTTCACCTGGGATGCGCTGGCTCAAGCACCAGAGGGCTTGCTCGACATCGGGAAAAAAAGGCGTATATGTCATAATAGACCAGGCACCCAAGCCATCTGGTGGCGACATCAACACGTGACTGGTAAGTGAGCGAATACGACCACAGCTCCCGGCCATGCAGCATGGTCAAGGTCGTCTCAGACTCAATTTTATGTATCAAATACAGCATGAATGACCTGCCCGAACTGGGGCGAGCGCTGGCTGCGCTGCGCAAAGCCCGCAAGATGACCCAAAAAGAGCTGGCGGCGCTGTCGGGGCTCGGTCAATCGACGCTGGCCCGGTTCGAGACAGGCGGCGTGGCCGAGTTCGGCTCGCGCAAGCTGCTTCGCTTGCTGGAGGTGTTGGGGCATGAGATGTCCTTCACGCCGACACGGCAAGGCTTCACCCTGGATGACGCATTGGCCGAGCGACAGGCCGAGGCGGCCAATGCATTGCAACGCAGCCCGGCCGAGGCGCCCCGGCGGAGTCAACAGCGATGAAGCTGCACGTCCATGTGCATGACAAGCCAGTGGCCACACTGGAGTCCGTCGATGGCTTCAAGCATGTGCTGACTTACCACCCGGAGGTCGACCAAAGTCAATTCGTTTCGCTCTTGATGCCGGTGCGGACCGAGTCGTACAGCTACCCGGAATTGCACCCCGCCTTTCGCATGAACCTGCCCGAGGGCTTCTTGCTGTCGGTGCTGCAAGAAGAACTGGGCCCGCACGTGGGGGCTTCACCGCTGAATCTGCTGTCCGTCGTGGGGCGTCATGTCATCGGTCGGGTCAAGGTGGCCAGCCCGGGCGCAGACCCGCGCCAGCCGCCAGTGCCTTTTGACGTCGCCGAGATTCTGAGAGGCGACAACTCCGAAGAGGCCTTCGTGCGCCTGGTGCGCCGCCATGCCGTCTCAGGTGTCTCAGGCGTGGTGCCCAAGTTCCTCACCCACGAAATCGGTGAGCACCGCAAAGGCACGCTGGCAACAGATCGCTACATCATCAAGGGCACAACGGCCAAAATACCGGGTGTGGCGCTCAACGAGCACCTGTGCATGGAGGTGGCCCGGCGCGCAGGCATCCCCACGGCCATGACCGAGGTGTCCGGCGATGGCCAGGCCCTGGTCGTGCATCGCTTTGACCATGAGGCTGACGGCCACACCAGGCTGGGCATGGAAGACCTGTGCAGCCTCCTGGCGCTGCGCCCAGAGCAAAAGTACGAAACCACCTGGGAACGAATCGTCCACCGAATCAAGGATGTTGTGACCGTGCCGGCGCAACAGAACGCTGCGCTGTCTGGCCTGGCTGATCTTGTCCTCCTGACCTATGCCATGAGGAACGCGGACTGCCATAGCAAGAATGTGGCGCTGCTGTACCGCTCGCGCGATGACGTGTGGCTGGCACCGGTGTACGACATGCTGACCATCACCGTCTACGACGACTACGCCAAGAACCCGCCGGGCCTGAGCCTTGAAGGCCGCAGTACCTGGCAGCCGGGCAGGGCGCTTGAGCGGTTCATGCAAACGCGTTGCGGCATCATGCCTGCCGAGTGCAAGCAACGCATCGAGCGCATCTGCGAGGCTGTTGTATCGGTGACCCCAGACTTGGTCGCAGCAGCCAACGGGTACGAAGGCTTCAGGGAAGTTGGCAAGCGCATGCTGCACGCCTGGAACGAGGGCATGAACAGCTTGCGACTTCAGAAGACATGGAGCCTGCCCACGCTGAGCGCGGCCATCCAGGAAGCCAAGTTCTCTGATCCCAAACCGATGGCACCCGAGCCACGAGAAAAAATCGGGCGTTCGCCCTTGTTGGCAAGGCGTTGAGCCAATTTGTTATCGATCGCGACCACGCAGGTGCGCTGGCACGCTTGCGATAAATCTCGTCGCTGGCCGAAGACGGAACCTGCCCTCGAACCCACGGGGTGTCTGCCAGACCCTGCGGCCTGCAGCGCAAGCGCGCATGTTTCGTTGTTGCTTCAAAAAGTGGTAATCAACGAAATAATGGAACATACTCCCGCCATGCTTCCAACTACACACACGCAGCGTGTCCTCGATCTGGCCAGCCAGAAGGGACTGCTGCGCGCCAACGAATTGGACGCCATCGGTGCGCCTCGCGTCGTTCTGACGCGTCTGACCGCCGCAGGCCTTCTTGAGAGGGTAGGGCGTGGCCTGTACCGGCTTCCCGGCACGCCCGTCTCGGAATTTGAGAGCCTGAGCACCATCGCCACCAAGGTGCCTCAAGCGGTGTTCTGCCTGCTCACAGCGCTGCAGTTTCATGAGCTGACCACGCAGCTGCCACGACAGGTATGGATCGCCATGCCTCGGGGCAGCCATCCGCCCCGCATGGACTATCCACCCATCAAAATGGTGCAACTCTCGGGTGATGCGTACTCGGCCGGGATCCAGGAAATCCAACGCGACGGTGCCAAGCTACGGGTTTACAGCGTGGCCAAGACCGTGGCGGACAGCTTCAAGCACCGCAACAAGATCGGGCTGGATGTGGCCCTCGAGGCGCTGAAAGATGCCAGGGCTCACGGCAAGGCCTCCGTCGACGACATCTGGCGTTTTGCCAAGATCTGTCGCGTGGCCAATGTGATGCGCCCCTACCTGGAGAGCATCGGATGACGGCGGCCACCCCCCAACTCGCACAATCAGTTCGTGCGCGCCTGCTCAATGTCGCCAAAGCGCAAGGTGCCGATTTCAATCAGATCCTCGTGCGCTATGCCTTGGAGCGCATCCTCTTTCGGCTATCTCAGTCGCCGCATGCTGACCGCTTCTTGCTGAAGGGCGCGTTGCTGTTCACGCTTTGGTACGACATGCCACATCGGGCCACTCGAGATGTCGACCTTCTGGGATTCGGGGCCAGCGATCCTGAATCAGTGGCCCAAGTATTCAAGGACATCGCCGGTGTACCCGTCGACGACGGCATCGTGTTTGATCCAGCGTCCGTCACTGTCGAGGTGACCCGCAAGGAGGCTGGCTACGGTGGCGTTCGCGTGATCATCGTGGGTGATCTGGCCAGAGCACGCTGCAAAACCCAGATCGACGTCGGCTTTGGGGACGCAGTCACCCCGGCACCCGTTGATTCGGTCTTTCCGGTGATTCTGGATGACATGCCCGCGCCACGACTGCGGGCCTACCCCACCCATACTGTCATCGCGGAAAAGCTCCATGCCATCGCCCTGCTGGGCATGACCAATAGCCGCCTGAAGGACTATTTCGATTTGTCGGTGCTGTTGGACAGAGAACGCCTGGACGCGGAGTTGCTGGCCGAGGCCATCAGGGCCACGTTCAAGCGAAGGAACATGGTGGTCCCCGCCGCGTTGCCGGTCGGTCTGACGGACGAGTTCGCAAACGATCCATCGCGACAGACACTGTGGCTGGCGTTTCTGAAGAAGAACGAACTGCCGCCAGAACCCTTGCCCGTCATCGTTGGCCGATTGCGCGAGGCATTGGCACATGCGTTGACCACGGCCGCTCGTTGACCGCCAGCCATCCATGGCATTGGCCAAACCAGTGGCCTTGTGCCCGGCGTCAACTATCCTGAGCTGCGCTCGAGATAATTGTCCGTCGCAAGGCCTTGCCCGTGCCGGCCTTTGGCCTGAAGCATGTGCCAGGGCCGGTGTACCTGATCGAGCGTCTTGATCGTCAGGTAGCTCCGGCGGGTTCGATCCTGCAACATGGGCATAATGTATTAAATAACGCGAAAGTGCTGCTCAATCCCGGCGAGCCAGTAGGGGGCCTCGCGATGACTGAAATGCAGCAGTTGCGGTCGTTCGACGTCCCGGCGTTAGCTGACTGCTACCGGCCACAAGCTGTCGGTCGTCGGCGACTGCTTTCCGGCTGTCGGCGATGTGTTGCGGAAAGGTAGCGACATGGCCCGACACATGCGCACATACCTGCGAGCACCTGACCAGCTCGTCGATTGGGGCCTGGCACATCGGGGTTATGGCGGCCGGCCATTCGAAGTCAGCATGCGCCGACAAGGTACGGCGTCGACCGCCGCAGCGAGCTTCTTGGATCACGGCAAGTTGGGGACGCCCTCCTTTGCGATTCTGTGAACATCGTCCCCCAGTGCAATCACTGCAAACTGCCAGAAGGCCAGGGCGTCTGGCAAGGTCCATGGCGAGTGTCCGCACGTTTCGTTGCGAAATACGGCCCCGCCATCTCGCCGTAAGCCTGTGCGGCAGGACAGGTCGTGACCAGCGAATGTTCGTCGGGCTCAGTGGACGGCAGCGCGCTCGGCTGGGATCAAGTGAGTAGGAGCCCTCTGGAATACCGTGCCGTTGGCAATCAAGCTGGTGCGGAGCGCACCCAAGACACGGTGTGAGCGAGAGCGCACAACCGCGTGAGCCCCTCAGCTGTCGGCTGCTGGGGCCTGGCTTTCCGCCAGACGGGCAATCATGAAATCGGCCGCCGCCGTGATGTGCGCGCGTGCCATGGCCTCGGCCACGCCGGCCTGGCCTGCGGCCACAGCCTGCAGCATCTGCTCGTGCTCTTCCCACACGTCGCGCGGCTTGTGGTCGCGGATCAGCACCTGCCCCATCACGCGCTGCATGTAGGTGAGGTGCGGTGCCAGTGTGGGCACGATCAGCGAGTTGCCTGAAAGCTCGTGGATGAAGGCGTGGAACTTCATGTCGGCCGCAATCATGCGCGGCACCGAGCCACTGGCCGCCGCCTTGCGGCCGGCCTCGATCAGCGCCGGGCCCTGGCGTGCGGCACGCTCGGCGTTCTGGCGTGCCGCCTGGGCGAAGGCCAGGCCCTCGATGACGGCACGCATGTCGTACATCTGGCGCACGTAGTCGGCGTCCAGCGGCGCCACGATCAGGCGGCGCCCCGGCGCATCGCGCAGCACGCCCTGGCTCAGCAGCAGCGCCAGGGCCTGCTGCACCGGCTGGCGCGAGACACCCAGCGATTCGGCGATGCGCTCTTGCACCAGCCGCTCACCCGGGGCCAGCACACCCGATGCGATCTCCTGCAGGATAGCGTCGCGCACCTGGTCAACGAGGTTTGGCTGGGCAGTCAGTTGCTTCATGTGTGGTCTCGGGCTGGTCTGGCTGATTCTAGGCCGGCCACCGGCCTGTGCCAGCGCGCTGACGCCTCTGCGACGAGCATTTGAAACAGAATACCGAATTCAGAACACACCCGGGATAATACCGACTTCAGAACTCTGAATTCAAAAGTACGATGCCGGCCATGCCCAGCGGATCAGCGCCGCCAGGGCCGTGTGACGGTGGTGCCAAAGACGGCGCCACGCCTTGCCTGAAGGAGAGTTGCCCATGTCCGTGAACAAATCCGGAACCTGTGCCTGCTGCACCCCGCAGCCCGTGAACGCGGCGCGCCGCCGCATCATCAAGATCGCCGCCACCGGCCTGGCCGCTCCGCTGGCGCTGGCCGCCGGTGAGGCCTACTCCAGGCCCGCCGATGGCGACCGCCTGGTGGAAGAAGAGATCGAGGGCGCACCCACCCCACTGCGCCTGGCCGACATCCCCGTGGGCAAGCCGGTGCTGGCCTTCCCTTACGACCTGGCCCGCAACGAGGTGCGTGACGGCTCGCGCCTGAACAAGGTGGTGCTGATGCGCTTTGCCGAGGCAGACCTTGACGCCGAGAGCCGCGCCCGCTCGGCCGGCGGCGTGCTGGCGTTCTCGGCGATCTGCACCCACCAGGGTTGCGAACTCAAGACCTGGTCGGCCAAGGACCAGTTGCTGGTGTGCTTCTGCCACTCGTCCAAGTTCCGTCTGCGCGAAGGCGGCACCGTGGCCAGCGGCCCAGCCCAGCGCACCTTGCCCAGCATGCCGCTCAAGCTCGAAGGCGACCACATAGTGGTGGCCGGCGGCTTCAGCGCCCCACCCGGCGGCCTCACCGCCTGAACCCCTTCACCCGTGCCCACACCGCCCGCCACACGGGCGGCCGGGCCCCCTTTTGCCTGCTCGACACCGAACCACCCACAGGAGACAACACCGTGAACCACCGCTTGACCCGTTTTTCCGCCAGCCTGGCCGTCGCGCTGCACGCCTTCAGCGCGCTGGCTGCACCCGCCAGCTACTCTCCCGTCACCGACGCGCGCCTGACCAACCCTGAGGCCGCCAACTGGCTGCAGTACCGCGGCAACTACGCCGGTTGGGGCTACAGCCCGCTCGACCAGGTGAACGCCGGCAACGTCAAGAAGCTCACGCTCGCCTGGGCCCTGTCCACCGGCCAGGTGGACGGCCACCAGTCGCCGCCCATCGTGAACAACGGCTACATGTTCGTCACCACGCCTGGCGCGCAGGTGATTGCCATTGACGCCGCCACCGGCGCCGAGCTGTGGCGATACAAGAAGGAGCTGCCGGCCGAGCTGATGCAGCTGCACCCCACCAACCGCGGCGTGGCACTGTACGGCGACAAGGTCTACGTGGCCACGGTGGACTGCCACCTGGTGGCCCTGGACGCCAAGACCGGCAAGGTCGTGTGGGACAAGGCCGTCTCCGACTGGAAGGCCATCCACTACATCACGCTGGCACCCTTGGCCGCCAAGGGCAAGATCATGGTGGGCTCGTCGGGTGGCGAGACCGGCGTGCGCGGCTTTGTGGTCGCGTTCGATGCGGAGACTGGTGCCGAGTCGTGGCGCACCTACACGGTGCCGGCCCCCAACGAGCCGGGTGGCGACACCTGGCCCGGCGATACCTACAAGAACGGCGGCGGCAGCATCTGGATCACCGGCACCTACGACGCCAGCACCAACCTGGCCTACTGGGGCACCGGCAACCCCTCCCCCTGGCCCACCGAAGGCCGCAAGGGCGACAACCTCTACACCACCTCCACCATCGCGCTGGATGTGGACACCGGCAAGATCAAGGGCCACCACCAGTACACGCCCAACGACGCCTGGGACTGGGACGAGGTCTCGGCCCCCGTGCTGATCGACACCGAGGTCAAGGGCCGCAAGATGAAGGCCGCCGTGCACGCCGGCCGCAACGGCTACCTGTGGATGCTCGAGCGCAAGGACGGCCCCATCGGCTTCGTGGACGCCATCTCCTACGTCAACAACAACGTCTTCACCAGTGTCGACAAGACCACAGGCCGCCCCACCTACGACGAGAGCAAGCGGCCCGGCATGGGTAAGGGCATGGTCAGCTTCTGTCCCAGCCTGTGGGGTGGCAAGGACTGGCCGCCCGAGGCCTGGAACCCGAAGACCGGCCTGTTCTACATCCCCGCCAACAACAACCTGTGCGCCGAGATGCCCGAGCCCGAGCCGACGAAGTACAAGAAGGGTGACCTCTACATCGGCTACTCGATCGAAGCGGTGCTGGGCAGCCTGCGCTACCAGGGGGGCAACCAGGCGGCGGCGCCCAAGACCATCGGCGAGCTGCAGGCCTGGGACCTGAAGACCGGCAAGCTGGCCTGGGTCACCAAGTTCCCGACCTTCATGTGGGCCCCGCTGCTCACCACCGGCGGCAACCTGATCTTCGCTGGCGGCACCAACGACCGCATGTTCCGCGCCTTCGATGCCCGCGACGGCAAGGTGCTGTGGGAAACCCCCACCCCCTCGGGTGTGACCGGCGTGCCCACCACCTTTGAAGTGAACGGCGAGCAGTACATCGCCGTGCAGTCGGGCTGGGGCGTGGACGCCCAGCGCATGGGCTCGGGCATCGACACCCTGATGGGCAAGACCACCCCGGTGCCGCAGGGCGGCACGGTCATGGTCTACAAGCTCGGCCGTTGAATTCTTCCCACCACCGCAGTACGCAAACAGGAGCCAACACCATGGAACGCTTTGAGCGCAACTACATCAACGGCGAGTGGGTCAAGCCCTCGTCCACCCGCACCCTCGACGTGCGCAACCCCTCCACCGGCGAGCTGATCACCACCGTACCCGATTCCGACGGCCACGACGTGGACCGCGCCGTGGCCGCCGCCCGCGCCGCGCAACCGGCCTGGGAGCGCCTGCCTGCCATCCAGCGCGCCACCCATCTGCGCAACGTGGCCAACAAGCTGCGCGAGCACAAGACTCGCCTGGCGCGCCGCATCTCGCTCGAGCAGGGCAAGATCCTGCCGCTGGCCGAGGTGGAGATCGACTTCACCGCCAACTACATGGACTACATGTCCGAGTGGGCGCGCCGCATCGAGGGCGAGATCCTCAACAGCGACCGGCCCGGCGAGACCATCTACCTGCACCGTCGCCCCATCGGCGTGGTGGCCGGCATCCTGCCGTGGAACTTCCCGTTCTTCCTCATCGCCCGCAAGATGGCGCCGGCCCTGGTGGCGGGCAACACCATCGTCATCAAGAGCAGCGAAGAGACGCCGCTGAACGCGTTTGACTTCACCGAGCTGCTGGCCGAATGCGGCCTGCCGCCCGGCGTGTTCAACCTGGTAACCGGCGGACGCGACACCGGTGCGCGCCTCTCGGAGCACAAGGACGTGGGCCTGATCTCGTTCACCGGCAGCGTGGGCACCGGCATCAGCATCATGGCCTCGGCGGCCAAGAACCTCACCCGGGTGAACCTGGAGCTGGGTGGCAAGGCCCCGGCCATCGTGCTGAACGACTGCGACCTCGAGCTCACCGCCAACGCGCTGTTCAACTCCCGCGTGCTCAACACCGGGCAGGTGTGCAACGCGGCCGAGCGCGTGTACGTGCAGCGCGGCGTGGCCGAGCAGCTGGCCGACCGCGTCACACGCCTGATGGCCGAGGCCCAGTACGGCAACCCGCTCACCGACCACAACCTGCACATGGGCCCGCTGATGAACCCGGGCGCCGTGCAGAAAGTGGCCGCGCTGGTGGAAGCCGCGAAGAAGCAGGGCGCCCAGGTGCGCACCGGCGGCCGCGTGGCCGACCGGCCGGGCAACCACTACGAGCCCACGGTGCTGGTGGGCTGCAACGATGACATGGACGTGATGACCAAGGAGATCTTCGGCCCGGTGCTGCCCATCCGCGTGGTGGACGATCTGGACGAAGCGCTGGCCCTGGCCAACCACAGCGAGTACGGCCTGACCTCCTCGGTGTTCACTCAGAACCTCAACGCCGCGATGAAGGCCGCCCGCGAGCTGCGCTTTGGCGAGACCTACATCAACCGCGAGCACTTCGAGGCCATGCAGGGCTTCCACGCCGGCCGTCGCAAGAGCGGCATCGGCGGTGCCGACGGCAAGCACGGCCTGTACGAGTACATGGAAACCCAGGTGGTCTACCTGCAGACGCCTTAAGGCACCACCAGCGCCGGGTCCCCCGTGGCCCCGGCCCCCGCTTCCCTGCTGGCCGCGCCTTTCCCTCTTCACTTCCAACGACCTGGGAGACCTTTCGACATGACCTCTCGTTCATCCTGGCTGGGCATGGCACCGGTGTATTCGGCGCTGGTGGCCAGCGCCTTGCTGTCGGCCGCCCCGGCGCAGGCCCAAGTCACCCGTGGCTTCATCGGAGCCCACGAATACGGCCTGCCCGACCCCAGCGGCATGAAGCCGTGGAACGTCTTCGTCGAGTACTCGACGCTGCAGACCACCGACCAGGCCTGGAGCGCCGGCGGCCAGAAGACCAGCGTGGGCAAGACCGAGACCCTGGTCTCGCTGTCGAAATTCGTGCACTTCTGGGAGGTGGCGCCCAGCGTGGGCATTGCCATGGAACTCATCGTGCCCAAGGTGGGCGTGCGTGACATCGCGGGCAAGGGTGCCGGCAGCGCCAGCGGCATTGCCGACCCCATCGTGGGCCCGGCCTTCTGGATCAAGCCGGCCCCGAACTGGACCCTGGGCACCGACATGTTCTTCGTGCAACTGCCCATGGGCGACAAGAGCGTGGGCGGCGGCAAGCGCTGGAACCAGGTGGCCTCGGTCTTCTGGGACGGCCAGTTCGACAAGCTGAACTGGACCGGCAACGTGGCCACCACGCTGCACGGCAAGGCCGATGACGGCAGCAAGGAAGGCAGCCAGGTGTACGTGAACAACCGGCTGGCCTACCGCGTGTCGGACCTGGTGGAGCCCTACCTCGGCATCGACTACGAACGCCAGGACGGCAGCGCCGGCGGCCCGGCGAACCACGAGACGGCGGCGGCCTTCGGCCTGATGTTCTATGCCCTGGACAAGGGCCATATCTCGGTGCACTACGAGAAGGGCCTGAACGGCGTGGGCCGCGCGGTGTCGAACAACCTGAATGTGCGCTTCGCCTACGTGTTCTGAGCACGAGTTCAGCGCCCACCTGGCTGCGGTGGGCCTGACCGTGCGAGGGCTGCGCGCCGGCACCCCGGCGCGCAGCCGCACACCCTTGCTGCTGCTGCACGGCTGGCCCGAGTGGTCTCACGTGTGGCGGCCCCTGATGGCCGACCTGAAGCACGACTTCGAGCTGGTGGCGCCCGACTTCAGGGGCTTTGGCCGCACCGAGGCCCCTGCCACCGGCCCCGCCGAGCACGCCACACCCGAACAGCTGGCCGTCGACACGCTGGCCCTGGCCGACGCGCTGGGCCTGCAGCGCTTTGGCATCGTCTCGCACGACGTGGGCTCGTTCGTGGCCCAGGTCATGGCCCGCCGTGCGCCCGAGCGCGTTGCCGGGCTGTTCTTCTTCAACTGCGCCTATCCCGGCATCGGCGCCCGCTGGGTGGCCCCGCGCCACCTCACCGAAACCTGGTACCAGCAGTTTCACCAGCAGCCCTGGGCGGCCGAGCTGGTGGGCTCGTCACGCCAGGCCTGCCGCATCTACCTGCGCGCGTTTCTGCAGCACTGGGCGCACCGGAGGGAGTCGTTCACCGACGACGACATCGAGGCTTGGGTGGACAACTTCATGCAGCCCGGCAAGCTGCAGGGCGGGTTCAACTGGTACCGCAGCGTGTGGCCCGCGCGGCTGGCGGTGATCGAAGGCAGCAGTCCGCCGCCACCGCCCATCACCACCCCCACGCGCGTGCACTGGGGCGCGCACGACCCCGTGCTGCCACCGGCCTGGGCCGATCGGCTGGGCGACTACTTCACCCACCTGGCGTTGAGCCTGGCGCCCGAGGCCGGGCACTTTGTGCACTGGGAAACGCCCGGCCTGGCGGCCGACGTGGTGCGGGAATTCTTTGGGCGGCTGGGTTGAAGCCAAGGCGGCAATCGCCCGCCTCACGCCTTGGCCGCCACCTCGCCCGTCCCACCCTGCAGCTGCCCCACCATGAACTCCGACGCCGCGGTGATGTGCTGGCGCGCCAGCGCCTCGGCGCCGTCACCGTCGCCGGCGCTCACGGCGGCCAGGATGCGGGCGTGCTGGTCCCAGATGGCAGCGGGCTTTTCGTCGCCCACCAGCACCTCGCCCATCACGCGCTGGGTGTAGGTGAGGTGGGTGGCCAGGGCGGGGGCCACCAGCTCGTTGCCCGAGAGGGCGTAGAGGAACTCGTGGAAGCGCGTGTCGGCGGCGATCATCTTGGTGAACGAGCCGCTGGCCACGGCGCGGCGGCCGGCCTCGATCAGCGCCGGGCCCTGCCTGGCGGCACGCTCGGCGTTGCATTCGGCGGCGCGGCGCGCGGCCAGGCCTTCCAGCACCGCGCGCATGGCGTACATGTGGCGCACGCGGGTGGCGTCCAGTGGCGCCACGATCAGGCCTCGACCCGGGGCGTCGTGCAGCACACCCTGGTTGCGCAGCAGCAGCAGGGCCTGCTGCACAGGCTGGCGCGAGACGCCCAGCGCCTGTGCCACCTGGCCCTGGATCACGCGGTCGCCCGGCGCCAGGCGGCCGGCACTGATCTCGTCCAGCACGGCCTGGGTCACCTGCTCCACCAGGTTGGGTTGTGTGGCCAGGGCTTTCATCAGTGGCCTGCAGCGGTGATGAGACGGTCGCGCAGCACGCGGTGCAGGATCTTGCCGGTGGCGGTGCGCGGCATCTGCGGGTCTTCCACGAAGCGGATGGCCTGCGGGCGCTTGTAGCCGGCCATGCGGCTGCGGCACCAGTCGAGGATCTCGCGCTCGCTGGCCTGCTGGCCGGCGTGCAGCACCACCACGGCTTCCACCGCCTCGCCCCACTTGTCGTGCGGCACGCCGATGACGGCCACGTCCTTGATCTGCGGGTGCGCGCCCAGGATGCTTTCCACCTCCGACGGGTACACGTTCTCGCCACCGCTGATGATCATGTTGCTCTTGCGGTCCACCAGGGTGATGAAGCCATCGGCGTCGCGGCGCGCCATGTCGCCCACCGAGCACCAGTCGCCACGGAAGGCCTCGGCCGTCTTCTCGGGGTTCTTCCAGTAGCCGTCGAACACATAGGGCGAGCGCGAGTAGAGCTCTCCCACCTGTCCGTCAGGCACCTCGTTGCCGTGCGGGTCGAGCAGACGGATGGCGCCCGAGCCGGCCCACTCGCGGCCCACCGAGCCCAACTTGTCGATCTGCTCCTCCGGCCGCAGCAAGGTGACCCAGCCGGCCTCGGTGGAGCCGTACAGCTCGTAGAGCTTGCCGTTGCGGAAGTGCTCGAGGATGGCCAGCTTGGTTTCCTTGCGCGCGGGGGCCGACGAGACCATCAGCTTCTCCACCGCACTCACGTCGTACTTCGCCTTCACCTCGGCAGGCAGGCCCAGCATCATGATGTAGTGGGTGGGCACCAGCGAGGTGAAGGTCACCTTCTCGCGCGAGAGGGTGGCCAGCAGCGCCTCGGGGTCGAAGCTCTTGCGGTCGTCCACCACGCAGGTGGCGCCCAGGTGTGTGAAGGTGTGGCTGAAGTACAGCGAGTTGGCGTGGCACATGGGCATCACCAGCAGCGCGGTGTCGTGGCGGGTGAAGCCCATTTCCAGCGCAGTGGCCAAGGCGATCAGCGCATTGCCTTCGTGGCTGCGCACGGCGCCCTTGGGCCGGCCGGTGGTGCCCGAGGTGTACATCAGCGCGCAGGGATCGCCGGGCAGCACCTGCACGGCGGGGGGCTGGGCGCTGGCACTGGCGATCAGCGCCTCGTAGGCCTGCCAGCCCGCGGGCGCGGTCCCGCCGAAGTGGATCCAGCCGCGCGGTGCCACCTCGCCCAGCTCGGCGCGGATGGGGGCCACGCTGCCCAGCAATTCGTCCTGCACGATGAAGGCGCGGGCCTCGCTGTGGCTGGCGATGTAGGCGATCTCGGGTGCGGTGAGGCGGAAGTTGATGGGCACCGCCACCAGGCCGGCTGAGGCCAGGCCGGCGTACAGCTCCATCCACTCCACACAGTTGTAGGCCAGCAGGGCCACGCGGTCGCCCTTGGACAGGCCCAGCGCCAGCAGGCCGTTGGCCAGACGGGTGGCGCGCTCGTGCCACTGGGCGAAGGTGAGGGCGCGGTGCGAATCGCGGGCGCCCAGCTTGTGCGGGTGCAGCCGGGCGTGGGTGGCCACGGCGTCGGCCACGGTGAGCAGGTGGTTCATCGGTGCGGTCTCCAGCAAGGCCAGGAGCAAGGGGAAGGGCCCCTGGGTTTGGCATGGATTATGGCACTCTGAATTCAGAGTTCGATACGGGATTTCACCAATTCTGGAACTCGGAATTCAGAATACTATCTCTCCACTTCGCATACTTGGCCCCCATGGCCAGCCCCTGCCAACCGCCACCGGAGACTCCCGATGCAATTCACCCGCCGTCATTTCCTGGCCACCAGCACCGTGGCCGCCACCGTTGCACTGCCGGGCCTGGCCCGGGCCCAGGCCGGCAAGCCCGCCGAGTTCCGGCTAAAGCTCGGCAATGATCTGCCGGCCACCCACTCGGTGAACCTGCGCTTGAAGGAGGCCATCGCGGCCATCACGGCCGAGACCCAGGGCCGCGTGGCGATCGAGCTGTTCCCCAACAACCAGCTGGGCAGCGACTCGGACATGATGTCGCAGGTGCGCTCTGGCGCCCTCGAGATGGCCACCTTCCCGGGCACCGTGATGTCGACGCTGATCCCGGTCACGTCCATCACCGGGGTGGGTTTCGCCTTCAGCGGCTACGACAAGGTCTGGGCCGCCATGGACGGCGCGGTGGGCAACCACATCCGCGCGGCCATCGAGAAGGTGGGCCTGGTGCCGTTCACCAGCGTGTGGGACAACGGCTTCCGCCAGATCACCACCAGCACCAAGCCGATCCGCACACCCGACGACCTGAAGGGCTTCAAGATCCGCGTGCCCGTGGTGCCGTTGTGGGTGCAGATGTTCAAGACCCTGGGCGCCGCGCCGGTGAGCCTGCCGCTGTCCGAGGCCTACCAGGCGCTGCAGACCAAGGTGGCCGACGGGCAGGAGAACCCGCTGGCGTTGATCGAATCCACCAAGTTCTACGAGGTGCAGAAGTTCTGCTCCATCACCAACCACTCGTGGGACGGCTTCTGGTTCGTGGCCGGCGGCAAGGTCTGGAAGACGGTGCCGGCCGACCTGCAGCAGGTGATCACCAAGCACATCAACGCCGCTGCCAGGAAGCAGCGCGACGACATCGCCCGCGCCAACGCCGACCTGCAGAAGCAGCTCGAAGCCAAGGGCCTGGCCTTCAACACCGTGGACACCAGGGCCTTCCAGAAGGCCCTGGTGGCCGGCGGCTTCTACACCCATGCCAAGGAGAAGTTCGGCCCCGAAGCCTGGGCCCTGCTGCAGCAGTACGCGGGCCACGTGGGCTGAGGCCGGGCCTTGGGTGCCGTCATGCATACGCACTTCATCGACGCCTCGGTGGGGCAGGCCGACTCCACCACCCGGCTCTGGGTCAAGGCGCTGGACCGGCGCCTGGGCGCCGCGGTGGAGGCCGCGGCCGCGCTGCTGATCGTGGCCGAGATCGCCATCCTGCTGGCCGGGGTGGTGGCGCGCTATGTTCTGCACACGCCGCTGGTGTGGAGCGACGAGGCCGCCTCCATCCTCTTCCTCTGGCTGGCCAGCCTGGGGGCGGTGGTGGCCTTCCGCCGAGGCGAGCACATGCGCATGACGGCCCTGGTGGCCAAGGCCTCGCCGCGCACGCGCGCCTACCTGGACCGTGTGGCCATCGCGGCCGCGCTGGCATTCCTGGCCTTCAACCTGGGCCCGGCGTGGGAACACATGCAGGAGGAGGCCATCGTCACCACCCCGGCGCTCGACATCTCGGCGGGCTGGCGTGTGGCCGCGCTGCCGGTGGGCCTGGGGCTGATGGCGCTGATGTCGCTGCTGCGCATGATGAAGACGGCCACCGTGGCCGAAGCGGCGGCCGCGCTGGGCACGGTGGCGGCGCTGTGCGCTACCTTCTGGCTGGCGCAACCCTGGTTCCGTGAGCTGGGCAATCTCAACCTGGTCATCTTCTTCGTGGGCGTCACGGCGGCCACGGTGCTGATCGGGGTGCCCATCGCGGTGAGCTTCGGTCTGGCCACCTTCGGGTACCTGGCGCTCACCACCCATGTGCCGGTGGACGTGATCGTGGGCCGCATGGACGAGGGCATGTCGCACATCGTGCTGCTGTCGGTGCCGCTGTTCGTGTTCCTGGGCCTGCTGATCGAGATGACGGGCATGGCCCGCGCCATGGTGGCCTTTCTCGCGGCGCTGCTGGGCCATGTGCGCGGCGGCCTGCAGTACGTGATGCTGGGGGCGATGTACCTGGTCTCGGGCATCTCGGGCTCCAAGGTGGCCGACATGGCCGCGGTGGCGCCGGTGCTGTTTCCCGAGATGCACAAGCGCGGCGCGAAGAAGGGCGACCTGGTGGCCCTGCTGGCCGCCAGCGGCGCGCAGACCGAAACCATCCCGCCCAGCCTGGTGCTGATCACCATCGGCTCGGTCACCGGCGTGTCCATCGCCGCACTGTTCGCCGGCGGCATGTTGCCCGGTGTGGTGATGGGCGCGGCGCTGTGCGCGGTCATCGGCTGGCGCTACCGCGGCGAAGACCTCGCCCAGGTCGAACGTGCCAGCGGCCGCGCCGTGGGCCGGGCGCTGGTCACCGCGTTGCCGGCCATCGCGCTGCCCTTCGTCATCCGCGCAGCGGTGGTGAACGGCGTGGCCACGGCCACCGAGGTCTCCACGCTGGGCATTGCCTACGCCCTGTCCGCCGGCCTGCTGATCTACCGCCAGACCGACTGGAAGCGCATGGGCCCCATGCTGCTGGAAACCGCCGCGCTCTCGGGCGCCATCCTGTTCATCATCGGGACGGCCACCGGCATGGCGTGGTCCCTCACACAGTCGGGCTTCTCGCGCGGGTTGGCGCAAGCCATGGCCACGCTGCCGGGCGGGGCGGGCATGTTCCTGGCTGTCTCGGTGGTGGCCGTCATCGTGCTGGGCAGCGTGCTGGAAGGCATCCCGGCCATCGTGCTGTTCGGCCCGCTGCTGTTCCCCATCGCCCGCCAGGTGGGGGTGCACGAGGTGCACTACGCCATGGTGGTGGTGCTGTCCATGGGCGTGGGCCTGTTCGCGCCGCCGTTCGGCGTGGGCTATTACGCGGCCTGCGCCATCGGCAAGGTCGACCCCCAGGACGGCATGCGTCCCATCGTCGGCTATGTGCTGGCCCTGCTGGCCGGCCTGGCCCTAGTGGCCGCCGTGCCCTGGATTTCCACCGGCTTTCTCTGAGCAAAGACCATGACCACACCCCAAGTCACCGAGCACAGCGCCGCGGCGCTCGTGGCCCGCTTCTTCAAGGCGCGCGGCGTGGACCGCGTGTTCGCGCTGTGCGGCGGCCACATCATGCCGATCTGGATGCGCCTGGACGCCGAAGGCATCCGCATCATCGACGTGCGCGACGAGCGCGCCGCCGTCTACATGGCACACGCCCACGCCGAGCTCACCGGCGGGCTGGGCGTGGCCATGGTCACCGCCGGCCCGGGCGTGACCAACGCCATGACCGGCATCGCCAATGCCCATGTGGCGCGCGCACCGGTGCTGGTGCTGAGCGGCACACCGCCGCGCGCACAAGAGCACCGTGGCGCCCTGCAGGACATGGCCCACACCGAGTTCGTGCGGCCGCTGACCCGCTTTGCCCGCACCGTGCGCGAGCCCGACCTGGTGCTGGCCGCGCTGGACGAGGCCGTGGCCCGGGCTCTGGGCGAGGGCGGCGAGCCCGGCCCGGCCTACCTGGACTTTCCCGTCGACACGCTGCGCGCCGATGTCTCGCCTGCGGTGCAGCTGCCCGAGCTGCTGGCCCCGCGTGCGCCGCAGGCGAGCCTGCCCGACCCGGTGGCGGTGGCCGCGGCCATGGAGGTGCTGTGGTCGGCCAAGCGCCCGCTGGTCATCAGCGGCCGCGGCGCCAAGGGTGCGGGCCCGGCGCTGCGTCGGCTGCTCGATGCGCTGGGCGCGCTCTACCTCGACACCGGCGAGAGCCGTGGCTTGGTGCCCGACGAGCACCCCTCGGTGGTGGCGGCCATGCGCGGCTCGGTGATGGGCGAAGCCGACGTCATCCTCACCGTGGGCCGCAAGCTCGATTTCCAACTCGCCTACGGCTCGCCCGCCGTGTTCGGCCATGCACGCTTCGTGCGCATCTCGGATTGCGCCAGCGAGCTGCGCGACAACCGCCGTGGCGCGGCCGAGGTGCTGGCCTCGCCGGCCGCCGCGCTGGACGCCATCGTGGCACGCGCCGGCCAGCGTGCGCCGGCCACCGACCGCGACTGGGC
>Ga0228698_1000535_pt1 | contig 27166 bp, 21 predicted proteins | sample McNCre117_Aug_MG_FD_178015 | JGI IMG/M metagenome (GOLD analysis project Ga0228698, IMG submission 178015) | Freshwater microbial communities from McNutts Creek, Athens, Georgia, United States - 1-17_Aug_MG | ecosystem: Environmental > Aquatic > Freshwater > Creek | place: USA: Georgia...
TGAACACGCCGGCCAGCGGCGCCCCCGGCTCGCACAGCAGGCGCGTGAGCCGCGCCAGGTCGGCGCCGTCACGCTGGCCGCCGAGGCGGTCCACATAGGTGATGAGCTGAACTTGGTTTTTCATGAGGAGGTCTCGGGACGAACGCGCAGCACGCAGACGGCGGCCAGCGCCAGCAGCACACCGGCGAGGCGGATGACGTTCTCGGGGCGGCCGCCCAGCAGGCTGTCGTACAGCAACGGCAGCGTCAGCGCCTGGATCAGCATCGGGATGACGATGAACATGTTGAAGATGCCCATGTAGACCCCGGCGCGCTCGGGCGGGATGCTGCCGGCCAGCAGCACATAGGGGTTGCCCATGATGGAACCCCAGGCCAGGCCGACGCCCACCATGGGCAGGAAGAGCCAGGTCTTGTCATGGATGCCCGGCAGCGCCCACATGCCGATGGCGGCGCAGGCCAGCGCGAAGGCATGCACCCATGTCGCGCCCAGGCGCCGCGTGAAAGGCACCATCGCGAAGGCGGCGACGAAGGCCACGGCGTTGTAGAAACCGCCCACCTGGCCGTTCAGCAGCGCGGCGTCGCGGAAGCCGGTGCTGCGCGGGTCGTCCGTGCCGAACACGGTTGCGGCCAGCATGGGCACGATGTAGATCCAGTAGCACATCATGGCGTACCACTGGCACAGCGCCATCCACCACAGCCGGCGCATCGTCGGCGGCATCTCGCGCAACGCGCTCCAGATCTCGGCCAGCGCCGGTGCAAGGCCGCGCGGCAGCGCGCGCAGCCGGGCCATCTCCTCGGCCGGCAGCGGCAGCTCCGGCACCCGGCGCACCGACCACCACACCGTCGTGAATGACAGCAGCGCCCCGACGCCGAACGCCAGCGTCGTGACCACCGGGATGCCATTGGCACCTAGCGCATCCTTGTTCATGCCGACCGCGACGAGCAGACTGGGCGTCAGGTAGGCCAGCGTCTGTGCGAGGCCGGTGAACGAGGCCTGCGTCAGGAAGCCGCTGGCATGCTGCTCCTCGCGCAGCCGGTCACTGACGTAGGCCCGGTAGGGCTCCATCGTCACGTTGTTGGCGGCGTCCAGGATCCACAGCAGCCCGGCGGCGAACCACAGCGCCGGGCTGAACGGCATGGCGAGCAGGCCCAGCGAGCAGAGCAGCGCGCCGATGAGGAAGTACGGCGTGCGCCGGCCCCAGCGGTGTGTCGTTCGGTCGCTCATCGCGCCGATGAGCGGCTGCACGACGAGCCCGGTGATCGGCCCGGCCAGCCACAGGTAGGGCAGATCCTTGCCCTCCGCGCCCAGCATCTGGTAGATCGGGCTCATGTTGGCCTGCTGCAGGCCGAAGCTGAACTGGATGCCGAGAAAGCCGACATTCATGTTCACGATCTGCGCAAACGACAGGTGCGGCTTGGTCATGCCGCCGCCCCGGCCGCCTCGGCCATGCCATGCGCCCCGCCCGCCGGCAGCGCCTGCAGCGCGTCGCGCCAGGGCGCGATCTGCGCGGCATCGCGCGGCAGCGGCCCGCGCACCCCGCAGATCATGGCCGCGTAGCGGTTGGCCAGGGCCAGCGTCGCCGCCATGTCCCGCCCCAGCGACAGGCCCGCCAGCACCATGGCCGTGAAGCCGTCGCCCGCGCCGACGCTGTCGACGAAGGACGGCTGCGCCTCGCCCGCGCCGCAGGCCAGCAGTCGCCCCTGCTCGCCGTACAGCGCGTAGCCGGCGGCGCCACGCGTCAGCACGACGCGCGTCAGCGCAAAGCGCGCCATCAGATCGGGCAGCGCGGGCTCGAACCAGTCGAACAGCTGGTCGAGTTCGTCCTCGTTGATCTTGACCCAGTCCGCCAGCATCAGGGACTCGCCGGCCAGCGCGGGCTGCGTGGTGCCGGGGCGCAGGTTCAGGTCAAGCAGCCGCGGGCCGCGGGCGTGCTTGACGATGTCGCGCAGCGCGGCGCGCGCCACCGGGTGGCGTTGCGCCAGCGTGCCGAAATAGACGATGCCGCTGCCGGTGGCCGCCGGGCGCTCCAAGTGGTCCCACGCCGCGTTGCCATGGATCTCGAAGCCATGGCCGCCGGGCGTCTCGTGCACGCTGACGCGACCCGTCGCCCGGTGTTCGTCGCGCTGGATGCACGCCACCGGCAGGCCGAACTCGCGGGCGCTGTCCAGCACGAGCCGGCCTGCGGCGTCGTCGATGCCGATGCGGCTGATGAAGCGCACCGGGGCACCGAGCGCGGCCAGCGAGCGCGCCACGTTGAAGGGCGCGCCGCCGGCAACAGGCCCCTCGTGGAACTCGTCCACGAGGGCCTCGCCCACCACGAGGATGGGCGTGAGCAAGAACCGGGAGGACGTCATGACGGTCAGAAGCTGTAGCGCAGGCTGGCCTTGACCGTGCGGCCGGTATAGGCCCGCGCCGCACCACGGCCGTCATTGCTCTCCGTGTAGGCGAGCTCGTCGAAGAGATTGTTCGCCGCGAGCGTCAGCTGCGCCTTCGGCGTGAGGCTATAGCTCACGAAGGCATTGACCACCGTGTACGCGGGCAGCGTGATGGACAGCGGCCCCGTCGGTCCGTCATCGTGGCTCTTGGTGGTGCCGACGACGCCCACGCCTGCGGTCAGCGTGTCGCTGAAGTTCAGCGTCGGGGTCAGCTGGTAGACCACCTTGGCCTGGCGCTTCGGCGCGTTGCCATCGGGCTGCTTGGCATCGGTGTAGGTCAGCCCCGCCAGCAGGTTGACCATCCCGAAGCGCGCAGCGCCCTCCAGTTCCAGGCCGTTGCTGCGGTACTTGTTCGCCTTGGCGACGATGGGCGTCGTCGTCACGTCGACATTGACCTCGTCGGTCTTGGCGTGAAAGAGCGTGGCGAACAGGCTGTAGCCGCCGCTGCGCAGCTTCACACCCACCTCGGCCTGTCTGACCTTGTTGACGGGGATGGTCGAGCTCTTGCCGTTGACGAGGTTGGGGTTGTTGAAGAAGGTGATGCGGTCGGCGTTGTAGGCCGCGCCATCCGAGTAGCGCGCGAAGACGGAGAGGTCCTTGCCCAGCTGGTAGTTGCCGCCCAGCGAATAGGACGTTCGACCGAACGTGTAGTCGATCAGGTTGGGCTTGCCGAGGTCGTACGCGACGCCGGCGTTGGACTGGTAGTAGTTGCCGCTGGCCTTGTTGTTGTCGCGGCGCACGCTGAAGTCGCCCGAGAACGCGCCAGCGTCGAGGTTGAGCACGAGGTATGGCGCGTTGGTCGTGTACTTGCTGTCCTGGAAGTTGCTGCAGCAGCCCCCGAAGCCCGGCGCGCCGTTGGTCACGCCCGGCACGTTCAGGAGCTTCGCCCCGCTTTCGTCGGCGGACAGCGAGTACTGGTTGAAGTTCCACGTGAGGTCGAGCTTCTGCACGGAGGTGTACAGGCCCGCCACCGCGCCCAGCGTCATGCCGCCGGCCAGCACGATGTCGCGTGAGAACTTGAGGTCATTGGCCAGCAGGCCGGCATCGTCGACGCGGGTGTTGAAGACCACGGCGGTGAACTTGTTGCCGGTGTAGGCCTTGCCGCTGTCCGGGCCGCTGGCCACGGTGGTGCCGGCGGGCGCCGCCGCCACGTCGTCGCCCGGAAAGATGCCGATGAAGCGACCGCTATTCTTGCTCCACGAGAACTTGTTCTGCAGCCGGAACCCACCGCCCGCATCCAGGCTGACCTCGGCCCCGAAGGCATCGCTCTTGGCGGCCAGGCCGTCGCGGATGTTGCTGAGCGCGCGGCCGTTGGTGTTGGTCAGCGTGTTGTCCAGCGGCCAGCCGGCGTTGTAGAAGGACGTGCGGCGCGGGTCCAGGCCCGGGATCTCCTGGATGCTGCCGTTCACGTAGCGCACCGGCGTCGGCATGAACGTGGGGGTGTGGTCGTCCAGGTGCTTGAAGCTCAGGCGCACGTAGTCCTTGCCGGCGAGCTCGAACGTCACGTTGCCGCGGATCTGCCCGCCGCTCTCCGTGCCATCGGCCCCCTTGCGGCCGCCGTCGCCGACGCGGTAGAAGCCGCCGACATAGAACCGGGTTTTGGGCGCCAGCCGGCCGCCATAGCCGTAGTCGACACGGGTCTGCTCGAAATCCAGGCCCTTGGTCAGCTGCAGGCTGCCGCCCGGCTCCTGGCCGGTGCGGGTGATGAAGTTGATGATGCCGCCCGGCGCGCCGGTGGCCAGCGTGGAGGCCGAGCCGCCCCGCACCACCTCGAGGCGCTCGAACGCGGCATCGGCGCGCAGCCAGGTGTCCGGCGTCGCGAACGCGATGTCGCCGAACTGCAGCACGGGCAGGCCGTCTTCCTGGAACTGGATGTAGCGCGCGCCACCGGCCGACACCGGGATGCCGCGCACCGCCACGTTCGCGTTGGATTCCCCGCCGCTGGCCTCTGCGCGAATGCCCGGGATGGCGCGCAACACGTCGCTCGCGCTGGCGGCCGTGACGGCGGTGACACCGTCGCTCTCGATCGTCGAGATCGCGACGCTGGAGCGCATCTTGGATTTCGCCGAGGAGCTGCCGGTGACGACAACCGCGTCCAGCTTGAGCCCGTCGCCCGGCTCTGCGGGCGCCTGTTGTGCGTGCGCCGCGGCGCCGAGGATCAGCCCGGCCGCGGCGGCGGGCACCGGGCTGAGCGGGAATTGGCGGCCGGCGAGCGCGGCAGGGGTGCGAAGCAGCTTCATGGATGTCTCCTGGTTGTCGGTCTTCGAGGGCCCTCTTCGGGGCAGGTCGGCTTGCGCACAAGGCCGTGCGTGGTCCGTGGCGTGATTGTGCGCATCAGCAAATCGACTTGCAATCGATTGCATTTCAGTAGAAACACGTATTCAAGGCGCGATAAAAAACTGTTCAAAGCCCTTTAAGCAAACGATCTCAACCGGCGGCCGCGCAGGGCGGCGGCGCCCATCTCTCTGGCGCTCAGCCGGCCTGCTGCGGCGCGCTCTCGCGCAGCTTCAGGTAGACCGGCATGGTTCTCGGGCCCGCACGTTCACCGCGCAGCTGGCCCAACAAAGCCTCCACCAATTCCGCCCCGGCCTCGGCCACCGGCTGGTGCACCGTGGTCAGCGGCGGGTCGCAGTACGCGGCCAGCGGCATGTCGTCGTAGCCGATGACCATCACATCGTCCGGCACACGGCGCCCCACGGCACGCAGCGCCTGGATGGTCAGCAGCGCCAGCACATCGCTGCAGCACACCACCGCATCGAAGTCGGTCCGCGCCGCGCAGAAGTCGCGCAACACGCCACTGGCCACGCCGGGCTCGAACGGCGCTGGCAGTTCCAGCGCCGGGTCGATGTCCACCCCCACCTCGCGCAAGGCCTGCGCATACCCCTGGCGGCGCAGCCAGACTTCGGGCAGCTGTGCATCGCCAACAAACGCGATGCGCCGCCGGCCGAGCTGCAGCAGATGCCGCGTTGCCAGCGTGCCGCCCAGCACGTTGTCACCACCCACACTGCAATAGAGCTGCTGCGGCATCTCCCCGCCCCAGACCACCAGCGGCAGCTTGCGCGCAGCCATCTCGTTGAGCTGGTCATGGTGGCGCCATTGGCCGATGAGCACGACGCCGATGGCCTTGCCGGAATCGAACCAGTGCGAGGCGAGGTCCAGGTGCTCGGCATCGACCCGCGACAGCAGCATGTCGTAGCCGCGGTCGGTCAGCGCGTCGGCGATGGAGCCGACGATGGACAGGAAGAAGGGATCGGAGATGTGCTGACGCGACGCCGCGTCGTACGGCACGACGACGGCGATGGTGCGGTTTTCCTGCAGCCGCAGGTTGCGCGCGCCGAAATTGATGGAGTAGTTCAGCGAGCGCGCCAGTTCGGCCACGCGCTGGCGGGTTTCCGCATTGACGAGCTCGCTGCCGTTGAGCGCTCGGGACACGGTCGAGACGGAGACGCCGGCCAGCCGCGCGATGTCCACCATCTGCAGACGCCGCTGCTCGACGCCACCCTGTTCGTTCTGTTGTCTTGGTTTGACCATTGCATCAGATCGTCGCAGGGCACGATGCAATCGACAAGCGGTCATGAAAAAGGCCGGCATCAGCCGGCCTCGTGTCGCAGGGGTCCGGGCAGGCGCACGGCCTGCCCGCTGACGGGGCGTCAGTCCTTGGCGTAGATGTCCACGTCCTTGGTCTCGCGGACGAAGAGCAGGCCGATGATGAAGGTCACCCCGGCGATGACGATGGGGTACCAGAGGCCGTGGTAAATATTGCCATTCTGGGCCACCATCGCGAACGTGATGGACGGCAGCAGGCCGCCGAACCAGCCGTTGCCGATGTGGTACGGCAGGCTCATCGACGTGTAGCGGATGCGCGTCGGGAACATCTCCACCAGCATCGCCGCGATCGGGCCATAGACCATCGTGACGTACAGCACCAGCACGAACAGGATGCCCACCACCATAGGCACGTTGACCTTGGCCGGATCGGCCTTGGCCGGGTAGCCGGCGGCCTTCATCGCGTCGGCCAGGTCCTTCTTGAAGGCGGCGATGGCCTTGGTGCTGGTTTCGTCGAACTTGTGCTCGGTCAGCTTGGTCGCGGTCGGCACCTGGATTTCCTTGTCGCCGATGCGCACGACGGTGGGCGCGCCCGGCGCCGCCTCGACGGTTTCGGAGCTGGCCGATGACACAGCCAGCGCGCGCTTGGCGATGTCGCAGGCGCTCGTGAAGTCCACCTCGCGGGCCAGCGGGCTGCCCTGGAAGGAGCAGCTGGCGGTCGCCGTGGTCAGCGTGACCTTGGCGGTGGCCTGGGCCTTGGCGAGGTCAGGGTTGGCGGCCTCGGTCAGCGCCTTGAACAGCGGGAAGTAGGTCACCACGGCCAGCAGCAGGCCGGCCAGGATGATGGGCTTGCGCCCGATCTTGTCCGACAGCGTGCCGAACACGACGAAGAACGGCGTGCCGAGCATCAGCGAGATCGCGATCCAGATGTTGGCGCTGGCGTTGTCGACCTTCAGCACCGACGTCAGGAAGAAGAGCGCATAGAACTGGCCCGAGTACCAGACCACGCCCTGCCCGGCCACCAGGCCGAACAGTGCCAGCAGCACGATCTTCAGGTTCTTCCACTGACCGAAGGACTCGGACAGCGGCGCCTTGGACGTCTTGCCCTCGGCCTTCATCTTCTGGAAGGCGGGCGACTCGTTCATCGACAGCCGGATCCACACCGAGATGCCCAGCAGCAGGATGGACACGATGAAAGGCACGCGCCAGCCCCAGTCGGCGAAGTCCTTCTCGCCGAAGGACGTGCGCACGCCGAGGATGACCATCAGCGACAGGAACAGGCCCAGCGTCGCGGTGGTCTGGATCCACGACGTGTAGGCGCCGCGCTTGCCGTGCGGTGCGTGCTCGGCCACATAGGTGGCCGCGCCGCCGTACTCGCCGCCGAGGGCCAGGCCCTGCAGCAGGCGCAGGCCGATCAGGATGACCGGTGCTGCGGCGCCGATGGTCGCGTAGGCCGGCAGCACGCCGACGATGAACGTCGACAGGCCCATGATCAGGATCGTCACCAGGAAGGTGTACTTGCGGCCGATCATGTCGCCCAGCCGCCCGAACACCAGCGCGCCGAACGGACGCACGATGAAGCCGGCGGCGAAGGCCATCAGCGAGGCGATGAACGCGGCCTGCGGGTCCAGCCCCGCGAAGAACTGCTTGGCGATGATCGGTGCCAGCGAGCCGTAGAGGTAGAAGTCGTACCACTCGAACACCGTGCCCAGCGAGGACGCGAAGATGACCTTCTTCTCCTCCTTGGTCATCGGCGCCGCGGCGGATGCTGCTGCAGTTGCCATGAATAGTCTCCGTGAGTTGTCGGACCACCCCCCGACGGCGTGATCCTGGCGGCGTGACTATTGCGACGGCCTCTGACCGTGTTCTGACGCCAGTCTGAATCGGGGCTGACAAACTCCGCAGGAACCCGGCCTTCCGGTTTCTCATTGCGGAATTCAGCCCGCAGCGCGGGTAAGTCCCGAGAGTGCCGCGTCAGTGCTTTCGCACGACGCCCGGGCGCGGCTGGGCTGCCGCCTCCCAGACGCCGCTGCGAAACCACGGGTCCCCTTCCAGCGCCGCCCGCACCATGGGCAGCGTGTCCTGCCCCCAGAACAGCCGGCCGTCGAGCTCGAAGGTCGGAACGCCGAAGACACCGAGCGCCAGCGCCGCCTCCGTCTCGCTGCGCAGGCGCTGTTTGGCGGCTTCGCTGGCGGGCTCCTGCACGGGCGCGAGCCGCTCGGTCAGCGTCGCCAGCCGCGCCGCGTCGTTGGCATCGGCGCCCGCACCACGCCAGACATGGTGGAACAACTGCTCGGCAACCCAGCGCCCCGGCGTGTCGCCCGGGCGCCCTTCGGGCTCGGCACAGGCCCAGGCCAGGCGCAGCAGCGGCAGCGGGTTGAATGGGTGCTGGGCCGGCGGGTCCAGCACCACGCCCTGGCGATGCGCCAGCCAGGCCACCTGACGGAAGGTCCAGCGGCGCTTGGGCTCGATCTCGGCCGGCCCCTTCTGGCCCAGCGCCTGAAGCAGCGCAGCCAACAGGATGGGCCGGTAGACCACCTCGACGCTGTGGCCGGCCAAAGCCTCGGGCAGCGCCTCGAAGGCCAGCGCCGCATAGGGCGAGATCGGGTCGAAATAGAAGGTCAGCCGCTTCATCGTGTCACTCCGGTCGGTTTGGCCCCAGCCACAGCCCCAGGCGCCGCAATTCGGCGCGCCGCAGCGGCAACAAGGCGAGGATCTGGCGCTGGCGGGCCTCGCCAGCGCTGCCCCACCCGGCGATCTCCTGCAGGCTGCGCGCGCAGCCCCGGCACCAGCCGCTGGCGGCGTCCATCTGGCAGACGTTGACGCAGGGGGATGTTGGCCCCTCGGCCGGCGGGTACGCCGACCGATCCCCCGAGGGGATGGCGGGCCCGCTTGGGGCGGCCCGGCGCTGGCCCGGCCCCTCGGCCGGCGGGTACGCCGACCGATCCCCCGAGGGGATGGCGGGCTCGCTTGGGGCGGCCAGGCGCTGGCCCTGCCCCTCGGCCGGCGCGTACGCCGCCCGATCCCCCGAGGGGATGGCAGGCCCGCTTGGGGCGGCCCGGCGCTGGCCCTGCCCCTCGGCCGGCGGGTACGCCGACTGATCCCCCGAGGGGATGGCGGGCCCGCTTAGGGCGGCCCGGCGATGGTCCTGCGGGGGCACGGCGGCCTTCACGACTGCACCACGTCGATGACGGGCGCGCCGGTGATGCGCTGCAGGTCGCCCGGCGTCAGCTTGAACACGCCGTTCGGGTGCCCGGCCGCCGCCCAGATGATGTCGAAGCGAAACAGCTCACGGTCAATGAAAAGCCGTGGTGTTGCACCGCCATCGGCCGGCGCAAAACCGGCCGGCGACACGCCGCCGATGGAGAAGCCCGTGCGCGCCTTGACGAAATCGGCGTCGGCGCGGCCCAGTGCGCCCGTATGCGGCTTCAGCAGGGACTCATCGACGCGCCGGTCGCCCGAGGTGATGACCAACACCGCCGAGTCATCGGCCTTCACGCGAAAGACCACGGACTTGGCGATCTGGCCCAGCGTGACACCCAGGGCATCGGCCGCCTCCTGCGCGGTGCGCGCCGCAACGTCCAGCCACAACGGTGTATGCGGATGGGCCAGCGCGTGCAGCGCGGCGCTGACGCGCTGGAAACCTTCGGGACGGGAGGGGTCAACGGATTGCGGTTCGGCCATGCGGCATTGTGTCGCGCCGCTGCGCCGCTGCCGCCGCAACGCTGAGGGTCGGTCAGCCGCTCAGCCGCTCGCGGGCATCGCCGCCAGCGGCGTGTACAGCGGCAACGCCAGCCGCACCGGGATGACATCCAGCCGCGCGCCGAGCAGCGTGTAGCGGTCCCCCGCCACCGTGGCCTCGCGCCAGCCGAGCAGGCCAGGATCGCGCCACAGCCGGAACTCGAAACCGATGTCGAACTGCGGCTCCTGCGCCGGTTGCAGGTGGCGGTAGGCCAGCCCGCGCACCTCGTCGGCCGCGCCTTCCAACAGCTGCGCCAGCGCCGCCTGCAGGCAACCTTCGGCCAGGAAGTCGAGAAAGTAGCGGTCCACGCCCGCGCGGGGCACGAAGCCGGGGGCGGCCGGCTCCACGCGATGCCCGAGCAGCTTGTGGGGAGCGGGGGTGGTCTCGCCGGTGTCCAGGTCGTGGACATCGCCCGTATCCAGGTAGTCCAGCCGCGCACCGCGCAGGTTGAAGGCAGGCAGCGCCGGGTCGTGCCAGGTCTGGCCCATGTCCACCAGCAGCGCACCGGCGCCGCCGATGACTTCCAGCCGCCCGCCCTGGATGACGACGGCCGCGTTCTCATCGACCCCCAGCCCGCGACGGCAGCCCAGCGCGTGCAGCGCGGGCAGCATGCGACCGATGCGCCCTCGACGCAGGAAGTGCTGGTCGATCAGCAAGTCGTCACGCACGAAGCCCAGGCCCTGGTCGTACTCCTGCCCGGCCCGCCACAGGCCCTTCAGCACGGCGACGTTGTCCATCGCGTCCCGGAACATCAACCGGCTCATGACGGCGGCGCCGGCGCTCGTGCCGGCGATGACGCCGCCGGCCGCGAACACGGCGCGCACGGCTTGCAGCATGCCGGTGGGCTGGCCGCCGGGCTGCAAGGTGTCGACGATGTATTCCTGAGCGCCACCCGAGAAGAACACCGCGCGGCTGGCCGCGACCTGCGCGATCAGCGCCGGGTCATGCAACCGGGCCTGCAGGTCGACACCCTCCAAATGCGGCGCGACAGGAATGACCTGAGCCACGGCGCCGCAGCGGTTCAGCGACGCCACGATCTGCGCGGAAATGCGCTCGGGCTCGTAGGCAGCGGTCGGGAAAACCGCGATGGGCACGCCGGGACCGCCCGCCTCGTCGACGATGCGCTGCCAGACGGCGGCACTGTCAGCTTTCAGAGCACCGCCGATGACGACGACGGTGCCGGCTTGAGAAGAAGTCTGCAATTTGCTGCGGAGGCGCCGGGCGCACATCAGGGTGCGCCACGGCTGGATTCACGAGTCGACAATGATCGCAGCCCGCCATCGGGGGCTGCAGGCGTGGGTGGCGGCGGGCCGTGCAGACTGCGCGCTCGCCGCCTGTGCAACGGGCCGCCGCGAGCAGCCCGGCAAGCGCTACTGGCCGGACGGCATGGATGCGGCTGGGGCCGCCTGGATCGGGATCGCGGCGCCCTCGCCCGCCGCCGGCTGCTTGGCGGGGCCGGTCCAGCCGCCATACAACGGCATGGGCAGGCGCACCGGGCTGATGTCCAGGTAGAGGTTGGTCACCGTGAACTGCTCGCCGCCGAACTCCTCGGTGCTCCAGCCCATGGAATCCGAGCCCTTGTAGACGCGGAACAGGAAGCCGAGCTCGGCGAGCGGGTCATTGGCGCGCGGCAGCACGTCGAACGCCAGGCCCTTGATCTCCTTGCGCACGCTGTCGATGAGCCGCGCCATCGAGTTGGAGATCGTCGAGTCGCCCAGCATGTCGAGGCTGAACACGTCGTCGGTGTAGTACGGCTTGAAGTTGGGTGACTCGGCGTCGTGCAGGTCACCGCGCAGCTTGGGTGCCGACGGCGTGGTGGAGCGCGCGCGCAGGTGGTAGCGGTCGCCATGCTCCAGGTAGGACAGCCTCGCCCCCTGCACGTTGAAGGCGCCCAGCGTGGCGTCCGTCTTGGCTTCGGTCAGGTCCACCACCAGGCAGCCCCGGTCGCCAATCACCTCGATCTCGTCGCCCCGGATGATGGCCGCCGTGTTCTCGTCCACGCCCAGGCCGATCTTGTAGCCCTTGGCCATCATCAGCGGGATCATGCGGCCGAAGCGGCCGCGCTTGAGGAAGTGCTGGTCGACAAAGAGGTTCGGGCCGACGAAGCCCAGCCCGCGGTCGACCTGCTTGCCGTCTGCGAAACGGCCCTTGAGCACGTTGATGACGCTGGGCGCATCACGGAACATGATGGTGCTCATGATGGCCGCGCCGGCGGAGGTGCCCGCCACGACGCCGCCCTTGCGGTAGACGTCCCAGATGGCTTCCAGCATCGGGGTGCTCTGGCCTCCTGGCTGCAGCACGTCGACGATGCGCTCCTGCACGCCGCCGGTGAAGAAGATGCCCTTGGCCGCCTTCACCTTGGCGATCAGCGCCGGGTCCCGAACCACCTTGTTCAGGTCCACCCACAGGAACTTGGGCGCCACCGGCAAGGCCTCGGCAATGGCGCCGCGGCGCTGCAGCAGGTCCACGACCTGCTTGGCGCTGGCTTCGGGATCTTCACTGGCCGTGCCGAAAACGACGAACCGTGCGCCCTTGCCACCCGCCAGCTGCACGATGCGCTGCCAGACCTCTTCGTTGTCGGCCTTCAATGCACCACCGATGGGCACCGCATAGCCGCGAATCGTGGGCTCGGCATCCGCCACCGGCTGCAAGGCCCCCGAACTGCCCGACGGTGCCTGTGGCGCGGGCGCGCTCTTGGGCGCGGTGGCGCGAGGTGTGGCCGCAGGTGCGGGTGCCGACGCCGCCGTGAACGGGCGGAACAACCGGAAGCCCTGCGACGCACTCGCCGCCGCAGCCGGTGCCGTGGGTGCCGCCGCCTGCGCGCCCAAGGCCAGCGCCATCGCGGTCAGTCCCGCCCCGATTCGTACCCACCATGCCCTCATGCCCACGTTCCTCCTGGTTGCAAAGACCATCATGACAGACGCACCACCTGGGTTTGCCCCTAATTCCGACGATAAGGGACGTGGCGCGCACGAGACGAAACTCATGCCGAGACCAAATGCTAGCCGCGCGGTGCCTAGACTCGCTGCCAATGCCACTTGGTTTCCGGAGTCAGCCGATGAAAAGCCCCTGTCCGTCCCGCATCGCCCTGGCGGTCGCACTGTTCGCGCTGGCGAGCGGAGCCCAGGCGCAGGAGAAGCTCGAACGCGTGGAGGTGACGGGCTCTGCCATCAAGCGCATCGAGGGTGAGACGGCGCTGCCGGTGCAGGTGATCACACGCAGTGAAATCGACAAGGCCGGCCTGACCACGGCGGCTGAAATCCTGTCGCGCATCAGCGCCGGCGCCAACAACCTGACCGACGGCGGCAGCGTTGGCACCGGCGGCTTCCGCGACCAGATGGGCTTCAACGGCGCCAACCTGCGCGGGCTGGGGGTGTCGTCCACACTGGTACTGCTGAACGGCCGGCGCATGGCCAACTTCGCGTCACCCGGCGATTCTGCGGGCGTCGACCTCAACAGCATCCCGGCGGCCGCCATTCAGCGCGTGGAGGTGCTGCTGGACGGCGCGTCGTCTCTGTACGGCTCCGATGCCATCGGCGGCGTCATCAACTTCATCACCCGCAAGGATTTCAGCGGCGTGGATGTGAGCCTGCTGGCCGGCAACACCACCGAGGGCGGCGGCGGCAACAAGCGCTCGGCCACGCTGTCAGGTGGCTTCGGTGACTATGGCCGCGACGGCTTCAACGTGATGGGCGTGCTGGACGTGCAACGAGCCAGCAGCCTCAATGCCTCTCACCGCAAGTTCATCAAGGAGCTCGACATCCCGGGGCGCCTGCCCGATCTGCTGTCCGGTGCGAGTTTTCCGGGCAACCTCGTGCTGACGAGCACGCAGCAGCAGGCCCTGGTCGATGCCGGCTACAAGGCCAACGGCAAGACCGTCGTCGACCCTGAGTCGGCCTACGTCAATCCGTCGGCCGCAACCGGCTGCAACCCCGCGAACGGCAGCCTCTACCTGCCCGAAGGCATTGGCGGCGTCGATGGCTGCACGTTCGACTACATGCGCGACATCGAGCTCTACCCCAAGTCCAGAAAAAGCAGCGCTTTCGGCCGTGGCGTGCTGAACCTGGGCGGTGGCCACCAGCTGTTCGCCGAGGTGTCGCTGGCCCGCTCGCGCACGTTCTACACGGGCACGCCCAACAGCATTTATGCCGACATGGACGTCTCCCGCGTTCCCATCTTTGCCGGCACGCCCTTGCTCTCGCTCGACCCAGACGACGAAGAGCGCGTCATCACCGTACGCCCCCGGCTGACCGAGGCCGGGCTGCGCACCAGCGAACTGGTGTCGTCCTCCAAGCGGTTTGTCGTCGGCACCACCGGCACGCTCATCGGCTGGGACTACGAGTGGGCGCTGAACCACAGCACCAGCAAGGTCTCGGATCGAGACTACCAGGGCTACCTGGACGAACAGAAGATCCTCGACGGTTTTGCCGACGGCACGCTCAATGCCTTCGGCCCCTCCGGTGCAGCCGGGCTGGCGCTGTACGAGGCCGCACAGATCCGTGGCGAGGTTCGCCGCGCCACCGGCACGACCGACAGCCTGGACTTCAAGATGTCCCGGGGCCTGGTCCCGCTGGCCGGCGGCGATCTCGCCTTGGCGCTGGGCGGCGAATTCCGCCGTGAAAAGCAGGACTATCACCAGTCCGATGCGCTGAAGGCGGACGCCATCCTGGGCGAAACCTCACAGGGGCCGGACTCCGACTTCGGCAAGTCACGCAAGGTGGCGGCGGTGTTCAGTGAAATCAGCGCGCCCATCACCAAGCAGCTCGAACTGCAGGGGGCGTTCCGGTACGAGCGCTACCAGGTCAGCGGCGGGGCCCTCAGCCCCAAGCTGGGCCTGAAGTACATGCCAAGTGCCGAGCTGTTGCTGCGGACCTCGGTGGGCAAGGGCTTCCGCGCGCCAAGCATGTCGGACCTCTACCGCCCGACCACCACCGGCACTGCAGCCACGCTTGTAGACCCGGTATGCAGGGCACTGAACCCCAGCCGCCCCCTCACCTACTGCTCAGATGGCTGGGAGACGTTCAACTACAGCAACCCCGGACTCAAGCCTGAGAAATCTCGCCAGTTCTCGTTCGGCGCCGTCTTCGAACCCCAGCGCGGCGTCAGCGTCAACGTCGATTACTGGAACATTGAGAAGAGCAATCTCATCAGCACATTGGGCGTGGACGTGATTCTTTCTGACCTCCAGAAATACGGCTCGCTGGTACATCGCTACGAGGATCTGGGTGACGACTCGTATTGCGACAGCTTTCGTAGGGCCGGCAAGATTTGCTATATCGATCTGCGCAAGGAAAACCGCGGCAAGCAGCGCATCTCGGGCGTGGACCTTGGCACCAGCTTCAGCGGCCTGAAGACCAGCATCGGCGAATTCGCGTTGCGGCTGAACGGCACGCTGACGCTCAAGTCACAGCAGCAAACGGGTGACGGCGACCCCTTCGTCAGCAACCTGGGCCAATTCATCAACGATGGCGTGGTGCAGCGCTGGCGCCATACCCTGAGCGTCGACTGGACGCGCGGCCCGTTCTCTGCAACGGTGTCCAACAACTACCTGTCGGGCTATCACGACCAGCATATCGTCGGCAAAGTCGATCGCGAGGTGGCCGACTATTCGCTGTGGAACCTTTCAGCGGGCTGGGAGATGAGCCAGTCGCTGACGCTGCGTGCGGGTGTGCAAAACGTATTCGACAAGGCGCCCCCGTTCTCGCAGCAGGCCTGGTTCTTCATCAGCGGCTACGACCCCAGCTACACCGACCCGCGCGGCCGGTTCGCCTACGTGAGCCTGCGCTACACGATCAAGTAAGCACGAAAATGAAACGGGCCGCGAAAGCGGCCCGTTTGTTGGGTTGATTCACCACGCGAAAGCAAATCACCGTCGGCGTGCATCGCAGCCGCCGACGAGCTGAATGCGCCTCAGATCGGCGCGACCCAGACGATGTTGTTCGCAGCGTTGGCGGTAGTGCAGTTGACCGTGCACGGCAAAGCGCCCGGATCGTAGTACTGCGAGCCACCGCCCTGGACGATCGTCGTCGACCCGCCCAACGAATTGCTGCCACTCGACGTACCTTGCTTGCCCGCAAAGGTGAAGCCCGCGACGGTCGTCGCGCCACCCGTGGAGAAGTACTGCCCCGCCAGGACGGCACCGTAGACCTCGCTGGAAGCGCCCAGCATGATGTTCCCGCCCAGGAACTCGCCGTTGACCATCCCACCCGCCACCAGCGACAAATTGGCCACCGAAGCCCCGAGGGGCAGTCTCGGAGAGCCGCCGCACAGTTGCTGCGCGTAGTTGCTGCCGGACAGGCCGTTCGCGCTGAGCGCAGGCAGTCGGTTGGTGGTATCGGCCAAGCCCTGGCAGGTGTAGGTGCCCGCCGGGTAGTTGGGCGAGAACATCACCATACCGCCCGACGTCGTGATGTTGCCCGACGCGATAAACGTGTTCACCCAGCGGCCACTGCCGACATCGAGATTGCCCGTGAACCACAGCACCAGAGGCAAGGCAGTGACGCCGCTCATCGCCCAGCTGCCACCGCTGTAGGAGAAGCAGGAGTTGTAGTCCGAATAACTCTTGCAGAGGCGCGCCAGAGGGGTCGACGAGCAGTTGGTGCCACTCACCGTGCTGCACAGCCAATCCTTCGAAGGGCCGCTGGTGTTGTTGGCAATGAAATAGTCGCCGTCAGCCACCCCCGCAATGCCGCGGGCGCGCACCTGCGGGTTGCCGTTGGCATCCGCTCCGGTGAACACCAGATTGGCCTGGTCGCGCAGCGTATAGGCGTCCACGGTCGGCTTGGTCATCGTGAAGGTGCTGACCGTCGGTATCGTGACGCGCGGAACGCTCACGGTGTAGCCGGACTGCACAGTCACATGCACCCCGCCGGTCGGGTAATTCGGCGCAATGCTGCCCACCGTGCCTGACGCGACCCGGGCCCCGCCGTATTCACCCCATTGAACCCCGCTGAGCAACCCCTGCGACTGCAGCGTGCCACTGATGCCTTGACCGTAATTCCCCACCAGCGTCGTCGTGCCCTGGGTATAGACATTGCGGGCAGCGCTGAGGGAAACATTGCCGATGGCGGAGATGTCCGTGACCGGGTCCCCGCTAGGCGGTATGTAATTGACCGTGCCGTTGGCACTCAGGGTCGCCGCATTGGAGCTCGTGGAGGTCCAATTGATATTCCCCTCGGTCGCAATGGTCAGCGCACTCGCGGCGCCGCCGGTCACGGCCACATTGCCCGTGGCCTGCACGTCACCGGCGTACGCAGACCCGCCGGAAAGCGTGACCGCACCGTTGCTATGGATGCCACCGATGGAACTGGCAGCACCGCCACTGAGCGTGACGCTACCGATCGCATTGATGCGCGTTGCATTCGCAGCACCCTCGAGCAGGATGTTGCCGTTGCTGCACAAGGTGTTCGCCGATATCGCTGCGGACACGCTGAGGTCGCCCGTGGCACAAACCGTATTCAAGCCTGTCACCGAGCCCGTCAGCGTCAACGACCCGCCCAACACCGACAGGTTCGGCGGGGTTCCATTGCCCGAATAAGACACGCTGCCGGACAACGTGGTGTTGCCGTTGTACAGCTGCCCGGTGCCATAGCTGTTGGGCGGCGTTGACGGCGTGACGCCACCTCCGACGAACGGCCGAAGCACCACCGCCAGCGTGGATGTCGCGCCGGCGTTGGTGCCCACCACGTTGAAACGCAGATTGCTGCCCACCGTACCCACGTAATTCACGGCAATGCCGTCCGGAACGTTGGCCAAGGTGAGCGGGCCAGGCGTGAGCGCCGATGGACTTCTCAGCGAGGCCACCGCAGCCGACAGGATCGACACACCGCTCCAGGCATTCAGCTCGGCCTGCGTCGCCACGTGCTCGCTGAATTGCATCTTCTGCGCGGCGGCTGGCGCCTGCAGGCTGCGCGCGGTGATTGCCATCAGCCCGATGGCGGCAATCAAGACGAGCACCAGGCTGGCTGCGCCATGCTGCCCGCGCACACTGGGCCCAGGCCTCACCACCGACAAACCATGTTGATCTCGCATCACCGCCCTCTCAGTTCGGAACATTGCTCAGACACAGCGTGTTGGCCGCCGATCCCAGCGCTTGCAAGGTGACCACCACGCCGGGCTGGACACCAGGACCGCCGCCATAAGGCCAGCAGTTCCCCTTGGCAACAGCAAAGGTCAACCCCGTGAAGCTGTCCGGCGGCGCCAGGTCGGTGCGACTGCCCCACGTCACCTGAGCCCAATTGGAAGCCGCCGTACAGTCCGCCGGACCCAGCAGACTGAGCCCCCCGCCAGCAGACACCAGGGCCCAGCACTTCACGACGTTCGTGATCTTGGTGTCCCAAATCAGGGCCGTGCCCGTGCTTTGGGCGCTGGCAATCGTGGCTGCCGTACCCGTGAGTGAGGTGTTGTTCAGCGTCGACGAACTCAGCAACACCAGATCCGTGTTGGCCGCAGCGCCAACCGGTGTGGCACTTGCCCCCATACCCCAGCCTGCCTGCTGTAACAAGCGCGGCGTCGACACGGCGAGGCTCACCCCCTGTGAGACGCGCGTCGTGTTGGCCACCACGGCATTGCCACTGTGCACCACGCCCTTGTAGGCCATCATGATCGCCACCACCGAGATCATCGATAGCGTCAAGCCCACCATCAGGCTTACGAGCGAGACCCCGCCCTGTGTCTGGCGGCGGTTCATTGCGAGCTGGAGACGGTCAAGGTCCCCCCCAGCAAGTCGTGCGTCACCGATGCCTGGATCTTTTGCGTGCTCGTTCCGGCCAAGGTGACCGCCACCGGTGTAGCCACCCCAGGAAACGTCACCGACACCCCGCTGTACGCCGCGCAGGTATACCTTACCGACAAAGAACTGCCGGCAACCGTTACGGGCACCGACGTACCGCACAGGGCAACGCCGTCCTGCATCAATCGCGCGCGAATTTGATCGACCGCCGTGCTGCGCAAATTCGCACTGTTCTGGGCACGCCCCGCGCGGGCCACGGCATACACCGTGGCGGTCGCGATCAAGCCAGCCAGCACCATGCCGATCATGGCCTCGATCAGGATGACGCCACGCTGGGGCGCGTTAGAAAAACCTGCGACTGACATTGCTGCTGCCCGATGTGACGGTGTAGGTGGAGGCCAGGCTGCAGGTCAACGTGCCGGCTGCCTGAGTGCGCAGGCCCTGGTTGGAGAAGCCAAAACACACGGGCGCCACCGCAGGTGTATCCACCGTCAGCGATGTGCTGTCAGGCAGCGTGCCACTCCATACCGCCGTGCCGGTGCAATCGCTGCCGAGATAGACGCTGAGCGTGCTGTTATTCAGACAGAGCACCGCCGCCGTCGTCGAGGTGCCAGTCTGCGAATTGATGTTCTGCAGCGCATACGCCTTGGCCACGCTGTAGCCCTGCTGCACCAGCCCCTGGCCCTTGGCCACTTTGTTGCCGCGAATCCAGCCCTGCCCGAGCGAAACCGACGCCGCCAACACCAGCAGCAACACCACCACGGTGATCATCAGCTCGATCAGGCTGTAACCACGCAGCCGCTGGCTGCGCCCACCAGCCCCGGCGCAACGCATGGCCAACCTCACCATGTCGTCCCGCTGCCAGGGCAGCCGGATCGCTCACGGCCATTCGCACTGGTCAATGAAATGGTGCAGCCACTGACGGCACTGCTGGTGCCTACTGCCTGCAGCGTGTAGGTGGGCGGAAAGACACTGTTGCTGACCGCCTGAATCTTGTAGTTGAAATCAGCCCCTTGCGCGGGCGCCCACGCAGGCAAGAGCGCCTTGACCGCCGCAGTATCTGCAGCCGTCGCCGGATACGTGGTGTTGTTCTGGAGATAAACCTCCATGTTCATGGCCAGGGACACCAAGTCCATCTGGCCTGAACTGGCCTTTTGCCTGGCGATATAGCGGCTGTACTGCGGAATAGCAATGGCCGCCAAGATCGCGATCACCACGCAGGTGATCATCAACTCGATAAGGGTAAACCCCCTAGAGACGCTGCGCATGAGTGTTCTTCTATGGTTGCCAGACCTCGCACCTACCGTCACCAACGACCCTCCCATAGGCGCTACGCCGTCAGGATAACGCACCAGGCAACTTGACAATGTTATGTAAATGTTTCTGCCGACCCGTCGGCAACGCTCCACCCGGATAGACATCAAGGTCAAAACCTGACGCCAAACTCCTCAGCCAAGCGCATCACCTGCTCACGCAGTACCGCAAGCTCCACCTTGACGGCCGCCAGCTCCGCCCGACACAGGGCCAGCTCTTCATCCTGGGGTCCCGCGTCCGCCGCGCCCTGCGCCACGGCGGCCACGGGGCCACACAGCAAATGCGCCCAGCGCGCCTCGCGTGCACCGGGCGCCTTGGCGCACTTGATGGCCAGCGCAGGCTCACGCGCGGCCAACTCTTCGAGGAAGCCCTCCACCGACGACACATCTGCAAAGCGGTGCAGTCGATCGGTGTTCTGGCGCAGCTCGGCAGCCGTCTGCGGGCCACGCAGCATCAGCTGCGCCAGCAGAGCCACCGCAGCGCCAGGCACGCCGTAGGCTCGCGCGAAGTTGTGCTCATAGCGCAACACCCGGCTGCCACTGACCGTGTTCACCAGGCTCAATCCCTTGAGCTCCTCTACCGCCGCCAGCACCTCGGCTTCTGAAACATCCATCACCGGGTCGCGCGCGGTCTTCTGGCTGCAACCGGCGGCCAGCGCATTGGCCGACAGCGGATAGCTGTCCGGCACCGTGTGCTCCTTCTCCACCAGCACGGCCAGCACACGGGCTTCCAACGGGGTCAGGTCACGCTTGCTCATTCAGACCCCGAAGCCATCGTCGGCCTGGATGACCGCGCCGTTGATGAAGTGACTCTCGTTGGCGCACAGCATCAGCAGCGCCGTGTCCAGATCCTGGGGCTGGCCCACGCGCTTGCGCGGCAGCAGCTCGACCAGCTTCTGGCCCTGCTCCGTCCCCCAGTGATGATGGTTGATCTCGGTGTCGATGTAGCCCGGGCAGATGGCGTTCACATTGATGCCGTACTTGCCCCACTCCAGCGCCATGGCACGCGTCATGTGGATGACGGCGGCCTTGCTCATCGCATAGACGCCGATCTGGCCCAGCACACGCAGCCCCGCCATCGACGCGACATTGACGATGCGCCCGCCGATGAACGTGCCCGGCGCCGCGCCGCGCGCACGGGCCAACATGCGCTTGCCGACCTCCTGCGCCACGAAGAAGGCTCCCCGCGTGTTGGTGTCCATCACGAAGTCGTAGTCGTTCTCGGTCACGTCGGTCAGGCGCTGCGTGGTGCTGACGCCCGAGTTGTTGATGAGGATGTCGAGCGTGCCGACCTCGGTTTCGGCGTGGGCCACGGCCGCCTTGATGCTGGCGACATCGGTGACGTCCAGGTGCACGACATGGGCATCGCCGCCACCGCCCTCGATCTCGGCGCGCAGATCCTTCAGCCGCTCGATACGGCGGCCGGCGAGCACCACACAGGCTCCGGCCTTGGCCAGCGTGCGGGCGAACTGCGCGCCCAGGCCGCTGGACGCACCGGTGACCAGCGCCACGCGACCCTCGAGGTTGATGGAGTAACTCATGAGACTGCCTCTTCGTGATGTCGGCGGCATCCTACCGGCCCAGCAGCCGCGCTCAGCGCCGCGCGTTGCAGACGAGCACTAGACGCACGCCACCAAAAAAGCACGGTCGTTCTTTTTCAAGGGATGCGTCCGTAGAATCGCGCCCCATTCAGTTCTCGAAAGCCACCGGCAATGACATCAGAGGAAATCCTGGCCCAGTTCGGCCCCCGCGAGTCCATGGAATACGACGTGGTCATCGTCGGTGGCGGCCCGGCCGGGCTGGCCACGGCGATCCGGCTCAAGCAGGTCAGGCCCGACGCCAGCGTCGTCGTGCTCGAGAAAGGCTCGGAGCCCGGGGCGCACATCCTGTCTGGCGCGGTCATGGACCCGCGGGCCATCACCGAGCTGTTCCCGAACTGGAAAGAGCTGGGCGCCCCGCTGAACCAGCCGGTTTCCGGTGACGACGTGCTGCTGCTCAGCGAGACCGGCAGCACCCGCATGGCCGACTGGCTGGTGCCGCGCAACTTCCACAACCACGGCTGCTTCGTCGTGAGCCTGTCCGATGTCGTCAAGTGGATGGCCCAGCAGGCCGAGGCGCTGGGCGTCGAGATCTTCCCGGGCTTCGCAGCGGCCGAAGTGCTCTACGACGAGCAGGGGCGCGTTCGCGGCGTGGCCACCGGCAACATGGGCCTGGGCAAGGATGGCCAGCCCACCGACCACTTCCAGCTCGGCATGGAGCTGCTGGGCAAATACACGGTCTTTGCCGAAGGCGCGCGCGGGCACCTGGGCAAGCAACTGCTCGCCAAATACCAACTCGCCGCCGGCAAGGACACGCAAACTTTCGCCATCGGCATCAAGGAGCTGTGGGAGATCCCGGCCGACAAGGCGCAGCCCGGCAAGGTCGTGCACACGGCCGGCTGGCCGATGGAAGGCGACACCTTTGGTGGCGGCTTCCTCTATCACCTGGACGGCAACCGCGTGACGCTCGGCTTCGTCATCGGGCTGGACTACGACAACCCCTTCCTCAGCCCCTTCGAGGAGATGCAGCGCTGGAAGACGCACCCGGCCATCCGCGCCCATCTGGAGGGGGGCAAGCGCATCGGCTACGGCGCACGCGCCATCAACAACGGCACGCCGCAGGCACTGCCCAAGACCGTGTTCCCCGGCGGCTGCCTGGTCGGGTGCGACGCCGGCTACCTGAACGCCGCGCGCATCAAGGGCAGCCACGCGGCTATCAAGAGCGGCATGCTGGCCGCCGAGGCCCTGGCCCCCGCCCTGGAAGCCGGCCGGTCGCAGGACGAGCTGACCGCCTACCCGCAGGCGTTCGAGAAAAGCTGGCTCAACGAAGAGCTGCAGCAGACCCGCAACTTCAAGCTCTGGTTCAAGAAGGGCAAGCTGACCGGCGAACTGATGACCGGCATCGAGCAGTGGCTGCTGCCCAAGCTGGGCGTGCAGAGCCCGCCGTGGACGCTGCACAACCACAAGGCGGACCACGCCGCCCTGCGCCCGGCCGCCGAGTTCCAGCCCGTCGCCTACCCCAAGCCGGACGGCAAGCTCACGTTCGACCGCCTGTCGTCGGTGTTCATCTCCAACACCAACCACGAGGAGAACCAGCCGGCCCACCTGACGCTCAAGAGCGACGCCGTGCCCGTGCAGGTCAACCTCGCCACCTATGCGGGGCCGGAGAGCCGCTACTGCCCGGCCGGCGTGTACGAGTTCGTGCCGAATGAAGGCGGCAGCGGCCAGCGCCTGCAGATCAACGCGCAGAACTGCGTGCACTGCAAGACCTGCGACATCAAGGACCCGACGCAGAACATCGTCTGGGTCACGCCCGAAGGCGGCGGTGGGCCTAACTACGCCGGCATGTGACGGCAGCGGCCGCGTACCGCACTGACCGCCCCCAGCCAGCCTCGTGCTGGCTTTTTGTTGCCCGCTCGACGGCCCGTCGATAGACTGTTATTGCATACAGTCAACGTACGGAGGGCCACGTGGGCGCAGGCAGCATCAGAGTCGGCATCGGCGGCTGGAACTTCGAGCCCTGGCGGAACAACTTCTACCCGCCGGGCTGGCCGCAGGCCCGTGAGCTGCAATACGCCAGCCAGCGGCTGACGGCCATCGAGATCAACAGCACCTACTACGGTGCGCAGAAGCCGGCCACCTTCGCCAAGTGGCGCCAGGAGACGCCCGACGGCTTCGTGTTCTCGCTCAAGGCCATCCGCTTCGCGACGCAGCGCCGCGTGCTGGCCGACGGCGCGGAGTCGGTCCGGCGCTTCATCGACAGCGGCATCGCCGAGCTCGGCGACAAGCTGGGGCCCATCGTCTGGCAACTCGCGCCAACTCACCGGTTCGACGCCACCGACCTGGCCGCGTTCCTGGACCTGCTGCCCCGCCATGTCGACGGCCTGCCGCTGCGCCATGCGCTGGACGTTCGGCACGACAGCTTTCGCTGCCACGACTACCTCCAACTCGCGCGCCGCTTCAATGTGGCCACGGTGTTCACCGAATCCGACGACTACCCGCCCCTGCCCGACCTGACGGGCGATTTCGTCTACACGCGCCTCATGCGCACCCAGGCCGAGGAGCCTCTGGGCTGCCGGCCCGAGGTGTTCCCGGCGCTGGCCGCATCCGCCCAGGCCTGGGCACAAGGCGGCGAGCCCGCCGGGTTGCCGCTCGTGGCCCCGTCGCCAGCGGCGATGGCCGCCCCGCGGGACGTGTTCGTCTACTTCATCAGCGGCGCCAAGGAGCGCGCCCCGCATGCCGCGATGGCGCTGCGCCGCGCGCTGGGGGAGTCTGTCGAGACTGCGGGCGACAAGGGCTGAGACCCCGAACGACGCCGGCGCCGGCTCACCCCTCGAGCCGCGCCATCCATTCGGCAATCGCGCGCTCTTCCGACTTGGCCGAGGCCGCAAGTGCGCCCTGGATGCGCGCCCGCTCGGTGGCGGCCCGGTTCTGGCTCAACTTGAGTTTCAGCTCCCAGCGCGTGGCCCGCAGGCGGAAGCCGACGATGGCGCCCAGCAGCTTCTGCTGGTAGTCCTCGTCCAGCCCGCGCCACTGTTCGGCATAGGCCGGCTCGAAGCGACCGATCAGCCGCTTGAGCAGCGCGTCCTTGTCCACACTGCTCTCGACCAACTCGATATCGCCATAGACATGCAACGCCGCATAGTTCCACGTCGGCACGTTGCGCGTGCTGTCGTAGTGCTGCGGGCTGACATAGGCGCTCGGGCCGCTGAACACCGCCATCAACCGCTGCTGCCGGGCGAGCCATTCCCAATGCGGGTTCGCACGCGCCATATGCCCCTCCAGCACCAGCGGCTCGCGCGTCAGCGCCACGAGCGGCAGGTGCGTCCCGAAGCCGTCGCCCTGCGCATCCGGCCCGACCAGCAGGGCCAGCGGGTGCTCCTCGGCAAGTTGCAAGGCCAACGAGAGATCGTCGGACGCGAAATGCTTGGGCAGATACATCGCAGCAGCGTTCGGTAAGGAGGAGCGCCGATTGTGCGGTGAGCGCGCCGCCATCCCAGCCGCGACAGTTATTACCGGCAAAGCGCATTTGTGTGACACCTTGCGCGCTCCCGTGCATCAACTGCTGCGGTGCACCATCTGTTTGCGGCATCCTCGCCCGCCATGCGACGCCCGAGGCAACACCGACGGCCGAGCGCACACCAGCCCCGCGCCCACCGGCCGGAACCGGGATGCTCGCGAACACAGTGACGGAAAGCAGTGCGATGAACAAGGTCTGGCACAAGGGATTGCCCTTCAGTGCGGAGGTGGCGCCCTATCTGCGGCGCATGGCGTCGGTCGACGAACATCGCGAAGCGCTGCTGCGCCTGCAAGGCGTGTGGGACAGCCTGGCACTGCTGGGGCAGATGAGCGGCACCGCCACCGACATCGGGCAGACCCGCACGGCATTCCAGGACCTGACGACGACACTGCTGGACAGCCTGGCGCGCCGGCTTCACGCCCGCGCGCTGGAGCGCATGGCCGGCAAGGCGCGCGTGGCCATCGACATCCTCGTACGCAACCTGTTCGAGCGCACGGCCGACATCGGCTTCCTGGCCGTCGACGGCCCGGTGTGCGCCCACGCCATGCTGAATCCCGGCGACAAGGGCCATGCAGACAGCCGCGCCGCACTGCAGGCCCGGTTTGCGGCCTACACCGCCAAATACTCGGTCTATGACGACGTCGTCGTGCTGTCACCAGCGGGCGACGTGCTCGCGCGCCGCGACGGCAGCCAGCCACTTCCGCGCTGCGAAGAACCCTGGATTGCCGAGGCATTGGCCTCGGACGCGCCGTACTTTGAACGTCACGGCAAGACGACGCTGTTGGCGGGACGCCAGGGTCTGATCTACGCACGGGCGCTGCGCGCGCCGGGCGCCTCGGGCGAGCAGCCCGCCCTGGGCCTGCTGTGCCTGAGCTTCAGGCTCGAGGATGAGATGGCGGCCGTGTTCGGGCAATTGCTCGCCGGCCCCGATGAGCGCGCCATCATCTGCCTGCTCGACGCCGAGCGCCAGGTGCTACAAAGCTCCGACCCCTGGCAGATGCCGGTCGGCGCGTCGTTGTCGCTGCGGGGCGAGCGCCTGATGTTCGCGGGCCGCGATTACCTCTGCGCCACGGCAGCTGCCAGCGGCTATGAAGGCTACATGGGCCCGCCAGGTTGGCAGGCCTGCGTACTGACGCCGCTGGAGTGGGCCTTCGAGGGCGATCAGGCGGCCGACGACTCGCTGCGCGCCCTCGGCGAAACGTTGGACACGGGCCGGCTCTTCGATGCCGAACTGCAAGGCATTCCGCGTGAAGCCCGACGCATCCAGCGCAATCTCTCTCGCACGCTCTGGAACGGCAAGCTGCGCAGCCATAGGCAAGGCGACGGCCACGACGGCACCCACGTCGACAGCGGCGCCGCCAGCTTCGCCACCACGCTGCTCAACGAGGTGCAACGCACCGGCGGCCAGCTGCGCCAGGTGTTCGAGCAGGCAATCGCGACGCTGCAGCAGTCCGCCCTGGCCGCCGTGTTCGACACCGCGCTGTTCCAGGCCCGCCTGGCGATCGACATCATGGATCGCAACCTCTACGAGCGCGCCAATGACTGCCGCTGGTGGGCGCTGGACGTGCGCCTGCAGCGCGCACTGGCTGCTCAGGGCACGCCGCAAGCCGCGGCGGCCGCCAGCGAAGCCCAACACGTGCTGCAGCACATCAACAGCCTTTACACGGTGTACTCGCTGCTGCTGGTGTTCGACACCCACGGGCGCGTGGTCGCGGTGTCGGATCCCGCGCAGGCCAGGCACGTGGGCCGGACCCTGACCGCCTCGTGGGTCAACGCAGTACTGGCGCTGCGCGATCCCGAGCGGCATGTCGTGTCGCGACATGAAGCCACGCCGCTGTATGACAAGCCCGGCGCCATGGGCGACGGTGGCGCACGCCCGACCTATGTCTACGCAACGTCGCTCCAGCACGATGGCCAGATCGTCGGCGGCATCGCCATCGTGTTCGATGGCGGCCCGCAGTTCGCCGCGATGCTGAACGACTCGTTGCCGCATGCGGCTCCCGGCACCGAGCCCGCCGGCGCCGCATCGAGCGCCGTGGGCCTGTACGTCGCTCGCGATGGCCGCGTGATCGCCAGCGCAGACGCCCGCTGGCCAGCAGGCACCACCGCACCGCTACCTGCCGGCACGCTGTCGGCGCTCACGGCCGGCGCGACGCGGCACCTGCATGTCGACATCGACGGCATGGTCTACGCGGCCGGCATCGCCATGTCGCAGGGCTACCGCGAATATCGCCAGGGCCAGGCGCCCTCAGCCGAAGACGTGGCCGCCGTGCTGCTGCTGCCGCTGGGCCCGCGCCTGCGGGTGCCGGAGCATGGCCAAGACGCCACCTTCACCCCACCG
>Ga0228698_1000536_pt1 | contig 27136 bp, 26 predicted proteins | sample McNCre117_Aug_MG_FD_178015 | JGI IMG/M metagenome (GOLD analysis project Ga0228698, IMG submission 178015) | Freshwater microbial communities from McNutts Creek, Athens, Georgia, United States - 1-17_Aug_MG | ecosystem: Environmental > Aquatic > Freshwater > Creek | place: USA: Georgia...
CGCCGACGTTGTACGACAGGCCGTCGTCGGCACGCGCCGCCACGGGAGCCAGGGTGGCCGCGGCCAGGGAAGCCAGGGCAGCGATCTTCACGACGTTGAGCATGCAGAACTCCAGGTGTAAGGGGGAGAGAGGGGGTAGGGAAAGAATGAGGGGCTACCGGTGGTACCGAACCCACCTCTGCAACGTCCATGCCAGGAATCGCCAAGGCGATGACCACTCTGTGACAGGTCGATTCACGCCCGGACTTGGCGCAGCAGCGATGCACCAAGCCGCGCGACGCACCAGAAGCACCCATCGAATCCGCACCACTTCGGTGCGATGCGACCGAATCCCTCGCCATCACCCTTCCGGGGGAGGCCCGGTGCGTGACGAGCTCCTCACAATCGACCTCCCACCGCCGCCACCGCCCGCCCCACCATGTCGCTCGCCTTGATCCACAGTCGCGCCCTGCTCGGATTGCAGGCCCCCGAAGTCACCGTCGAGGTGCACCTGGCCAACGGGCTGCCCAGCTTCACGCTGGTCGGCCTGGCCGATACGGAGGTGAAAGAGGCACGCGAGCGGGTGCGCGCCGCGCTGCTCAGCAGCGGGCTCGACTTCCCGCACAACAAGCGCATCACCGTCAACCTCGCGCCGGCCGATCTGCCCAAGGAGGGCGCGCGCTTCGACCTGCCGATCGCGGTGGGCATCCTGGCGGCCAGCGCCCAGGTGGCCACCGACGCGCTGGACGGGCTCGAATTCGCCGGCGAGCTCTCACTGGCCGGCGACCTGCGCGACGTGCGCGGCGCCCTGGCGATGGCGGTGGCCTTGCAACGTGACGGCTGCCGGCGCACGCTGGTGCTGCCGCGCAGCAGTGCGCTCGAAGCCGCGCGGGTGCCCGGTCTGGACCTGCGCCAGGCGGACCACCTGCTCGACGTCGTGCAGGCGCTGCAACCGGCCGATCTGGCCCAGCCGCTGGTGCGGCCGCAGCCGGGCGAGCCGCCCGCACCGCCGCCACTGCCTGAATTGCGCGACGTCAAAGGCCAGGTCCAGGCCAAGCGCGCGCTCGAGATCGCGGCGGCCGGCGGCCACAGCCTGCTGCTGGTCGGCCCACCGGGCACTGGCAAATCGATGCTGGCGCAACGGCTGATCGGCCTGCTGCCGCCCCTGCGCGAGTACGAAGCGCTGGAATCGGCCGCGGTTCAGAGCCTGGCCGGCCGCTTCGACCCCGAGCGGTGGGGGCGGCGGGTGCTGCGTGCGCCGCACCACACCGCCTCGGCGGTGGCCCTGGTGGGCGGGGGCTCACCGCCCCGGCCCGGCGAAATCTCGCTGGCCCATCAGGGCGTGCTTTTCCTGGACGAGCTGCCGGAGTTCCCCCGCGCGGCGCTGGAGGCGCTGCGCGAGCCGCTCGACAGCGGGCGCATCCGCATCTCCCGCGCCGGCCGCCAGGCCGATTTCCCGGCGCGCTGCCAGCTCGTCGCGGCGATGAACCCCTGCCCCTGCGGCCACCTCGGCTCGCCGCTGCGCGCCTGCCGCTGCACGCCCGACGCGGTCACGCGCTACCAGGCCCGCCTGTCGGGCCCGCTGCTCGATCGCATCGACCTGCGCGTGGAAGTGCCCGTGCTGCCACCCGAGGTGCTGAATGCCGCCGCCGACGGCGAGCCCTCCGCGGTGGTCGCCCAGCGGGTGCAGACGGCGCGCGCCCGGCAGTGGCAGCGCCAGGGCAGCTGGAACGCCGACCTCGAGGGCCCCGCGCTGGACGAGCACGCCCGGCCGACGAAGGCCGCGCTGGACTTCCTGCACGCCGCGGCGCTGCGCCTGGGCTGGTCCGGACGCAGCGTGCACCGGGTGCTGCGCATCGCCCGCAGCGCCGCAGACGTGGCCGCCGCGAAGGACGTCGAAATCAGCCACGTCGCCGAAGCCATCCAGCTGCGACGGGCCCTGGCGGCGGCCTGACGGATTCGGGGCACTCTTGAGGTGTCGGTCGGTCGACAATCGCGGCTTAGACCCACCACCGCAACCGCCACCCGATGCCCCGCTTCTTCGTCGACGCCCCGCTGGGCGATGCCCGCAGCCTCGAACTGCCGCCCGCCGCCGCCCGCCACGTGCAGGTGCTGCGCCTGCAGCCCGGGCAGCCGCTCACGCTGTTCGACGGGCGCGGCGGCGAATGGGCGGCACGCGTCACCGCGATGGGCCGGCAGTCGGTGGGGGTCGAGCTGCTGACGCACGACCCCGCCGAGCGCGAACTGCCGCTGCAGGTCACGCTGGTGGCCACAATGCCCGCCAACGACCGCTTCGACTGGCTGGTCGAGAAGGCCACCGAGTTGGGGGTATCGGCCATCGTGCCGGTGCTCACCGCACGCAGCGTGCTCAAGCTCGCAGGCGAGCGCGCCCAGCGCAAGCAGGCGCACTGGCAGGGCGTGGCCGCCGCAGCGGCCGAGCAGAGCGGGCGCACCCGCGTGCCGGCGATCGGCGAGATTCAGACGCTGCAGGGCTGGATGCGCGACGGGGGCCCAGCCTCGCTGACCTCGGCCCCCGGCCCGATCGGTCAACTGCTGCTCAGCCTGCAGGACGCTGCACCGATCGCGCAGCGGCTGGCGCAGGGGGCCGGCGTGCGCCACTGGCTCGTCTACAGCGGCCCGGAAGGCGGCTTCACCTCGGCGGAAGAGGCCGAACTGCGCGCCCTCGGCGCCCAACCCACGACGCTGGGCCCGCGGGTGCTGCGCGCTGAAACGGCGCCACTGGCCGCACTCACACTGATCGGCGCAGGCGGCTGACCCGCCGCCCAAAAGGCGAAATTCGCACGCAATCGACCCAACGCGCAGCGCAAGCATTCGGTCATGCAAAAAACGCATGTAACCCCACTGTGATCCGTTCGGGTCGGCTCCTACACTGACCAACGGCATCCCGAAAGCGCTCGCCAACCCTCTGCTGCGTGCGCTTCCGAGATGCCTTTTTCAACTTAGGAGCCGTTCGAATGACCGTCAATGCCCCGGAATACGTCAAGAACTCCAAACTGATCGCTTGGGTGGCCGAAATGGCCGCACTGACGCAGCCCGCCGCGATCCACTGGTGCGACGGCTCGCAAGACGAATACGACCGCCTGTGCCAGCTGCTGGTCGACGCCGGCAGCTTCAAAACCCTGGCCAAGCGCCCGGGCAGCTACCTGGCCGTGACCGACCCGTCGGACGTGGCGCGCGTCGAGGACCGCACCTACATCTGCGCGCAGAAGAAGGAAGACGCCGGCCCGACCAACAACTGGATGGCCCCGGCCGAGATGCGCACGCTGCTGCAGACCGGTGACAAGGCGCTGTTCAAGGGCTGCATGAAGGGTCGCACGATGTACGTGATCCCCTTCAGCATGGGCCCGCTGGGCTCGCCGATTGCCCACATCGGCGTCGAACTGTCGGACTCGGCCTACGTGGCCGTGAACATGAAGCTGATGACCCGCATGGGCAAGGCCGTGTACGACGTGCTGGGCAACGACGGCGACTTCGTGCCCTGCGTGCACACCGTGGGCGCCCCGCTGGCCGATGGCCAGAAGGACACGACCACCTGGCCGTGCAACCCGACCACCAAGTACATCGTCCACTACCCCGAGACGCAGGAAATCTGGTCCTACGGCTCCGGCTACGGCGGCAACGCGCTGTTGGGCAAGAAGTGCTTCGCGCTGCGCATCGCCTCGACGATGGGCCGTCAACAGGGCTGGCTGGCCGAGCACATGCTGATCCTGGGCGTCACCAACCCGCAGGGCAAGAAGTTCCACGTCGCCGCCGCCTTCCCCAGCGCCTGCGGCAAGACCAACTTCGCAATGCTGATCCCGCCGGCGGCCCTGGGCGACTGGAAGGTCACCACCATCGGCGACGACATCGCCTGGATCAAGCCGGGCAAGGACGGCCGCCTGTACGCGATCAACCCGGAAGCCGGCTACTTCGGCGTCGCCCCGGGCACGAACTACCTGACCAACCCGAACTGCATGAAGTCGGTGGAGAAGGACACCATCTTCACCAACGTCGCACTGACCGACGACGGCGATGTGTGGTGGGAGGGCATGGACGGCGCCGCACCGGCCCACGCCATCGACTGGCAAGGCAAGGACTGGACCCCGGCGATCGCCAAGGAAACCGGCGCCAAGGCCGCGCACCCGAACGCCCGCTTCACCGTCGGCGCGACCAACAACCCGGCGCTGGACGCCGCCTGGGACGACGCCGCCGGTGTGGCCATCGATGCCTTCATCTTCGGCGGCCGCCGCTCCACCACCGTGCCGCTGGTGACCGAAGCGCGCAGCTGGACCGAAGGCGTCTACATGGCCGCCACGATGGGTTCGGAAACCACCGCCGCCGCCTTCGGCGCCCAAGGCGTGGTGCGCCGCGACCCCTTCGCGATGCTGCCCTTCTGCGGCTACAACATGGCCGACTACTTCCAGCACTGGCTGGACGTGGGCAACAAGCTCCAGGGCGAAGGCGCCAAGCTGCCGAAGATCTTCTGCGTCAACTGGTTCCGCAAGGGCGAGGACGGCAAGTTCGTCTGGCCGGGCTACGGCGACAACGCCCGCGTCCTGAAGTGGATGGTCGAGCGCGTGGAAGGCAGCGGCCAGGGCGAAGGCCACTTCTTCGGCGTCAGCCCGCGCTACGAGGACCTGGACTGGAGCGGCCTGGACTTCAGCAAGGCGCAGTACAGCAGCATCATCAACGCCGACCCGGCCGCCTGGAAGGCCGAGCTCAAGCTGCACGACGAGCTCTTCACCCAGCTGGCCTACCACCTGCCGGCCGAGCTGACCGCCACCAAGCAGAAGCTCGAAGCCGAACTGGCCGCTTGATCGGCCACGCTGGGCCCCGGATCGGGGTCCGGTCCAGAAAAACAAAAGCCCGCAACCGCGGGCTTTTGTCATTCCAACGATCCCGGCGCAACCCACAGGTCGCGCCCCGAGGAAGGTCAGTGCTGGGTCTCACGCATGTGGTGCAGCGCGGCAGCGCGCAGATCGGCCGCGTAGGAGGGCTGGGTCTTCTCGAACCGGCCGGCGTACTCCAGCAGCTCCTGGGCGTTGGTCGGCTCGACCGCATCGGGCGCGGCCAGGCGGCGCTCCAGACCGTGGGCGGCAGACAGCGCGACGGAACCGACGGCGTGCAGCGAACGGAAGATGACGCGCTTGAGACGGGTGGTCAGCGCAAAGGGGGCGGGCGTGCGGTAGCTGCCCGAGGGAAGTGACAGTGTGCTCATGGCGACTCCTTAGGGGTTTACCCTAGGAATGATTCTAGGGTTAACCCTGATTACAGCCGTGCATCAACTTCGAACCCCCACCAAAACCGTGGGATGCTGCAATGCAACATTCCACTCCGCCGCCCCTCACACCGGATCCGAGGCCCCCAACTGCGCCCACAGGTAGGCGTACTCGAGCGCCTGCAGGTGGGCGCGCTGCGCGTTGTCGGCCGCCCCACCGTGGCCGCCTTCGATGTTCTCGTAGTACAGCACCGGCTGGCCCAGCGCCTCCAGCGCCGCGACCATCTTGCGCGCGTGGCCCGGGTGCACCCGGTCGTCGCGCGTCGAGGTCGTGAGGAGGGCGCGCGGGTAGGCGGTGCCGGCCTTCAGGTTCTGGTACGGGCTGTAGCGGCGGATCCAGTCCCACTGCGCCGCATCGTCCGGGTCGCCGTACTCGGCCATCCACGAGGCGCCCGCCAGCAGCCGGTGGTAGCGCCGCATGTCGAGCAGCGGCACCTGGCAGACCACGGCGCCGAAGAGGTCCGGGCGCTGCGTCAGCGCCGCACCGACCAGCAGCCCGCCGTTGCTGCCGCCCATGATGCCCAGCCGCTGCGGGCGCGTGATGCCGCGCTGCACCAGGTCCTCGGCGATGGCGATGAAGTCGTCGTAGCTCTTCTGCTTGTGCTCGAGGATCGCCGCCTGGTGCCAGCGCGGGCCGAACTCGCCGCCCCCACGAAGGTTGACCACCACCAGCACACCGCCGCGCTCGAACCAGGCCAGCCCGAAGCCGCCCGAGTACCAGGGCAGCATCGAGACCTCGAAGCCGCCGTAGCCGTAGAGCAGCGTGGGGTGAGTGCCCCCCGCGTGGCCGTCGGCCGTCGCGCCCTTCGGCCAGACGACGAAGTACGGCACCTTCGTGCCGTCGGCGCTGGTGGCCCAGCACTGCTCGGCGCGCATGCCGCTGGCGTCGAAGTAGGCCGGGCGCGCCTTGACGGTCTCGATCGTGTCGTCGGCGGCTGTTGTGCCGACGCGCGCCAGCATCAGCGAGTCGGGCGTGAGGAAGTCGGTGTAGGTGATCCAGACCTGCTCGGCCAGCGGGTCGTCGGGCTGGTGTGGGTCGTGCAGCGCCGACACCCCCAGGGCGCCCGGCCCCGGCAGCGCCAGCGGCCGGCGCAGCCACTGCGTGCCGTCGAAGCGCAGCACTTCGACGCGGTTGGCGACCCGGTCCAGCAGCGTCAGCAGCAGCTGCGAGCCGGTCCAGCTCGTGCCGCCGAGCGAGCAGTACTCGGTCGGCGTGAAGAGCGAGCGCCACTGCGGCCTGCCTGCCCTCAGATCGTCGGCGCGCGCCACCAGGAGCGTGCCGGCGGGGTGCGTGACGGGCTCGGCGCCATCGCCATCCGCGCCGTCGAGCGTGAGCGCACTGCGCAGCTCCATCAGCGCCCACTCGCGGTGCAGGCTCAAGGAGGCGTCCAGCGGCTTGGCCAGCTCCTGCAGCGTGCCGTCCGGCAGCTGCAGCCAGACGCGCGAGGTGTAGAAGTCCAACGAACGGCCGAACAGCACGCGCTCGAAGCCCGGCGTGTCGTCGACGCTGGCCCAGGCCGAGACGTCCGAGGCCTCGCCGGCGTGCACCGTCACCGCCTCGGCCAACGGCGTACCGCGCCGCCAGCGGCGGATCACGCGCGGGTAGCCCGAGTCGGTCAGCGTGGATGCGCCCTGCGCGTCCGGGCCGAAGTCGGTGCCGACCAGCAGCGTGTCGGCGTCAAGCCAGGTCGCGCTGCTCTTGGCCTCGGGCAGCGTGAAGCCGCCGTCGACGAAGCGCTTCTCGACCAGATCGAACTCGCGCAGCACCGCCGCGTCGGCGCCGCCGCGCGAGAGCTCGATCAGCGCCAGGCGCCAGGGCTGGCCGGGCCGGGGGGCGCAGACGTCCACCCCGTGCCAGACCCAGTTCTCGCCCTCGGCGCGGCCCAGCGCGTCCAGATCCAGCACCGTCTCCCAGTCGGGCGCGGCCTGGTGGTAGCTGTCCAGCGTCGTGCGGCGCCACAGGCCGCGCGGCTGCTCGGCGTCCTGCCAAAAGTTGTAGAGGTGTGACCCGATGCGGCTGACGTAGGGGATGCGCTCGCGCGCGTTGAGCAGCGCCAGCAGCTTGGGCTGGAGGTCGGCGTACTCGGGCCGCGCGGTCAGCTCGGCGTGGCTGCGGGCGTTGCGCTCGCGCACCCAGTCCAGGGCGGCGTCGCCCAGCACGTCCTCAAGCCAGCGGTGTGGGTCGTCCGGCTCGGTGGAGGGCGCGGCCCCCAGCGGGGCCTCGGTGGGGCGGGGGGCGGCGTCCATGGGGGCTCTCCGGTCAGGCGTAGGGGTCGGCGAAGCCCAGGCCGGCCAGGATCTCGCGCTCACGGGCTTCCATGCGTTCGGCCTCGGCCTCGTCGTCCTCGTGGTCGTAGCCCTGGGCGTGCAGCGCGCCGTGCACCAGCAGGTGGGCGTAGTGGGCCTGCAGCGTCTTGCCCGCTGCAGCGGCCTCGGCCTCGACGACCGGGGCGCAGAGCACCAGGTCGGCACAGACCACCGGCTCGCTGGCGTAGTCGAAGGTCAGCACGTTGGTGGCGTAGTCCTTCTCGCGGTAGTCGCGGTTGAGGGTCTGGCCCTCCTCGGCGTCGACGATGCGCACGGTGAACTCGCCCGGCGCGGCCAGCGCGTGACGCAGCCAGCGCATCACCTTGTGGCGCGGCAGCTCGGCGCGGTGGCGGGGGTCGGCGAATTGCAGGGACAGGCTCAGGGTGGGCAGGCTCATCGGGGGCTCTCCTCGTCGGCGCGCCGCTCGGCTTGGGCGCGCTGCGCGTCGTAGGCCTCGACGATGCGCGCCACCAGCGGATGGCGCACCACGTCGGCGGCGGTGAAATGGGTCATCGCGATGCCGCGCACGTCGCGCAGCACCTGGGCGGCATCGACCAGGCCGCTGGTCGTGCCGCGCGGCAGGTCGATCTGGCTGACGTCGCCGGTCACCACCGCACGGCTGCCGAAGCCGATGCGCGTCAGGAACATCTTCATCTGCTCGACGGTGGTGTTCTGCGCCTCGTCGAGGATCACGAAGGAGTGGTTCAGCGTGCGCCCGCGCATGAAGGCCAGCGGCGCGATCTCCAGCAGGCCGCGCTCGAAGGCCTTGGTCACGCGCTCCAGCCCCATCAGGTCATAGAGCGCGTCGTAGAGCGGGCGCAGGTAGGGGTCCACCTTCTGAGCCAGGTCCCCCGGCAGGAAGCCCAGGCGCTCGCCGGCCTCCACCGCCGGGCGGGTCAGCACGATGCGCTGCACCGTGTTGCGCTCCAGCGCATCGACCGCGCAGGCCACCGCCAGGAAAGTCTTGCCGGTGCCGGCCGGGCCGATGCCGAAGGTGATGTCGTGGTTGAGGATGTGACGCAGGTAGCCGACCTGGTTGGTCGTGCGACCGACCAGGTCGGTGCGGCGGGTGCGCAGCACGATGGGCTCGCCCTCCTCCGGCCCGGCGGGTGGCCGGTCGTCTGCGGGCGAGGCCAGGGCCTGCATCACCGGCAGCAGCGCAAGCTGAAACTCGGCGGCGTCCAGGTGGCGGCCGGCGCGGGCATACAGCCGCTCCAGGAAGGCCAACGCTGCGCGGGCATGGGCTGCAGGGCCTTCGATGCGGAATTTCTCACTGTGGCGGGTGACGCGCACCGCCAAGGCGGCTTCGAGACTGCGCAAGTACTCATCGAGCGGGCCACAGAGGTGGGCGAGCCGGGCGTTGTCGACCGGAAGGAAGGCGTGGCGCAGGATCAAGGCAAGCGTGCGAAGTTTGGTTCGGAGGCCGATGGCGCGATTGTCGCGCCGCGCCGCCGCGTCCGGCGCGCAGGCAGAATCCGCCGGTCGCATGCGGCAGGACCAACCGGTCGGTCGCAGCGCTGTGTTTTCGCCCCGCTCCTGCCGCCAAACCTACGTGTCTGTTCCCCTTGTGCCGGCCGTACGCGCCACCCTGTCGAACTGGGTTGGCCGCCTGACGACGCCCGGCAGCGATGGCAAACGCCCCGTCTGGCATGCGCTGCACCCGTCGCGCTGGCTGCTGCTGATCGCCTGCACCCTCATCGCTGTGCTGGCCCTGATCGGCGGCGCACTGACCTCCGAAGGCCCCCCTGGCGGACTAACCCTGACCCAGGCCTGGATGGTGCGGAGTACCGCACCAATCGTTCCGGATGGCGTCGCCGCTCAGCGCGTGGACCTGCCACACGGCTGGGATCGAGGCCTGCGCGACGACCTGCCGGTCTGGTACCGCATGGAATTCGAGGTGCCGAACCATGGTTTCGGTCTGGGCATGCCGGCGGTGTACCTGGCCCACGTCTGCGCCCACTACGTCGTGCGCCTGAACGGTCAATTCATCGCCAGCCGCGGCGGCAGCGCCGACCCGCGCCCGACCGACTGCCACGAGCCCGCGTTGATCGACCTGCCGCCGGGCCTGCTGCGCGAGCGCGGCAATGTGCTGGACATCCAGGTGCGCGCGCTGCCGCTGCGCAAAGCCGCCGCCCGTGAACGTGCCGGCGGTCTCTCCGAGGTGCGCATTGGCGCCCACCCGGCCCTGGAAGCCGACCTCAAGCGCGCCCGCCTGCTGCAGTTGACGCTGCCGCTGACGCTGCTCGCAGTGTGTGGCGTGGTCGGCGTGGCGGCGCTGCTGCTCGCGGTCGGCGCCAAGCTGCCCTATCTGGCCTACTTCGGCGCCGCTGCCGTCGGCTGGTCGGTGCTGTGCAGCCTGCTGCTCGGCGTGGACCTGCCGCTGCCGATGCTGGCCGTCGAGGTGATCATCACCGCGCTGACGCCGCCGGTGGCCATTGCGGCCATCCTCTTCCTGCTGCGCTACTGCGGCCTGCGCATCGACTGGCTGGAGTCCTCGCTGTCGCTGCAGTGCCTGTTCGTGCTGCTGGGGCTGGCGGTGGCGCTGCCCGAGCGCGTCTACACCGTCGCGCAGCCCTGGGCGGTGATCTTGGTGATCGAGCTGCTGGCTGCCCTCGGCGTGTTCCTCTACCGCGCCTGGCACGTTTCGCGCACCGACTTCTACCTCACCGCCGCTGCCGCAGGCACCGGCGCGGTGGTGCTGATCGCCGAGCTCGCGCTGATCCCCGGCCCGGCGCTGCTGCCGGGCAAGCTGGCCATCAGCGCCTCGGTGCTGGTGATGTTCGCAGGCACCGTGTGGCGCGTGCAGCAGGTGCAGCGCGCCAATGTCGCCGCGGCCGAGCAGGCCCGCGTGGAGGCCGAGAAGCGGGCCCAGGACGTGTCCGCCGACATGGAGCAGAACTACGACCGCATGGCCGAGCTGCGCGTCGAGCAGGTGACCGCCAAGGAGCGCAAGCGCATCGCCGCGGACCTGCACGACGACCTGGGTGCCAAGCTGCTCACCATCGTGCACACCAGCGAGAGCGACCGCATCGCCACGCTGGCGCGCGAGGCGCTGGAGGAAATGCGCCTGTCCGTGCGCGGCCTGACCGGCAAGGCGGTGCAGCTCGGCGACGCGATCGGCGACTGGCGCAGCGAGATCATGATGCGGCTGTCGCAGGGCGGCGTCGAGCTGGCCTGGGACACGCCCGACGAGCTCACCTTCAGCGAACGCGGCATGAGCGCACGCGCCTACGTGCAGACCACGCGCATCCTGCGCGAGGCGGTGAGCAACGTGCTCAAGCACAGCGGCGCCAGCCACTGCCAGATCTCGATCCGCCAGGACCACAACGATTTCGAGCTGACGATTTCCGACAACGGCAAGGGCATCCCGATGGAAATGGACGGCCGCCTCGACCGCGGCCACGGCATGTCCACGATGAAGGGCCGCGCCAAGCAGCTGCAGGGCCAGTGTCTCGTCGAGTCCGGCCCTGGGTACGGCACCACGATCCGCCTGACCCTGCCGCTGTAGCCCGTGTAAGCGCCCTCCAGTTCGACACCCGCTCACCGATAAACGCCCCGATCCACCCCCAGCGGAGCCCCGACGATGAAACAGATCCTTCTGCTTGAAGACCTCCCCGAGATCCGGGCCTGGCTGCGTACCCTGGTGCTTCAGGTGTTCCCGGGCTCGAACGTGGTGGAGGCCGCGCGCGTGCACGACGCCCTGCAACAGGTCGGCGCCCAGCGCTTCGACCTCGCGATGGTCGACCTCGGCCTGCCCGACGGCTCGGGCGTGAAGGTCGTGCAGGCCCTGCGCGACCAGCAGCCCGACGCGCAGTCGGTGGTCGTGACCATCCACGACGACGACGACCACCTCTTCCCCGCCCTGCAGGCCGGCGCCTACGGCTACCTGCTCAAGGAGCAGCCGCGCGAGCAGCTGATGGAGCACCTGCAACGCATCAGCCAGGGTGAGCCGCCGCTGTCGCCGTCGATCGCGCGGCGCATGATCAGCTACTTCTCCGCTCAGGCCAACCGCCCCGGCGCGCAGCAGGCGATGAGCACCCAGGACAGCCTGATGCCCAACGTGCAGCTGACCGAGCGCGAGCGCGAGGTGCTGCTGCGCGTGGCCAAGGGCTTCACGCTGCCGGAAATCGGCGTGCAGCTGGGCCTGAGCCGCCACACCATCGCCGACTACGTCAAGCAGATCTACCGCAAGCTCAACGTGAGCTCACGCGCCGAAGCGGCGCTGGAAGCCCAGCGCCTGGGCCTCTTCCGCCGCTGACCCGCCACTAAGCGCCCTGCCCCGGCACCCCCGTATCATCCCCGCATGATCGGACGGCTCAGCGGCACCCTGGCGGAGAAGAACCCGCCGCAATTGCTCATCGATGTCGGCGGCGTCGGCTATGAAGTCGACGTGCCGATGAGCACCTTCTACAACCTCCCGGCGCTCGGCGAACGCGTCACCCTGCTGACGCACTTCGTCGTGCGCGAGGACGCGCAACTGCTCTACGGCTTCCTCACCGCCGAGGAGCGCGCCACCTTCCGCCAGCTGCTCAAGATCACCGGCGTGGGCGCGCGCACCGCGCTGTCCATCCTCTCCGGCCTGAGCGTCGCCGACCTGGCGCAGGCCATTTCGACCCAGCAGGCCGGCCGCCTGATCAAGGTGCCCGGCATCGGCAAGAAGACCGCCGAGCGCCTGCTGCTCGAACTCAAGGGCAAGCTCGGCCCCGACCTCGCCCTGCCAGGCACGGCGGTGCACAACGACGCCCAGGCCGACATCGTCCAGGCCCTGATCGCTCTGGGCTACAACGAGAAGGAAGCCGGCGCGGCGCTCAAGAACCTGCCCCCGGACGTCGGCGTCAGCGAGGGCATCAAGCTGGCTCTGAAGGCCTTGGGCTGAACGCACAGGGCTGCGCGAGTCGGTCGGATCCGCCGGCCCAAGCGCACACACAAGCGCCGTTCCGAGGGCTACGCAGTCGCGGGACCGGGTGCGAAAATCCTGGGTTCTGCTTGCTCCCCAGGATCGCTTCATGTTGCCCAAGTTCTCAGCCTTCCCCGGCGTAGCCGGCCCGGTGGTCACCATCGTGCTCGATGGTTATGGCATCGGCCGCAGCGAGGTCGGCAACGCCATCGCCGCCGCACGCAAGCCCACGCTGGACCGCCTGTTCGCGCAGTACCCCAACGTGCGCCTGCGCGCCCACGGCACCGCGGTGGGCATGCCCTCCGATGAGGACATGGGCAACTCCGAGGTCGGCCACAACGCCATCGGCGCCGGCCAGGTCTACGCCCAGGGCGCGGCGCTGGTGGCGGACGCCATCGCCGCCGGCTCGATCTGGGCCGGCTCCGCCTGGCAGGAGATCGTCGCGGCGGCCAAGGCCGGGCGCGGCGTGCTGCACTGCCTGGGCCTGTTCTCCGACGGCAACGTGCACAGCCACATCGACCACCTGAAGGCGCTGGTGGCGCGGGCCAAGGCCGAGGGCGTGCCCACCGTGCGCATCCACGTGCTGCTGGACGGCCGCGACGTGCCCGAGACCAGCGCGCTCGACTACGTCGAGCCCTTCGAGGCCTTCCTGGCCGGGCTGAACGACGCCGGCTTCGACGCCCGCATCGCATCCGGCGGCGGGCGCCAGAACATCACCATGGACCGCTACGAGGCCAACTGGGCCATGGTCGACAAGGGCTGGCGCGTGCACGTGCTGGGTGAGGGCCCGCAGTTCCCCGACTGCGCCAGCGCCGTGCGCGGCCTGCGCGAGCAGCACCCGGGCACCATCGACCAGGACCTGCCGCCCTTCGTGATCGCCGAGGCCGGCCAGCCCATCGGCACGGTGCAGGACGGCGACGCGGTGGTGTTCTTCAACTTCCGCGGCGACCGCGCCATCGAGATCACCCGCGCCTTCGAGGATGCGGTGTTCGACAAGTTCGACCGCCAGCGCCACCCCAAGGTCACCTACGCCGGCATGCTGCAGTACGACGGCGACCTGAAGCTGCCCCAGCGCTTCCTGGTCGACCCGCCGGCGATCCGCAACACCACCGGCGAGTGGTTCGCCAAGGCCGGCCTGGCCCAGTTCGCCTGCTCGGAGACGCAGAAGTTCGGCCACGTCACCTACTTCTGGAACGGCAACCGCTCCAGCAAGTTCGAGGGCGAGACCTGGCAGGAGGTGCCCAGCGACGTGGTGCCCTTCGAACAGCGCCCCTGGATGAAGGCCGCCGAGATCGCCGACGCGATGATCGCCGCGCTGCAGTCGGGCCAGTACCGCACGCTGCGCTGCAACTTCGCCAACGGCGACATGGTCGGCCACACCGGCAACTTCCGCGCCGCGACGATGGCCATCGAGGCGGTCGACCTGGAACTGGCCCGCGTGCTGGCGGCCGTCGATGCGGCGGGCGGCGTGGCGCTGATCACCGCCGACCACGGCAACGCCGACGAGATGTTCGAGATCGACAAGAAGACGAAGCAGCCGGCCACCAACGCCGACGGCAGCTTCAAGGCCAAGACCGCGCACACGCTCAACCAGGTGCCGCTGGTGCTGTACGACAACGTCAGCGGCGGGCGCCTCGGCCTGCGCCAGACGGACACGGCCGGCCTGTCCAACATCGCCGCCACCACCGCCCACCTGCTGGGCTACGAGAAGCACGCCAGCTGGGACGAAAGCCTGCTGACGGTGAAGTGAACACCCGGCCGCGGGCGCGCCTTCGGCCCAGGCGTCGGCACGGGCTGCGGCCGATAATCACTGGATGGCCATCCAGACCGACGACCTGGGCGCCGCGCCCGCCCCGCAGCGCCGCCTGATCAGCCCCGCGCCCACCTCGCCCAACGAGGAGGCGCTGGAGCGCGCCCTGCGGCCCAAGCTGCTGCAGGAGTACGTCGGCCAGTCCAAGGCCCGCGAGCAGCTGGAGATCTTCATCGGCGCGGCCAAGAAGCGCGCCGAGGCGCTCGACCACGTGCTGCTCTTCGGCCCGCCCGGGCTGGGCAAGACCACGCTGAGCCACATCATCGCCGCCGAGCTGGGCGTCAACCTGCGCCAGACCAGCGGCCCGGTGCTCGAAAAGCCCAAGGACCTCGCCGCCATCCTGACCAACCTGGAGGCCAACGACGTCCTGTTCATCGACGAGATCCACCGCCTCTCGCCCGTGGTCGAGGAAATCCTCTACCCCGCGCTGGAGGACTACCAGATCGACATCATGATCGGCGAGGGCCCGGCCGCCCGCAGCATCAAGCTCGACCTGCAGCCCTTCACCCTCGTGGGCGCCACCACCCGCGCCGGCATGCTCACCAACCCGCTGCGCGACCGCTTCGGCATCGTCGCCCGGCTGGAGTTCTATACGCCCGAGGAGCTGGTGCGCATCGTCACCCGCTCGGCCGGGCTGATGAAGGCGCCGATCGACGCCGAAGGCGCGATGGAAATCGCCCGCCGCTCGCGTGGCACCCCCCGCATCGCCAACCGCTTGCTGCGCCGCGTGCGCGACTACGCCGAGGTCAAGGGCGACGGCCGCATCAGCAAGGCGATTGCCGACAAGGCGCTGGCGATGCTGGACGTCGACCCGCAGGGCTTCGACCTGATGGACCGCAAGCTGCTGGAATCGGTGGTGCACCGCTTCGACGGCGGCCCGGTCGGCCTGGACAACGTGGCGGCGGCGATCGGCGAGGAGCCCGGCACCATCGAAGACGTCATCGAGCCCTACCTGATCCAGCAGGGCTTCCTGCAACGCACCCCGCGCGGGCGCATCGCCACGCTGGCCGCCTACCGCCACCTGGGCGTGGCGCCGCCGAACCGGGCAGGGCTGGCGGGGGCGGGGGATTTGTTCGAAGGGTGAGGAGTGGCCATCCTGAATCGTCATTGATATCAAATCGGATGCGATGATATCATCGACCATCCAGGAGCACCCCATGCCCGCCATCACGATCCGCAACCTGTCCGACGAGACCCACCGCGCGCTCAAGCTGCTGGCCACCCTGCACGGGCGCAGCACGGAAGCCGAGGTGCGGCGCATCCTGGACGAAGCGGTGCGCCCCCGGACGGGGCTGGGCACCGCACTGGCGCGCATCGGGCAGGAACTGGGCGGCGTGGACGATCTGGAACCGAACCTGCAGCGGGACAGGACACCGGTGGAACCGGCGGCGTTCGAATGATCATCCTCGACACGAACGTCGTTTCAGAGCCGCTCAAGCCGGACCCCTCCGCCGCTGTACTGGCTTGGTTGGACGCGCAGCCGGTCGGCAGCCTGTTCCTGACCACCATCAGCTGGGCCGAGCTGCTGGCCGGCGTAGTGGCCTTGCCCCAGGGCCGCCGCCGCATGGAGCTGCACCGGGCGCTGACGCAGCAGGTGTGCCCCCTGTTCGAAGACCGCATGCTGGACTTCGACACCGCGGCGGCTGAGGCCTTCGCCACCGTTCACGCTGCAGCCAAGGCGGCCGGCAACCCGATCGCCTGCGCCGACTGCGCCATCGCGGCAATCGCCGTCGCCAGGGGGTTCACCATTGCAACGCGCAATGTGCGCGACTTCCACGGCACGGGTGTGCAGGTGGTGAATCCCTGGGGCTGAGGGCTGAGATTCGACGGGCTGCCCCCTCCCGGGCTTCCTGCAGCGTCACCCTGCTCGGGCGCATCGTCACTCTGGCCACCTATGGCCCCCTGGACGTGGCGTCGCCGAACACAGCGAGCCCACCCGCACTCATCCGTTGGCGGGCGTCCGATCCCCAGGCTTCAGTCCGTAGAAGAAGACCCAGGCCGCCGCCAGGTAGACCAGCGGGTAGGCCGCGAAGTAGCCCAGCAGCGAGAGGTAGGCGCCGCCGTCCCCACCGCTCCACAGCAGGGTCCGCACGAGCGCAGCGCCCAGGGCGACCGTACAGGCCAACAGCACCCCGTAGGCGACCAGGGTCGCTGCCCGGAGGGCGGACCAGCGCGCGCCGGCCAGCCGCAGGTCACCGGACCACAGCCGGCGCGGGATCTGGACCAGCCGGAAGATCGCCAGGCCGAAGACCAGCAGGACCAGGAAGGCTGGCAGCAGAACCATCAGGGCTGGGCGTCCACGATGAGCGCCGCCGTCAGCTCCCGCACCCGCTCGTCCTGGTAATAGCCGCCGTACTCCGTGTAGCGCAGGAAGGGCCGGGCGCAGTGGCGGCACTGCCAGACGTCGCAGCGGTTGTAGGGGTGGAAGGCCAGAGCGATGGGGGCGGTGGCGTCCCAGGCGTGGGTGCCGGCGGGGTGGTGCTCGTCGAGCGTCGGGTCGTCGATCGACGCATCGCGCAGGCTGCCGACGCGCTGCAGCGCCTGCGGGTCGGCGGTGGCGGGCCAGGATTCCCAGCCGGGGCAGATCAGCGGGCGGCAGGCGGCGCAGGCCGCTGCCGCTGCGGCTGCGGCGTCCCAGGACGCGGTCAGCTTGCGCAGGGCCGCAGCGTCGAAGCGGGGCAGTTCGGCATCAGCCATGGGCGGGGGTGGCCTGGGTGGTCATGGCGGCATTCTGACCGGGACAACACCTAGACCCGCAGCGGCACGGCCATGACCGTGCCGATGGTCAACCGACTCATGAAGCGGAACACGCCGGAGCCAAGGCCACCGGCAACCCGATCAGCTCGGCCGGTGGCGCCAGCGCAGCAATTGCGACAGCCCGAGGATTCAGCAGTGCAACGCGCCAGGAGCGCGACTTCCACTGCACCCAAGAGCAGTGATTGAAGCCCTAGGGCAGAAATTCAGGACAGCGACGTCTGCTCGGGCTGATGGCAAACGGCCTCGATGTTGTTTCCTTCCGGGTCGATGACAAACGCACCGTAGTAGTGGGGATGGTAGTCGGGGCGCAGGCCCGGGGGGCCGTTGTCCCTGCCGCCCGCAGCCATTGCTGCGCGGTAGAAGGCATCCACCTGGGCGCGGCTGCTGGCTTTCCATGCCAGGTGACAAGCCGTGGTGGCCGGCGCACCGCTGTAGGGTGAGGGGCCATCGACGAACCAGACATCCGCCTTCTTGCCATCGGGCTCGGACGGATCCGGATACGCGAATCCCAGGATGTTCGAACCGTAGTGGCCCTCGAAGCAGACGGTGTAGCCGAGTGGCGCCAGCGCAGCGCTGTAGAACGCCTTGGCGCGGTGGAGGTCGGTGACACGGAAGGTCATGTGATCCAGCATGGGAAGGTTCTCCTGAGCCAGCCTGAGCGGGCGGTCGGCACAATGCACATGACCGCAATAACTGTATAAATGTACAGTTAATTCGGTTCCATGCAAACCCTCTGACGAGCTGGGCGGCATCGAGTGTGGCGAGCGCAGCCCGCGCGGAAGCTGATCCGCTGTTCGAGCCATGGCTTGATTCCACGGGAAAGTGGCGCGATTCGGAGATTCGCGCCACGAAGCGCCGGTTCAGCCGCGGATCCCCCTCACTCCGCCACCGCTTGACGCACCGCGCGTTCCCAGCGGGCCATCGCTTCCTCGGCGCGGTCGCGCGAGAGCGTGGGGTGGAAGACGCGTTCGGCCTGCCACTGGCTGGCCAGTTCGTCCAGGCCGGACCAGACGCCGGTGGCGAGTCCCGCCAGGTAGGCGGCGCCGAGTGCGGTGGTCTCGATGACCTTGGGGCGCAGGACCGGGATGCCGAGGAGATCGGCCTGGAACTGCATCAGCAGGTCGTTGACGCAGGCGCCGCCGTCCACGCGCAGTTCGCTGACGGGCGCAGCGCCGGCGGCCACGGCGTCGCGGCTCATGGCCTGCAGCAGCGCGGCGCTCTGGTAGGCGATGCTCTCCAGCGCGGCGCGGGCGATGTGGGCCACGGTGCTGCCGCGCGTCAGGCCGACGATGGCGCCGCGGGCGTCGGCGTCCCAGTAGGGCGCGCCCAGGCCGGTGAAGGCGGGCACGAACAGGACGCCGCCGGCGTCGGGCACGCTTTCGGCGAGGGACTGCACCTCGGAGCTGGCGGAGATGGCGCGCAGGCCGTCGCGCAGCCACTGCACCACCGCGCCGCCGATGAAGACGCTGCCTTCCAGCGCGAACTGGGGCGCGGCGTCGGGCTGCGCCGCACTGGTGGTGATCAGGCCGTTGTGGCTGGTCTGGAACTGGCCGCCGGTGTGCATCAGCATGAAGCAGCCGGTGCCGTAGGTGTTCTTGGCCTGGCCGGCGCGGAAGCAGGCCTGGCCGAACAGGGCGCTCTGCTGGTCGCCGGCGATGCCCGCGATCGGCAGCGCGGCGCCGAGCAGGTCGGGCTCGCTCTCGGCAAAGGGGTGGCTGCTCGGGTGCACCGCGGGCAGCAGCGAGGCGGGCACGTCCAGCAGCGCCAGCAGGCCCTCGTCCCAGGCGTTGCGGCGCACGTCGAAGAGCATCGTGCGCGCGGCGTTGCTGACGTCGGTGGCGTGCACCCGGCCGCCGGAGAGCTTCCAGAGCAGCCAGCTGTCGACGGTGCCGAAGGCCAGGTCGCCGGCGGCGGCCTCGGCGCGGGCCTGCGGCACGTGGTCGAGGATCCAGCGGATCTTGCTGCCGGAGAAGTAGGCGTCGACCACCAGGCCGGTGGCCTCGCGGATGCGGCCAGCGTGGCCCTGCTCGCGCAGCTGGGCGCACAGGGGCTCGGCGCGGCGGTCCTGCCAGACGATGGCGTTGTGGATGGCGCGGCCGGTGCGGCGGTTCCACACCACGGTGGTTTCGCGTTGGTTGGTGATGCCGATGGCCTTGATCTGGCGGATCGCCGCCCCGCTCAGGCCGGCCTTGGCGATGGCCTCGCGCGCGGTGTCGAGCTGGGTCTGCCAGATCTCCTCGGGGTCGTGCTCGACCCAGCCGGGCTGCGGGTAGATCTGGCGGAATTCGCGCTGGGCCATCGCGACGACGTGGCCCTGGGCGTCAAAGACGATGCTGCGCGAGCTGGAGGTGCCCTGGTCCAGGGCCAGCAGGTAGGTCATGGAAATGTCTCCTCGTGGTTCGGTCGCCCAGCCGGCGGCCAGCCCGGTGGCCAGCCCGGCGGCGGGCCGTACGCTGCAGCCGGAGGCTGCCGCCGGGCGCAGCAGCCATTCAGCCGGCGAGCTCGACCTGCACGCCGGCTTCGGCCAGCAGCTGGGGAAAGGGCTCGGGCGGCGCCACGTCGGTGAAGAGCAGGTCGATCTGGTCGATGCGGGCCAGCTCCACCATCGCCGGGCGGTTGAACTTGCTGTGGTCGGCCACCAGCCAGACCTCGCGGCTGTGCTCGATGATGGCACGCGCCACCTGCACCTCGCGGTAGTCGAAGTCGCGCAGGCTGCCGTCGGCCTCGATGCCGGAGATGCCGATCAGGCCGATGTCCACCTTGAACTGGCGGATCAGGTCCACCGCCGCGGCGCCGACGATGCCGCGGTCGCGGTGGCGCACCATGCCGCCGGTGACGATGACCTCGCAGTCCGGGTTGTCGGCCAGGATGGCGGCCACGTTCAGGTTGTTCGTGATCACGCGCAGGCTTTGGTGCTGCAGCAGCTCGCGCGCCACCGCCTCGGTGGTGGTGCCCAGGTTGATCAGCAGCGAGCTGCCGTTGGGGATGCGCGCGGCCACCGCCCGGGCAATGCCCTGCTTGCCCTCGGCGTTGAGCGCCTCGCGCTGACGGTAGGCGATGTTCTCGGTGGTGGAGCTGGGCAGGCGCACGCCGCCATGGAAACGCGCCAGCAGGCCGGCCTCGGCCAGCAGCTTCACGTCGCGGCGCACGGTCTGCAGCGTCACGCCGAAGCGCTCGGCCAGGGTCTCGACGCTCAGCGCGCCGTGCTGGCGCACCGCGTCCAGCAGCTGGGATTGGCGGGGATTGGGCGTCATGGCGTCTCGATGCTAGGGGCGCTGTCTGACGACAGGCTTCGTCGTGCCCCTCGGGGCTGGGCGGCGCGCCCAAAAACGAAGGCAAGCGCTGCGGACCTGAGCCTAAACGAACCTAAAGGAAACGAAATGGGCGCAAACACTCTTGCAAACGAACATCAGGGGTTGTAAAAAGAAAAAAGAAGAACCCGGATGCGACGCGTTTCGACGCCCCTCGATGACCGATCGGTGATCGCATCCGTCCCAGGAGACACCCCTTGTCCATTGCCTCGCCCCCGCTGGGGACGACCCCCTTTTCTGCCCGAGCGGCCAGCGACTGCGACGTGCTGATCGTCGGCGGCGGCATCAACGGCTGCGGCATCGCCCGCGACCTGGCCGGCCGCGGCTGGCGCGTGACGCTGGTGGAGCAGGACGACCTGGCGGCGCACACCTCGTCGTCGTCGACCAAGCTGATCCACGGCGGCCTGCGCTACCTCGAATACTACGAGTTCGGCCTGGTGCGCAAGGCGCTGCAGGAGCGCGAAGTGCTGCTCAAGAGCGCCCCGCACATCATGTGGCCGCTGCGCTTCGTGATGCCGCACGACCCCTCGATGAGGCCGGCCTGGCTGATCCGCCTGGGGATCTTCCTCTACGACCACCTGGCGCGGCGCGAGGTGCTGCCCGGCTCGCGCGGCGTGGACCTGCGCAGCCACCCGGTGGGCGCGCCGCTGCAGCAGCGCTACACCCGCGGCTTCATCTACTCCGACGGCTGGGTGGACGACGCCCGGCTGGTGCTGCTCAACGCGCTGGACGCCCGCGACCGCGGCGCCCAGGTGCTGACCCGCACCCGCTGCGTGGCCGCGCAGCGCGACGCCCAGGGCTGGCAGGTGCAGCTCGAAGGCCCGAATGGCGCACGGCGCAGCCTGCGCGCCCGGGCGCTGGTCAACGCCGCCGGCCCCTGGGCCGAGAGCTTCCTGCGCGGCGTGGCCCGCCCCGCGGGCGGCGAGGCCCTGGCCACGCGCAGCCTGCGGCTGGTGAAGGGCTCCCACATCGTGGTGCCGCGCTGCTTCGAGCACGACCACGCCTACATCTTCCAGAACCCGGACAAGCGCATCATCTTCGCCATCCCCTACGAGGAGGACTTCACCCTGATCGGCACCACCGACCAGGAGCTGCAGGGCGATCCGCGCGGTGCGGCAATCGACGCCGACGAGGTGGCCTACCTCTGCGAGCAGGCCAGCCGCTACTTCACCCGGCCGGTGCGGCCGCAGGACGTGGTCTGGAGCTACGCCGGCGTGCGCCCGCTGCTGGACGACGCCTCCGGCGATCCCTCGGCCGTGACGCGCGACTACCTGCTGGAGACCAGCACGGATGCCGCCCCCCTGCTCAGTGTCTGGGGCGGCAAGATCACCACCTTCCGCAAGCTGGCCGAGGACGCCGCCGACGAGGTGGGCCGCATGCTCGGCGAAACGCGCCCGGCCTGGACCGAGCCGGCTGCGCTGCCCGGCGGCGACCTGCGCGGCTGGATCGGCACGCCGCGGCGCCCGGACACCGACTTCGAGCGCTTCGTCAGCAGCCTGCGCACCCGCCACGGCTGGCTGCCGCTGGCGCTGGCGCGGCGCCTGGCGCGGGCCTACGGCGCGCGCATCGACGGCGTGCTGGGCCGCGCCGAATCCCTGGCCGACCTGGGCGCCGAAGTGGCCCCCGGCCTGCACGAGGCGGAGATCCGCTACCTCCAGCGCGAGGAGTGGGTGACCCGTGCCGACGACCTGCTGTGGCGGCGCAGCAAGCTCGGCCTGCACTACAGCGCCGCCGAACGACAACAGGTGGCCGACTGGCTGGCCGCCCATCCCCTGCCCGGTGACGACGAGATGAACGACCCCACCCCCGAACGACGGAGCGAGACGGCATGCAACTGACGCTCTCGGGAATCAGCCAACGCGTGGGCGCCCAGACCTGGCTGTACGACATGAGCCTGGCGCCGACGCCCGGCGCCGTGACGGTGCTGCTGGGCGCCACCCAGGCCGGCAAGACCACGCTGATGCGCCTGATGGCCGGGCTGGACGTGCCCAGCAGCGGCAGCGTGCTCGTCGACGGCCACGACGTGACCGGCACGCCGGTGCGCGAGCGCAACGTCGCCATGGTCTATCAGCAGTTCATCAACTACCCCTCGATGACGGTGTACGACAACATCGCCTCGCCGCTGAAGCTGGGCGGGCGGGCCAAGGCGGAGATCGACCGCCGCGTGCGCGAGCTGGCGGCCAAGCTGCACATCGACGTCTTCCTGGAGCGGCTGCCGGCCGAGCTCTCCGGCGGCCAGCAGCAGCGCGTGGCGCTGGCGCGCGCGCTGGCCAAGAACGCCCCGCTGATGCTGCTCGACGAGCCGCTGGTCAACCTGGACTACAAGCTGCGCGAGGAGCTGCGCGAGGAGCTCTGCGCGCTCTTCGCCGCCGGGGACGCCACCGTCATCTACGCCACCACCGAGCCCTCCGAGGCGCTGCTGCTGGGCGGCTACACCGCGGTGATGGACGCCGGCGAGCTGCTGCAGTACGGCACGACGGCGGAGGTCTTCCACCGCCCGGCCTCGCTGCGCGTGGCCAAGGCCTTCAGCGACCCGCCAATGAACCTGCTGGCCGCCGAGGCCACCGAGGGCGGCGCCCGGCTGAACCATGGCGAGGTGATCGCGGTGGCGCTGCCGCGCGACGCCAGCCGCACGCTGACCCTGGGCATCCGCGCCAGCGCGCTGCGCCAGCACGCCCGGCCCGGTGACGTGGCGCTGCCGGGCACGGTGGAGCTGGCCGAGATCTCCGGCTCGGACACCTTCGTGCACGTGCACACCGCGGTGGGCGAGCTGGTGGCGCAGCTCACCGGCGTGCACGAGTTCGACCTGGGGGCCGCGCTGACGCTGCACGTCAGCCCCGCCCAGGTCTATGCCTTCGATGCCGCCGGCGCTCTGCTGGTCGCACCCCAGCGCAAGGGGGAAAACTGACATGGCCCGCATCGACCTCGACCTCGCGCACTCGTACAAGCCCAACCCGGCGCAGGACAGCGACTACGCGCTGCTGCCGCTGAAGATGGCCTTCGAGGACGGCGGCGCCTACGCGCTGCTCGGCCCCTCGGGCTGCGGCAAGACGACGATGCTCAACATCATGTCCGGCCTGCTGGTGCCCTCGCAGGGCAGCGTCCGTTTCGACGGGCAGGACATGACCCGCGCCACGCCGCAGGAGCGCAACATCGCCCAGGTGTTCCAGTTCCCGGTCATCTACGACACGATGACGGTGGCGCAGAACCTGGCCTTTCCCCTGAAGAACCGCAAGGTGCCGGACGCGACCATCCGCCAGCGCGTCGGCCAGATCGCCGAGATGCTGGAGATGAGCCACCAGCTCGACCAGCGCGCCGCGGGCCTGAGCGCCGACCAGAAGCAGAAGATCTCGCTGGGCCGCGGCCTGGTGCGACCGGACGTGGCGGCGGTGCTCTTCGACGAGCCGCTGACGGTGATCGACCCGCACCTGAAGTGGCAGCTGCGCCGCAAGCTCAAGCAGATCCACCACGAGCTCAAGCTCACGCTGATCTACGTCACGCACGATCAGGTGGAGGCGCTGACCTTCGCCGATCAGGTGGTGGTGATGACGCGCGGCAAGGTGGTGCAGATGGGCACGCCCGATGCGCTGTTCGAGCGCCCGGCGCACACCTTCGTCGGCCACTTCATCGGCTCGCCGGGCATGAACCTGCTGGAGGCCCAGGCCGCCGGTGGCGCGCTGCACATCGGCGCACTTTCGGTACCGGCGCCGCGCGCGCTGCCCGAGGGCGCACTGCGCCTGGGCATCCGCCCCGAGTACCTGGCGCTGACCGAGCCCGGGCGCGACGGCGCCCTGCCCGGCACGGTGCGGCAGGTGCAGGACATCGGCACCTACTTCCTGGTGACGCTGGACGTGGCCGGCCAGACGCTGAAGGCCCGCCTGTCGCCGGAGGCCGAGCGCCCCGCCCCCGGCGCGGCCGTGGGCCTGCAGGTGCTGGGCAGCCACACCTGCTTCTACAAGAACGAGGAACTCGTGGCATGAGTGTCCAGAACAAGCCCGTGAACCAGAAGGCCTGGTTCCTGATCCTGCCCGTGTTCATCTGCGTGGCCTTCTCGGCCATCCTGCCGCTGATGACGGTGGTGAACTACTCGGTGCAGGACATCATCGACCCCGAGCGGCGCGTCTTCGTCGGCACCGAGTGGTTCGCGCAGGTGATGCGCGACGGCGACCTGCACGCCGCGCTGTGGAACCAGCTGCGCTTCTCGCTGGCGGTGCTGCTGGTGGAGCTGCCGCTGGGCATCGCGCTGGCGCTGTCGATGCCGGCCACCGGCTGGAAGGCCTCGGCCACGCTGGTGATCGTCTCGCTGTCGCTGCTGATTCCCTGGAACGTGGTCGGCACGATCTGGCAGATCTTCGGGCGCGCCGACATCGGCCTGATGGGCCACGGCCTGCAGGCACTCGGCATCGACTACAGCTACACCGGCGATGCCACCCACGCCTGGCTGACCGTGCTGCTGATGGACGTCTGGCACTGGACGCCGCTGGTCGCCCTGCTCGCCTACGCCGGCCTGCGCAGCATCCCGGACGCGTACTACCAGGCCGCGCGCATCGACGGGGCCAGCAAGCTCGCGGTGTTCCGCTTCATCCAGCTGCCCAAGATGCGCGGCGTGCTGATGATCGCGGTGCTGCTGCGCTTCATGGACAGCTTCATGATCTACACCGAGCCCTTCGTGCTCACCGGCGGCGGGCCCGGCAACGCGACCACCTTCCTGTCGCAGTACCTGACGCAGAAGGCGGTCGGCCAGTTCGACCTCGGCCCGGCGGCGGCCTTCTCGCTGATCTACTTCCTCATCATCTTGCTGCTGTGCTTCATCCTCTACAACTGGATGCAGCGCCTGGGCCAAACCGAGAAGGAGCATGTCGAATGAACACGCCTCACCGGCCCGAGCGCCGGGCCGCTCCCAAGCCGGGCCGGATCCCCTCGGGGGATCGGCAGATGTACCCATCTGACGAGGGGCTGTCATGATCCAGAAACGCACCCTGTTCCTGATCGCCTACCTGGTCTTCGCGCTGCTGCCCATCTACTGGATGGTCAACATGAGCCTGAAGACCAACGAGGAGATCCTCGCCAGCTTCAGCCTCTGGCCGGCGCACATCAGCTGGGCGAGCTACCACACCATCTTCACGGACGCGAGCTGGTACTCGGGCTACATCAACAGCCTGATCTACGTGGCCATCAACATGGTCATCTCGCTGACGGTGGCGCTGCCGGCGGCCTACGCCTTCAGCCGCTACAGCTTCCTGGGCGACAAGCACGTCTTCTTCTGGCTGCTGACCAACCGCATGACGCCGCCGGCGGTGTTCCTGCTGCCCTTCTTCCAGCTCTACACCACCGTGGGGCTGATGGACACGCACATCGCGGTGGCGCTGGCGCACCTGCTGTTCAACGTGCCGCTGGCGGTGTGGATCCTGGAGGGCTTCATGTCGGGCATCCCGCGCGAGATCGACGAGACGGCCTACATCGACGGCTACACCTTCCCGCGCTTCTTCCTGACGATCTTCCTGCCGCTGATCAAGGCGGGGGTGGGCGTGGCGGCCTTCTTCTGCTTCATGTTCAGCTGGGTGGAGCTGCTGCTGGCGCGCACGCTGACCAGCGTGAACGCCAAGCCCATCGTCGCGACGATGACCCGCACGGTCAGCGCCAGCGGCATGGACTGGGCCACGCTGGCCGCCGCCGGCACGCTGACCATCGTGCCCGGCGCGATCGTGATCTGGTTTGTCCGCCACTACATCGCGAAGGGTTTCGCGATGGGCCGCGTCTGAGGAGCCGCCGAGATGTTCGATTGGATGGTGTGGACCACGCCCGTTGCGGTGTTCTTCAGCTGCATCGTGCTGATGCTCGTGGGCATGACGGTGTGGGAGATCAAGTCGCCCACGGCGCTGCGCAAGGGCTTCCTGCCGATCGCCACCACGCGCGGCGACCGGCTCTTCATCGGCCTGCTGACGGCCGCGTACATCAACCTGGGCTTCGTCGGCCTGGCCGGCAAGCTGAGCGAGTGGCTGTCGCTGGAGGCCGAACCCAGCATCTGGGTGAGCTTCGTGCTCAGCATGGCGGCGCTCGCGCTGATCATGCGCCGCGGCTGAGCCTGGCCTGAACGTTTCCAGAATCCGGCCGGACGCCCCCGCTGGCCGTGGTTCCCAGACACCACCGGGGGCAATAACGAGGAGATGAGCGATGAAGGTGCGCTACACCGCATTGGCCGTGGCCGCGATGTTCGCGGTGGCCGGCCACACCTGGGCCGGCGAGTCCGAGGCCAAGAAGTGGGTCGATGCCGAGTTCCAGCCCAGCACGCTGAGCAAGGACGCCCAGATGGCCGAGATGAAGTGGTTCATCGACGCGGCCAAGAAGCTGCAGGCCAAGGGCGTCAAGGAGATCAACGTCGTCTCCGAGACCATCACCACCCATGAGTACGAGGCCAAGACCCTGGCCAAGGCCTTCACGGAGATCACCGGCATCACCGTCAAACACGACCTGATCCAGGAAGGCGACGTGGTCGAGAAGCTGCAGACCTCGATGCAGTCGGGCAAGTCGATCTACGACGGCTGGATCAGCGACTCCGACCTGATCGGCACGCACTGGCGCTACGGCAAGATCATGAACCTCACCGACTACATGGCCGGTGCGGGCAAGGAGTGGACCAACCCGGGTCTGGACCTGAAGGACTTCATCGGCACGAGCTTCACCACCGCCCCGGACGGCAAGCTCTACCAGCTGCCCGACCAGCAGTTCGCCAACCTGTACTGGTTCCGCGCCGACCTGTTCGAGCGCAAGGACCTGAAGGACAAGTTCAAGGCCAA
>Ga0228698_1000538_pt1 | contig 27063 bp, 16 predicted proteins | sample McNCre117_Aug_MG_FD_178015 | JGI IMG/M metagenome (GOLD analysis project Ga0228698, IMG submission 178015) | Freshwater microbial communities from McNutts Creek, Athens, Georgia, United States - 1-17_Aug_MG | ecosystem: Environmental > Aquatic > Freshwater > Creek | place: USA: Georgia...
GCCCAAGGGCAGCGCCACGCCGGCCTCCGGGGCGGCGGCCGCGGCCGATGCCCGCGCCACCGAGGTGATCGGCCTGCCGCTGACGCAGCCGGGCTACCACCTCGTCGAGGTCGAGTCGCGCGTGCTCGGGCGGGCGCTGCTGGCGCCACCGGCCGCGTCGGCCGTATCTGGCCCGTCGGCGTCCGGCGCAGCGCCGATGTACGTGCGCACCGGCGTGCTGGTCACGCACATGGGCGTGCACTTCAAGCGCGGGCGCAGCTCCAGCCTGGTCTGGGTGACCACGCTGGACCGCGCCCGGCCGGTGGAGGGCGCCGACGTGGCGGTCAACGACTGCCGCGGCCAGCGCCTCTGGGCCGGCCGCACCGACGCCACGGGTGTGGCGCGCATTCCGCGCGGCTTCGACGACGTCTGGGGCGATGGCGGCGAGGAGGGCGGTGGCGAGGCGCCCGCCGGGGCGTCCAAGCGCGCGCCCTGCATCGGCGAGGCGGCCTACTTCGTCACCGCGCGCAAGGCGCTGCCCGAGGGGGGCACCGACCTCGCCTTCGTCTTCAGCAGCTGGAACCGCGGCATCGAGCCCTGGCGCTTCAACCTGCCCACCGCCAGCGGCGTCGAGCCCGAGCTGCGCGTGCACACGATCATGGACCGCTCGCTGCTGCGCGCCGGCGAGGTGGTGTCGATGAAGCACCTGGTGCGCGTCGAGACCGAGCGCGGCCTGGCGCTGGTCAACGCGGCCGACTGGCCCACCGAGCTGCGGCTGACGCATTCGGGCAGCGGCGAGGTGATCCGCCTCCCGCTGCCGGCCCAGCCGGGGGCCGCGGCGCCCGGGGCCTCCGCCGCCGGTGCGGGTGCCAGTGCGGGCGGCACGCCGCTGCGCGCGGTGGCGATGCAGTGGGCGATTCCATCGAACGCCAAGCTCGGCCAGTACGAGCTGACGCTGCACCGCGGCGCCCGGAGCTGGGGCAGCGGCAGCCTGCGCGTCGAGGCCTTCCGCGTGCCGCTGGTCGATGCGCGCCTGAGCGGGCCGAAGGGGCCGCTGGTGGCGCCCACCGCGCTGGCCTTCGCGGTGCAGCTCAACCACTTCTCCGGCGGCGGGCTGACCGCGCCGGCCAGCTTCTCGGCCCTGCTGCGCGACCGCGAGCCGGGCTTCGCCGGCTACGAGGACTACAGCTTCAACGCCCCCCGTGAACGCCGCGCCGGCTCGGCGCCGGAACCCGAGGGCGACGGCGCTGCGGCGCTCGAAGCCACCGGCCGGCTGGTGGCCGACCGCCTCGCGCTGCGCACCGACAGCAAGGGCGCGGCGACGGTGACCCTGAGCAAGCTGCCCGCGATCGCCGCGCTCAAGCGCCCGGCCGAGCTGCTGGCCGAGCTGACCTTCGACGACCCGAACGGCGAGCGCCAGACCGTCTCGCAGACTCTGCCGGTCTGGCCGGCGGCGCTGCAGGTGGGGGTGCGGGCGCGCTCCTGGCTGGCGCAGCGCGGCAAGGTGCCGCTGCAGGCCGTGGTGCTGGACACCGCCGGACAGCCGCAGTCCGGCAAGACGGTGGAGGTGCGCGCCCGCCTGGTGCGCCTGACCAGCACGCGCCAGCGCGTGGTCGGCGGCTTCTACGCCTACGACCAGCGCCAGGAGGTGCAGGACCTCGGCCCGCTGTGCAGCGGCAAGACGGATGCGCGCGGCCTGCTGACCTGCGACGTCGAGCTGGCCCAGGCCGGCGAGGTGGAGGTGATCGCCCGCGTGGCCGACGACGCCGGCCGCAGCGCCGAGGCCGCCACCTCGGTGTGGATCGCCCGCAGTGGCGAGACCTGGTTCGCCCAGGACAACGACGACCGCATCGACCTGCTGCCCGAAAAGCGCGAGCTGCAGCCCGGCGACACCGCCCGCCTGCAGGTGCGCATGCCCTTCCGCGAGGCGACGGTGCTGGTCACCGTCGAGCGCGAGGGCGTGCTCGAGCACCGCGTCGTCACCCTGCGCGGCAGCGATCCGGTGATCGAGGTGCCTATTCCCAAGGATACGAAGGAGGCCAAGGACGCCAAGCCGGGCGACGAGGCCGTCAGCTGGGCGCCCAACGTCTACGTCAGCGCGCTGGTGCTGCGCGGGCGCGTGCGCCAGGTGCCCTGGTACTCCTTCTTCGACTGGGGCTGGCGTGCGCCGGTGGACTGGTGGAACGCCTGGCGCCACGAGGGGCCGGACCACCAGCCGCCCACCGCGATGGTCGACCTGGCCAAGCCGGCCTTCAAGCTCGGCGTCGTGGGGCTGCGCGTGGGCCTGGCGGCGCACCGGCTGGAGGTCAAGGTCAGCACCGACCGCAGCCAGTACGGCCCGCGCCAGGTCGCCCACACCACGGTGCAGGTGCTGCGCGGCGGCGTGCCGGTGGCCAACGGCGAGGTGGCCTTCGCCGCGGTCGACGAGGGCCTGCTCGCGCTGGCGCCCAACGCCAGCTGGGACGTGCTGGAGCACCTGTTCGAGCCGCGCGCCTGGGGCGTCGAGACCTCGACGGCCCAGAACGAGATCGTCGGGCGGCGCCACTATGGCCGCAAGGCGCTGCCCCCGGGCGGCGGGGGCGGCCTGAACCCGACGCGCGAGCTCTTCGACACGCTGCTGTACTGGCGCCCCGCGGTGAAGCTCGATGCCCAGGGGCGCGCGAGCATCGACGTGCCGCTGAACGACTCGCTCAGCGCCTTCCGCCTGATGGCGCTGGCCGAGGCGGGGGCCGACCGCTTCGGCAGCGGCCACGCCAGCATCCGCGTCACGCAGGACCTGCAGCTCATCACCGGCCTGCCGCAGGTGGTGCGCCAGGGGGACCGCTACGAGGCGCTCTTCACCGTGCGCAACACCACCCCGCGGGCGCTGACGCTGCAGGGCACGCTGAAGGCGAAGGTGCAGGGCGCGGCGGTGGCCGCGAGCGCGCTGGAGCTGCCGGCGCAGCGCCTGTCGGTCGGCCCCGGCGCGGCCGCCGAGCTGCGCTGGACGATCGAGGTGCCCCGCCAGGCCACGGCGCTGGAGTGGGAGGCCGCGGCGGTCGAGATCAACCGCGACGGCGGCGCGATCCTGACGCCGCTGCGCGATGCGCTGCGCCTCACCCAGCGCGTCGAGCCGGCGCAGCCGCTGCGCGTGCTGCAGGCCAGCCTGCAGCAGGTCGACGGCAGCCTGCAGATCCCGGTGGCGCCGCCGGCCGCTGCGCTGGGTGCCGACGCGACGGCGGGCGGCGGCCTGCAGCTCGACCTGCGCCCGCGCCTGGCCGGCGCGCTGCCGGGCATCCGCCGCTACTTCGAGGCCTACCCCTTCAACTGCCTGGAGCAGCGTGCCTCGCGGGCGGTGGGCCTGCAGGACCTGGCGGGCTGGAAGGCGCTGCTGCAGGAGCTGCCGGGCTACCTCGACGCCGACGGGCTGGCGCAGTACTTCCCGCCGCGTGCCGACGACGCGCTCAGCCCCGGCGGCAGCGACCGGCTCAGCGCCTACCTGCTGGCGCTGTCCGACACCGCCGGCTGGCCGCTGCCGGTGGAGGTGCGCGACCGCCTGCTCGACGGCCTGACCGCCTTCGTCGAGGGCCGCATCGAGCGGCGCTTTCCCACCCCGCGAGCCGACCGCGACGTGCGCAAGCTCGCCGCGCTGGAGGCCCTGTCGCGCCATGGCCGCGCCCAGGCCCGCCAGCTGGCGAGCATCGAGGTCACGCCGCAGCAGTGGCCCACCTCGGCGCTGCTGGACTGGGCCGCGCTGCTGCAGCGCGTGCACGACCTGCCGCAGCGCGACGCCCGCCTGGCCGAGGCGAACCGCCTGCTGCGCGCCCGGCTGGTGGCCGGCGGCGGCACGCTGCGCTTCGTCGACGAGGCCGGTGACCAGTGGAACTGGTTGATGGAGGGGCCGGAGGCCAACGCCGCGCGCCTGCTGCTCTACGCCCTGCGCAGCAGCGACCCGGCCTGGCACGACGACGCGCCGCGGCTGGCTGCCGCGCTGGCGCTGCGCCTGCACGGCGCGGCCGCGGGTGAGGGCGCGCAGCGCGACGCCACCGCCACCGTCACCGCCACCGGCGCCTTCGCGACCACGGTGGCCAACGCCTGGGCCAGCCTGGCCTTCGAGCAGTTCTCGCTGCAGCGCGAGTCCCAGCAGCTCAGCGGTCAGACCCGCGCCGCGCTCGGCAGCGCCAGCCAGTCGGTCGACTGGGCCCGGCAGCCCGGCGGTGCGCGCCTCACGCTGCCCTGGCCCGCGCAGGCCGGCAGCCTGCAGGTCACGCAGCAGGGCAGCGGCAAGCCCTGGCTGGCGCTGCAGAGCGTGGCCAGCGTGCCGCTGAAGGCGCCGATCTCGGCGGGCTACCGCGTCGAGCGCAGCGTCACGCCCGTCGAGCAGAAGACGCCCGGCAAGTGGAGCCGGGGCGACGTGCTGCGCGTGCGCCTGAACGTCGACGCGCAGGCCGACTCCGGCTGGGTGGTGGTCAGCGACCCGATTCCCGCGGGCGCCACGCTGCTGGGCGGCGGGTTGGCGCGCGACAGCCGCATCGCTGCCACCCGTGGTGCGGACGCGGCGGCCAGCGGCGGCAGCGTCTGGCTGGCCTACGAGGAGCGCCGCCCCGAGGCCTGGCGGGCCTACTACGGCTGGATGCCGCGCGGGCGCCACACGGTGGAGTACACGCTGCGGCTGAACACCGTCGGCCGCTTCGTGATGCCGGCCTCCCGCGTGGAGGCGATGTACGCGCCGCAGCAGCACGCCGAGCTGCCGATTGCGGCCATCGAAGTGGGCCCCTGACGGGGCGCTGAGGCGCCGGGTGGTGCCGGCTGGTGCCGGTTGGAGCGGGCGCCTCAGGGCGCCGCGTCGCCCACGGCCACTTCAGCCCGGCCGCGCGCGAACACCGGCAGGCCGGCGCGGCGCGGCGGCGCGAAGCGCCAGGAGGTCACCGCCGTCAGTGCGGCCCAGCCCACGTCCTCGCGGCTGGCGCTGACCAGCTCGGGCAGCAGCACCCGGCCGCCCTCGTCGACGTAGAAATCCACCGTCGCCCGGCCCGTGCCCCGCTCGGCGCGCAGGGCCGGTGGCGTGGCGGGCGGCACCCGCAGCAGCGGGCTCAGCGGCGCGTCCAGTTCGCCCGCGCCAGCCACGCCCGCATTGCCCTGGGCCAGCCGCTCCAGCAGGCGTGGCAGCGAGGCCGGCACGCCGGTCTCCACCGGCTTGGCGGGGGAGAAGTGCTGCTCGTACTCCACCTCGCGCAGGGGGGGGGCGGTGGACGCTGCGGTTGCGGCGGTGGCGGTGGTGCCGGCTTTGGCGGTTGCGGCCGGCAAGGCGGTGAAGCGCCACGCCTGCATCATCGCCACCGCCGCGCGGCCGAAGTCCGGCTGGCTGGCGGTCAGCAACGCGACACTGGCGACCGTGCCCTCGCCATCGATGCGCGCGCGCAGCTTGGCCGTGCCCGAGACGCCCGCGCGCAGCAGCGCCGCCGGGTACACCGGCCAGACGGCGTGCAGCACGGCGGGCGCCACCTCCATGCGCTGGCCGCTGCGCAGTGGCGACTTGATCGCCAGCGCCTCTGCGACGCCGATGTGCTTGAGCTTGAACTGGTACTCGCGCGTCACCCGCATCGCCACCGCCTGGTCGCCGTGCCTGGCCGGCTGGTAGGGCGTGGCCAGCAGCGCGTCCAGCGCCGCGTCGGTGTAGGCCGGGTGAGCGCCCTGTACGACCTCCAGGTGGCCGATCTGCCCGTGCGCGTCGACCACGAAGGCCAGCTTGACCTCGCCGCTCGACCAGTCGAGGTCGGCCGAGTCCGGGTAGACCAGCTGCACCGTCTTCAGCGCCTTGGGCGGTGCCGTGACGGCTGCCGAGACCGATTGGCTGCTGCTGCCCGTGCTCCCCGCGCTCCCCGTGGCCGTCAGGGCCGTCAGCGGGGCCAGCGCCAGCAGCGCCAGTGCGCCGGCCCGCAGGACCGAACCGGGTTGAAGGGAGGTCGCAAGAACGGGAAAGGGGTACGGCATGGCGCGAAGCGATCAAGCGAGGAAGAGCCCGCCGGGCTTGATGCCCGAGGCCCAAGCCCTGGCACCCGGCGGCCAGCGCGACGCACCCGGCGGCGATCGCCGGGTCAGTCTAAAGCGGCGATGCCTGCGTGACGCCCGTCACTCGCCGTGGCTGCGTGACGAGTTGTGACGCCCTTGCCGGCCTCACTGCGGCTGGAAGCCGCTGGCCTTGATGATGCGCGACCAGACCTGGGCGTAGGCGTGCTCGCGTGCGCCCAGCTGCTGCGCCGTCATGTGGCCCACCGTCAGGCCCATGGCGGTGAGGCGGTCGTGCACGTCGCGGTGGGCAATGACCTTGGCCAGCGCGGCGCCGAACTCGTCGATCTTGGCCTTGGGCGTGCCCGCCGGCGCGAAGACGCCGTAGTAGGGCAGGTCCTCCAGGCCGGCCAGGCCCAGTTCGGCGAAGGTGGGCACGTCGGGCAGCACGGCCTGGCGGGCGCCACCGAGCACCGCGACCACGCGGATCTTGCCGTTCTTGTGGTTCTCGATGAAGTCGGGGATGGAGCCCACGCCGGCGGCGATCTGGTTGCCCAGCATGTCGGCCATCATCGGCGCGCTGCCGCGGTAGGGCACCGGCACGAGGTCGAGCTTGTACTTCTCGCCGATCACCTTGACCAGGAACTCGGGCGTCGAGGCCGGGGCAGGAATGCCCACCGAGCCCTTGCCGGCGGCGCTGCTGCGCAGCCAGGCGACGTAGTCGTTGAAGCCCTTGGCGGGCGTGCCGCCGGAGACGGCCAGGGCGTTGACGAAGGTGGCGAAGCCCGCGACCGGGGTGAAGTCCCGGGCCGAGTCGTAGCCCGGCGTCTTCACCACCATCGGCAGGATGGTGATGGTGTGGTCGTGCGACAGGAAGAGGGTGTGGCCGTCGGCGGGGGCCGCCTTCAGCGCCTGGGCGGCGAGCTGGCCGCCGGCGCCGGGCTTGTTCTCGACGATCACCGGGGCGCCCAGCTCGTCCTTGAGCTTTTCGGCCAGCAGGCGGGCGATGGCGTCGGTGCCGCCGCCGGCCGGGAAGCCGACCAGCAGCTTGTAGGGGGCCTTGGCGTCGGCGGCGACGGCGGGCGTCAGCGGTGCCGCGATCGTGGCCAGCGCCAGGGCGGCGGTGGCCAGCAGGCGGCGGCGCGTGGCGGTGGCGCGCGGCAGGTGCCGCGGGGTGGTGCAGGTCATGGGAACTCCAGTGCGGAAGGAAAAAGAGGTCAGCCGCCGTTGCCGTTGCCGTTGCCGCTTCCGTTGCCGCCGTCGCGGGCCGCGTCCGGGCGCATCGAGCCGGCCACCAGGTCGAAGCGGAACAGGCGGCATTCGATCGGGCCGTTCCACATCGGCACGCGCCGGCTCTCCTTCAGGCGCATCGCCTGGGGCAGCTTGGCGTCGGGGCTGAGCACCCAGGCCGTCCAGCCGGGGTACTGCTTCTTCCAGTGGCTGGCCAGCGCGGCGAAGAAGGCCTGCGAGGTGCCGCCGCCTTCAAACCCCTCGCGCGCGCCCGCACCGACGCGGGTGCCGTAGCGATCGCCCGCGTCCCCGCGCGGGCCGTAGCGGTCGCCGGAGCCGGTGCCCTTGGCGTCGATGCGCTCGCCGTAGGGCGGGTTGAGCATCAGCACGCCGCGCTCGGCCGGGCAGGGGCGCTGCAGCGCGTCGGCGGTCTTGAACTCGATGGCCTGGCCCACGCCGGCCTGCTGGGCGTTGCGCCCGGCGAAGTCGGTCATGCGGAAGGCCACGTCGCCGGCGTACACCGGCACGGCCGGCGCGTGGATGCGGTTGCGGGCCTCGGCCTTCATCTGCTGCCAGGCCTTGGCCTCGGCGCGAAACGGCGCCAGCTTCTCGAAGGCGAAGCCACGCTGCAGGCCCGGGGCCATGCCGCAGGCGATCTGCGCGGCCTCGATGGCGATGGTGCCCGCACCGCAGCAGGGGTCGAGCAGCGCGCCGTCCTCAGGGCGGCCGTGCCAGCCGGCGGCGGCGAGCATCGCGGCGGCCAGCGTCTCCTTCAGCGGCGCCTCGCCCTTGACGCCGCCGCGGGCCTCGTCGCGCCAGCCGCGCTTGAAGAGGGCCTCGCCGGAGAGGTCTACGCTCAGCGTGGCGTGCGCCTCCTGCAGGTGCAGGACCAGCGAGAGGTCGGGGTGGCGCGGGTCGACGTCGGGGCGCTCGCCGGTGGCGTCGCGCATCGCGTCACAGACGGCGTCCTTGATGCGCAGCGCGGCGAAGTGCAGGCTCTGCAGCGGCGAGCGCTGCGCGGTGCAGTCCACCCGCAGCGTCTGGCGCGGGGTGATCCACTCGGTCCAGCGCACCTGGCGGGCCAGGTCGTAGAGGTCGCGCTCATCGCCGTAGCCGCCTTCGGCCACCTGCCAGAGCACGCGCTGGGCGAGGCGGCTCTCCAGGTTCAGGCGCATCGCGCTGGCGAGGCTGGCGATCAGCGCGACGCCGCCGCGTGCGGCTTGCACCGATTCGGCCGCGCGCGGGGCGCCGCTGGTGGTGAGGATGGCGCGGATTTCGTCGGCCAGCAGGGGCTCGACGCCGGCGGCGCAGGGGAGGAAGAGCGGGGCAGGATTCACGCGGTGGATTGTCGCCGCCCGGGGCCCATCGCGGCAGGCTTTGCGGTAGGGTTCCCTCGCGGCGCTGGCTAGCATCGCGGCATGGACATCCTGCTGACGGGCCAGTGGGCCGATGACGACGAGCGCGACGGCTGGTACGCCGCCTTGGCGGCCGCCTGCCCCGATGCACGCTGGACGCTCGACCGCGGCGAGCCCGCGCCGCACTGGCCGGCGTCGATCGAGGTCGCGGTGGTGGCCAACCCGCCGCCCGGGCGGCTGCAGGGCCTGCCGCGCCTGCGGCTGATCCAGTCGCTCTGGGCCGGCGTGGACCGCCTGCTGGCTGATGCGACGCTGCCGGCGGGCGTGCCCATCGCCCGCATGATCGACCCGGCGATGAACGCCGCGATGGCCGAGACGGCGCTCTGGGCGGTGCTGACGCTGCAGCGCGGCTTCCACCACTACGCCGCGCAGCAGCGCGTCGGCGTCTGGCGCCAACTGCCGCAGCGGCGCGCCGACGAGGTCCGCGTCACCGTGCTGGGCGGCGGCCAGATGGGCGCGACGGCCGCCCGCCGGCTGGCGGCGCAGGGCCTGGGGGTGCGCGTCTGGCGCGCCAGGCCAGGGTCGGTGATCGACGGCCTCGATGGCATCGACGTTCACGCCGGGCCCGCGACGCTGGCGCCGCTGCTGGCCGACAGCGACATCGTCGTCAACCTGCTGCCGCTGACGCCCGCCACCCGCGGGCTGATCGACGCGCGCTTCCTCGCCCAGCTGCCGCCCGGGGCCGCGCTGGTCAACCTGGCGCGCGGCGCGCATGCGGTCGAGGCCGACCTGCTGGCCGCGCTCGACAGCGGCCGGCTCGGCCACGCGGTGCTGGACGTCTTCGCCACCGAGCCGCTGCCGGCCGATCACCCCTTCTGGCGCCACCCGCGCGTGACGCTGCTGCCGCACGCCGCGGCGCTCACCGATGCGCGCAGCGCGGCGGCGGTGGTGGCGGCCAACCTGCGCGCGCTCGCGGAGGGCCGGGCGCTGACCGGTGCGGTGGACCGCGGCCGCGGCTATTGATCGGCGGCGCCCCACGTTTGACCGAAGCCGGCCTGGCGCGCCCGATTCCGGCGCATCATCCAGGCATGCCCACACCTGCTGACCGTCCCCGGGGCCCTCACTCTCCGGACCTCCCGCCGAACCCCTCGCCGCTGCGCCCGCCCTGGCCGATCAACCCCTGGGGGCTGGTCTTCGCGCTGATCCTGATTTTTTCGCTGCGCGACCTCTGGGTCACCGCCGCCGAGGTGCAGCCGATCCCGTACAGCGAGTTCCACCAGTACCTGAAGGACGGCAAGCTGGAGGCGATCCGCATCGGCAGCCGCACCATCGAGGGCGATCTGAAAGCGCCCACGGGCGATGGGCGCAAGCGCATCGTCACCACGCGGGTGGACCCGGCGCTGGTGCGCGAGCTGGAGCCCTACGCCGTCCGCTACGAAGGCGTGCTGGAGAACACGCTGCTGCGCGACCTGCTGTCCTGGGTGGTGCCGGCGCTGGTGATCTTCGGGCTCTGGTCGCTGCTGGCCAAGCGCATGGCGGGGCAGGGGGGCTTCGGTGGACTCGGCGGGATGCTTTCGGTCGGCAAGAGCCGGGCGCGGGTGCATCAGGAGGCCGAGGTGGGGGTGCGCTTCGACGATGTGGCCGGCGTCGACGAGGCCAAGGCGGAGCTGCGCGAGTCGGTTGAGTTCCTGAAAAGCCCCGCCGCCTACGGCCGCCTGGGCGCGCGCATGCCCAAGGGTGTGCTGCTGGTCGGCCCGCCGGGCACCGGCAAGACGCTGCTGGCGCGGGCGATGGCCGGCGAGGCGGCGGTGCCCTTCTTCTCGATCACCGGCAGCGAGTTCGTTGAGATGTTCGTCGGCGTCGGCGCGGCGCGGGTGCGCGATCTCTTCGAGCAGGCCCGCGCCGCGGCGCCCTGCATCATCTTCATTGACGAGCTGGACGCGCTGGGGCGCGCGCGTGGCGTCGGGCCGATGAGCGGTGGGCACGACGAGAAGGAGCAGACGCTCAACCAGCTGCTCGCGGAGATGGATGGCTTCGACGCCAGCCAGGGCGTGGTGATCCTGGCGGCCACCAACCGGCCCGAGGTGCTGGACGCGGCGCTGCTGCGCGCCGGCCGCTTCGACCGTCAGGTGCTGGTCGACCGGCCCGACCGCCGTGGTCGCGCCGACATCCTGCGGGTGCACTTTCGCCAGGTGACGCTGTCGCCGCGGGTCGAGGCCGACGCGGTGGCGGCGCTGACACCGGGCTTTGCCGGTGCCGATCTGGCCAACCTGGTCAACGAGGCCGCGCTGCTGGCCACGCGGCGCGGCGCCGATGCGGTCGAGTCGCCGGACTTCACCGCCGCTGTGGAGCGCATCGTCGCCGGACTGGAGAAGCGCCAGCGCGTCATGAGCCCGGTCGAGCGGCGTACGGTGGCGGTGCACGAGAGCGGCCACGCGCTGGTGGCGCTGATGACGCCGGGCAGCGACCCGGTGCACAAGATCTCGATCATTCCGCGCGGCATCGGCGCGCTGGGCTACACGCTGCAGCGCCCCACCGAGGACCGCTACCTCGCCACCCGCAGCGAGCTGATGCAGCGCATGGCGGTGCTGCTGGGCGGGCGCGCCGCCGAGGAGCTGGTCATTGGCGACATCTCCACCGGTGCGGCCGACGACCTGGCGCGCGTGACCGACATCGCCCGCGACATGGTGACCCGCTACGGCATGGCCGACGCGCTGGGCCAGGTGGTCTTCGCGGGGCCGACCTCGCAGTTCCTGTCTGGCAACGGCGGCACTGGGGGGCTGGGCCTGTCACCGGCCGAGCGGCCGTTTTCCGACGCCACAGCCGACGCCATCGACCATGCGGTGCGCGCGCTGGTCGACGATGCCCATGCCCGGGCCAGCGCCTTGCTGGCCCAGCACCGTCCGGTGCTCGACGCGATGGCCGAGCGGCTGCTCGACCATGAAACGCTGGAGGAGGCCGAGCTGCGCAGCCTCATGCCGCCCACGGCGGTCCGCGCCGGGGCGTGAATGCGTGAGCCCGGGGCAAGAGCCGAAAGCCAAATGTAACGGCACCCCGGCAGTGCGCTTCAGGCGTGACCGGATGCATCCGACGCGAGGGAAACGGGTTTGAGAATCGATGTCCCGCGGTGACCCGGGGGCGTCGGCGCACAACGCCGGCCGCTCGGGTGGGCCGCCTTGAACAGGAATCGACCCGATGCAAGCCCCCTTCTCGTCTTCTTTCGCCCGTCTGAGCGCCGCCGTCTGCGGCACCGGCAGCAATGGCACCGGTGCCCAGCCTGGCGGTGCGCCACAGGCGGGTGCGACGCGACCGGTGTCGCGCCGCGTGCGCACCGAGCGGGCGCTGGCCACCATCCTGGCCACCAGCGCGCTGTCCTGGGGCCTCGTCGGGTGTGCCGACATGGGCGAGCGGGAAAAGGGCACCGCCGCAGGGGCAGCGATTGGCGCGGTCGGCGGCGCGGCCATCAGCTCGGCCACCGGCGGCAAGGCCGGGACCGGTGCGGTCGTCGGCGGCGTGGTCGGCGCGGTGGCCGGCAACCTCTGGTCCAAGCGCATGGAAGACAAGCGCCACGCGATGGAGCAGGCCACGCGGGGCACGGGCGTCGACGTCGTCCGCACCGCCGACAACCAGCTCAAGCTGAATATTCCGGCCGACCTGGGTTTTGACGTCGGCCGCGCCAACGTCAAGCCCGAACTGGCCTCGCTGCTCGACAAGTTCGCGCATGGCTTGGACGGCACGATGCTCGTGCAGGTGGTCGGCCACACCGACAGCAGCGGCAGCGATGCGTTGAACAACGCGCTCAGCCGCGAGCGCGCCGAGAGCGTGCGCAACCTGCTGGTGACCAAGGGCCTGGCGGCCGGCCGCATCGCGGTCGAGGGCCGTGGCGAGCGTCAGCCGGTGGCCGACAACGCCAGCGCCGATGGCCGGGCGCACAACCGCCGCGTCGAGATCTTCCTGCGCGAGCCGCAGAAGGCGTCCTGAGGCGCTGCTGCGACCGCTCGCAGCGGCGGGGCGCGTCAGTCCGTGGCGCGCTGCGGGTCGGTCGCGGCCCACCAGCGGCTGGCCTCCCAGCCGAGCAGCTCGCCGATGCGGCCGATCAGCCAGGGCAGCTCGGCCTCGCGCAGACCGGCGTCGGGGTGGGCCAGCGTGTCGTGCAGGCGGTCGAGCACCGCATCCTCGGACACGCCGAGGTCGAAATGCAGCTGGCGGGCGGTGTCCTGCAGCTGCTGGGCGAGGTCTTCGCAGAGCTCGGCGCGCGCGGCGAGCTCCTCGCGCGCGACGGTGAGCCGCCCGCGCCGATCGGTGTAAAGGGCGCGGAAGGCGTCGGGGATCAGGATCTGGGAGCCGGCGTCGTCGGTCATGACGGCAGTGTCGCCGATGCCGCACGACGCCGCGACGCGGCGACTGACGCGGTGACCGTCAGAACGTTTCCCAGTCGTCGCTGGCTGCCGCGGTGGCGGCGGCCGCGGGCATGGCCGCCGGGGCCGCGGCGCTCACCGACTTCGGCGCGGGCGGGGCTGGCTTCACGGTCGCAGGCGCCTTGGCGTGGGCGCTGCCGACCGAGGGGCTCACGTGCGCAGCGGGCGCCGGTTGCGGCTTGGGGGCGGGCATGGCGGCCTTGTGCGGAGCCGGCGCGGCGGGCACGGGGGACAGCGGGGCCAGCGCCGCCTTTGGGGCGGCAGCGCTGAAGCCGTCGCGCGCATCAACCTCGAACTTCAGCACCAGCTGATTCAGGCGCTGCGCCTGCTCGCGCATCGAGTCGGCCGCCGCCGCGCTTTCTTCGACCAGCGCGGCGTTCTGCTGCGTCATCTCGTCCAGCCGGGTGACGGACTGGTTGACCTGGCGGATGCCCTCGTTCTGCTCGCGCGCCGAGGCGCTGATCTCGCCGATGATGTCGGTGACGCGGCGCACCGAAGCGACCAGGTCGGTCATGGTGACGCCAGCGTCCTGGACCAGGCGCGAGCCCTGCTCGACGGTGTCCATCGACGCGCCGATCAGCGACTTGATCTCGCGCGCGGCTCCGGCCGAGCGCTGCGCCAGCGCGCGCACCTCGCCGGCCACCACCGCGAAGCCGCGGCCCTGCTCGCCGGCGCGGGCGGCCTCCACCGCTGCATTGAGCGCCAGGATGTTGGTCTGGAAGGCGATGCCGTCGATCACGCCGATGATGTCGCCGATCTTGCGGCTGGAGGCGGCGATGTTCTCCATGTTCGTCACCACCTGGCTGACCACCTCGCCGCCGCGCGCGGCGGTGTCGGCCGCCGACGACGCCAGCTGGTTCGCCTGCGCGGCGGCGTCGGCGCTTTGCTGCACCGTGACGGTGAGCTGGGACATCGAGCCGGCCGTGGCCTGCAGGCTGCTGGCGGTCTGCTCGGTTCGAGTGGACAGGTCGGCGTTGCCGGACGCAATCTCCGAGCTGGCGATCTGCATGCTGGCGGCGCCGGAGCGCACCTCGGTGACGAGTTGGCGCAGTGAAGCGGTCATGCGGTCCAGACCGCTCATCAGCTCGCCGATCTCGTCGCCGCGGTCGCTGCCGATCTGCCCGCTCAGGTCACCGCCGGCGATGCGGTCGGTGGCGTTTCGGGCCGTGCGCAGTGGAACGACGATCGCCCGCACCGACGCGGCGGTGGACGCCAGCAGCATGGCGCACAGCGCCATCAGCACGGCGATGACGGTGTAGACCGTGGCCATGCGCTGGTCGGCCGCGGCGGTGGACTGCTGCGCGGCCTGGGCGTTCTGCAGCGCGACGAAGTCCCGCTGCGCCTGCACGTAGGCCGTCAGCTTGGCGCGCACCGCCTGCACCTGATCGTCGGTCGCGGCGCCGTCACCGAGCCGGGTGAGCACCTGCTGGCGCAGCTCGACGTAGGCCTTGCGGGTCTCGGCGACGCGCGCCAGTGCGGCCTTTTCCTCGGGCTGGGTGATCAGGCCGTCGATGGTCTTCTGCAGCTCGGACACGCGCGCCGAGGTGCTGTCCATGTCGGCTTTGAGCTTGCCCGCGAGCTGGGTGTCGGCGCTCATCATCGCGGCCAGCGCTCGGTTGGCGTTGGCTTCGGTCAGCCCCGCCCACTGGGTGGCCGCTTCGATCTTCTTCAGCTGGGTGAGCTGGGCCGCTTGCGTGGCCTCGACCTGGGTGCGAGTGCGCAGCGCGATCGCGGCCGCCAACACCAGGATCACCCCGACGACGACGAGGTTCGGCAGCCACAGGCGCTTGGAGATGGACAGGAACTTCATGGGGCAGGCGGTTGTTGCGCGCGCTCACGCGGGGACCGGGCAGGGCAGGCGGTGGCTGCCCCTCGTGACCCGGCGTGCGATGGGCAGGCCAGCCGATCTTCAAGCCGATGAGGTCGCCAGAGTCCCTGGATATCGCTTGGCAACGCCGGCCAATTCAGCGCGCTGACGGCACCGGGGGCGCGCCGTTACGCCTCGGGCCCCTCCTCGAGCCAAGCCTGCACGCGTCGCAGGGCGGTCTCGAAGTCGAAGCCTCGCAGCAGGCGGCCCAACTCGCCCGCCGCGCTGCCGCGGGCGGCCCGCAGCAGCGCCTGGTGCTGCGCGTAGGCGTCCAGCGCCTCGGTGTCGTGCAGCGTCAGCAGGTCACGCAGGCGCTCCAGGACCGCTCGCAGCGCCAGCGGATCGGCCGGGGAAGTGGTCGGCACCGGGGCGCTGACCGACGTGGCTGCGGGGGGCGGACTGCTGGTGGCGGGTGTGGCGGGAACCGCCGCCGCGCCGACCGGGCCAGCCCCCAGCCAGTGCAGCAGGCACTGTCGCAGCGCCGCGGGCTCGACCGGCTTGATCAGGAAGTCGTTCATGCCGGCGGTCAGGCAGCGGCGCCGGTCCTCGGCGAAGGCATTGGCCGTCATCGCCACGATCGGCAGGCGCGCCCGCCCGGGCAGGCGCCGGATCGCCGCGGTGGCCTGCAGGCCGTCCATCACCGGCATCTGGACGTCCATGAGCACGAGGTCGAAGTTGCCGTGCTCGACCTCGCGCAGGGCGAGCGCGCCATCGTCGGCCACCACCACCAGGCAGCCGAGGGTGCGCAGGAGGTCGCGGGCGACCTCCTGGTTGATCGGGTTGTCCTCGACCAGCAGGATCCGTGCGCCAAGCAGCGGCGCCGGACCCGCAAAAATCGGGGCCGCAGGCTGGGGCCCCATGATCCTGCCCGGCGCAGGCCGGGGCAGCGGCACGGGGGGCAGCAGGGCGGGGCCGACCGCCTGCAGCGTGTGCCCATCGTCCGGGGCGGCCTCCAGCGGCAACTCGAAGCGGAAGGTGCTGCCTTCGCCCAGGCGGCTGTGCACCTCGATGCGCCCGCCCATCAGCTCGACCAGCCGGCGGCTGATCGCCAGACCCAGGCCGGTGCCGCCGTAGCGCCGGGTGGTGGAGACGTCCGCCTGCTCGAAGGCCTCGAACAGCCGGCCGATTTCCTGCTCGCCGATGCCGATGCCGGTGTCGCGCACCTCGACGCCCAGTCGCATCGCCGCGCCCTCGCCCCGCAGTCGCTGCACGGCGATCGTCACGTGGCCGCGCTCGGTGAACTTCACCGCGTTGCCGGCCAGGTTCAACAGCACCTGCTCCAGCCGCAGCCGGTCGCCGATGATGCGCTGAGGCACATCGGGCGCCACCTCGACGTTCAGCGCCACCGCCTTGTGGCGCAGGCGCGAATGCATCATGTCGGCGATGCGCATCAGGCTGGCCGGCAGGTCGAATCGGTCGCGCTGGAGCTCGACCTTGTTGGCTTCGATCTTGGAGAAGTCGAGGATGTCGTTGATCACCTCCAGCAGGTGGTCGCTGGCGGCGGTGATCTTGTCGAGGTGATCCACCTGCCGCGGCGTCAGCGGGTCACGCCGGAGCAGGTGGGCGAAGCCGACCACCGCGTTCATCGGTGTGCGGATCTCGTGGCTCATGTTGGCCAGGAACGCCGACTTGGCCTGGCTGGCGGCGTCCGCGGCCTGCTTGGCCCGGTGCAGCTCGATCTCGATGCGCCGCCGCTGCACGATGCGCCACAGGTCGGCGCCGACCAGGGTGAGCTCGCGTTCGTCGTCACGTTGGTAGCCGCCGGGCTTGCCGGACACGCACAGCAGCAGCGCCGCCTGGCCGTCCGCCTGGATCGGCACCGCCAGCGCGCCGTTGGCCTGCAGGCCGGGCAGCAGGCCCTGATCGCAGGGCGTGCCAACCGCCTCGCCGACTTGGGCGATGGGCGTCGGCGGGGCTGCGTCGTCGCTGCAGGCCTGGACGCAACCGCCGGTGCTGTCGGTCAGGCGCAGCGCCACATTCAGGCCGCCGCGCCAAAGGTCGGTTTCGTCGATGCTGCCCGCCTGCTGGCTCAGTGCGAGCAGTGCGCGCAGGCGTTCGTCCTCGCGGTGCAGGCGCCGGTTCAGCGCTTCGAGCTGCTCGGTGCGGGTGGCCACCAGCTCTTCGAGGTGAAGGCGGTAGGTCTGCAGCTCCTGCTCGGCGCGCACGCGCTCGCCGATGTCCACGCCGGTGCCCACGAGCAGCGGCTCGGGGTCGATGTCCAGCCGCCGGCCGACGAAGAGGTAGGGCAGGCAGCGGCCGTCGGCCGTGTCCAGGTTGGCTTCGAGGCGCGCCTCGCCCTGCTCGAAGCCTTGCTTCAGCGCAGCGGCCACTCGGGCGCGGTCCGCTTCGGCAAACTGGCTGAGCAGCGGCTGGCGCCGCAGGTCGTCGCCGTGGTGACCGGTGAGCTCCTCCACGCGGCGGTTCCATTGCACCAGCCGGCCGTCGCGGTCGACCGCGAAGAACAGCCCGGCCACCGACTCGATCAGCGTGTCGCGCAGCAGCTGCGCCTTGAGCTGGGCCTGCTCGGCCGTGAAGAGCTCCAGCGCGAAGCCGATGTTCTGCGCCAGGCGGGCGTAGAGCGCGACCTGATCGGCGTCGAAATGCCCCGGCTGCGCGGCGTAGAGGTTCAGGCAGACCAGTGTGCGCTCGCCCACCGCGATCGGAAAGGCGGCGGTGGAGCGGTAGTCGTGTGCCTGGGCGCGCTGGCGCCAGGGCGTCATCGAGGGGTCCAGGCGCACGTCGCTCACCACCACCGGCCGGCCGTCGAGCATGGCGCGGGCGGTCGGGCCGGGCGGCTCGGGCAGCGTGATGCGCAGCCCGCGCACGTAATCCGCGCCCGCACCGGCGTGGGCCACCGGCAGCACCTCCCGACCGTCGTCGCTGAGGCGGCCGATCCAGGCCAGGCGCAGGCCACCATCCTCCACCGCAATGCGGCAGGCCTCGATGAACAGCTTGCCCGGCTCACGCAGCCGCGCGATGGCCTCGTTGACGCCGCCGAGCACGGCGTAGGCCCGGTTCAGGCGGCCGATGCGCGTCTCGTGCTCCTTGGCCTCGGTGATGTCGCGCCAGGTGGCCGACAGGAAGGGGCGGCCGGCGTAGATCAGCCGCTTGAGCGTGACCTGTGCGATCTGCAGGCTGGCGTCGGCGCGCCGGTGGCGGGTTTCAAAGGAAGGGGACTCACCGGCCATGGCGCGGCGCACGTTCTCGGCGATCTGCGCGTCGGAGTGCTCGGCCTGGATGTCCTGCGGGTGCAGCGCCGCGAACTGCTCGCGGCTGTAGCCCAGGCCACGGTGGGCCGCCTCGTTGAAGGTCACAAAGCGCAGCGTCGTGGGGTCGATCAGCGTCACCGCATCGGTGGTCTGGCTGAACATCGTGTCCACCAGCCGCTCCTGCTCGGCGATGGCCTGCGCGCCCTGCTTGATCAGCGTGATGTCGCGCGCCACGCCGAGGATGCTTTGCGCTCGCCCGGCCTCGTCGGACAGCGGCGTCTTCACGATCTCATACAGGCCGCGGTGGCCATCGGTGGCGTTGCTCAGCCACTGCTCGAAGGTGTGCTTGCTGCCCTTGGTGCGCACCGCGGTGTCGGCGGCGCTCAACGCCGTCCACAGCTCGGGCGGCAGGATCTCCTGGTCCTGCCGACCGACGATGGCCTCGACCGGGCGGCCCACCAGCGTGCTGAAGCGCCGGTTGCAGGCCAGGAAGGTGCCCTGCTCGTCCTTGAGCCAGACCGGATCGGGCAGCGCATGCAGGATCTCGCGGGTGCGGCGTTCGCTCTCGCGCAGGCGCTGCAGCGTCTGGTTGTGCGAGATCGCCAGCGACGCGAGCTGCACCGAATAGCTCATGTACGCCAGCTCCTGCGTGCGGGGCGCACGGGGGTCGGCGTGGTAGACCGCAAAACTGCCCAACACCTGCTGGTCGGCGGCACGCATGGGCTCCGACCAGCAGGCCCGCAAGCCGGCCGCGTGCGCGGCCTCGCGGAACGGGGTCCAGTTGGGGTGGCGCTCGATGTCCTCGACGATCACCCGATGGCGCAGGAACATGGCCGCCCCGCAGGAGCCCGCGGTCGGGCCAATGGCCATGCCCTCGATCGAGGCGTTGTACGCCGCGGGCAGATGGGGTGCGGCCCCGACCGAGGCGTGTGCGCCATCGTCGCGCAGCAGCAGCACGCTGCACAGGCTGCCTGGAAACGTCGCTTCGTAGTCGTGAATGAGCTGGGAAAGCAGGCGCGGCAGCGACTCGCCACGCGCCAGGTTCTCCAGCATCGCCAGGTGCCTGCGGTCACGCTCGCGGCTTTGCTGCAGCGGTGTGATGTCGGTGATGACCACCAGGCGGCAGTCCCGGCCGTCTTGAACGGTGTCGTGCGAACGCGCCACGACGTGCAGCCCCGTGCCATCGCGTCGCCGGTGGCGCCATTCCCCGGTGTTGATCAGGCCGCGGCGTCCCCGCAGGCTGTGCACCAGCTGCTCGACCTCCGCGCGGTCGTCGGGCACGAACAGGTCGGTCAGCCGCAGCGCGCGGGCCTGTTCGGCGCCGTGGCCATACAGCTGCGTGAAGGCGTCGTTGACCGTCAGCAGCGCCAGGTCATCGAGCGCGTAGATCAGCATCGGCGCCGGGTTGTTGGCGAAGAGGTAGCGGTACTGGTTCTCGACGCGGCGCAGCGCGGTGATGTCGCGGCCGATGCCCAGCACGCCGAGCAGGCGGCCCTCGGCGTCGCGCACCGGCGTCTTGACGGTGTGCACCAGCTCGCGGTGGCCATCGCCGGGAAACGTCAGCTCCTCCTCATTGACGCTCGGGGCGTCGCGCTCCATCGCGCGGCGGTCGTTGGCGCGGAAGAAGTCGGCCAGCTCGCGGGGGACGAAGTCGTGGTCCGTCTTGCCGAGAATCGCCGCCTCGGGCGCGCCGAAAAATTGCTCGAAGCGCGGGTTGCAGGCGAGGTAGACGCCCTGCGGGTCCTTCAGCCAGACCAGGTCCGGGATGGCGTCCAGCACGGCGCGCTGGCGGGTGCGCTCGATCTGCACCTGCGCTTGCACCGTGGCTTGCTGGCGCTCCAGCGCCTGCGCACGCCGCAGTGCGTCGGCCGTGATCAGCCCGACGAGCCGTCCGGCGTCGTCCAGCACCGCGAGCTGCCGCACCGCGTGGGTGGACAACTTGTCCAGCGCCTGATCAGGCGTCGCATCGGCCGTCACACCGTGCACCGGCTGGCTCATCACTTCGGCGAGGCGGCGGCCGGCCGGGTCGATGCGTTGGGCGTAAAGCCGCGCCACGTCGCGCAGGGTCAGGATGCCCAGTGGCCGATCGTCGAGTACGACCAGCAGGACGCCGTCGGTGCTGGCGTGCAGACGTGCCAGGCCTTCGTCCAGCGTCGCGTCGGGGCGGAGCATATCGACCCGTGGCGTGACGAGGTCGAGCAGACCGGGTGCGGCGGGGGGCGCAGTCGTGGCGGTCGCGGAAGGCGCGCTGGGCGCGGGGGCGGCGGACATGGTCGGCGGAGGGAGGGGCGGCTCTGGTCAGTGGGCGCCCGTACTGCGCAAATTGCGGCGCTGGTCTGCGAGGTTAGCGCAGCCCGGGGCGCTCTGGGTCTGCGCTGTGGCAACGGCGCCTTGGCTGGCGCCCGATCCTCCCGGTGGGTGGACGACCGGCGCGCGTCAGCCCACCAGCACCACGCAGTCGGGTTGGAAGCCGACCTGTTCGCCCTTGTTGGCGTAACCCAGCGGGTTGGCCACCACGCGGCAGCGCCCGGCCGGGTAGTCGATGGGGCAGTGCAGGTGACCATGCAGCCACACGTCGGCGTGGTCGAGCAGGTCGTCCAGCGCGTTGCAGAAGCCGGCGGTGCCCGGCGTTAGTCCGTAGCGCGGATCGGCGCTGCGCAGGCTGGGCGCGAAGTGCGTCACCACCACCGTCGGGCCCGCGTGCGGCGTGGCCAGCGCGGCCCGCAGCCAGGTCTGGTCGGCCAGGCCGAGCTCGCGCAGGGCCTCGGCCAGCATGGGCGCGCCGTCCTCGCTCTGGCTGGTGTTCTTGCGCAGGTAGAAATTGGCGGCGCGAAAGGCCTTTTCCCGTTCGCGCAACTGCCGCGTCAGGGCGGAGACGGGGTCGGCCGCTGCGGCGGCGGCCTCGCGCTCGCGGCGCTTGAGCGTCTTGCGCGTGGGCGTGCCGGTCAGCGCACCGCCTGCCAGCCCCTGGGCCTGCAGCGCCCGCGCCTGCTCGGAGGCCAGCGCGTCGAAGTCGCACCACAGCGTGCAGCCGATGAAACGCAGCGCGCCGAGGGTCAGCACCTCGCGGTCCAGCCAGTCGATGCCCAGGCGTTCGCAGGTGGCGCGCAGCCGCTCGCGCGTGGCCGCGTGAGGCAGGCCGTCGTACTCGTGGTTGCCTGGCACGTAGAGCACCCGCGGCCAGGGTGAGCCTGGGCGCAGCGGCGAGAACTGGGTCAGGCCGAAGTCACCGTCGCCGCGCCCGCCGTCGCTCGCGGGCCCGAGCAGCTTCGAGCCGGCCTGGTAGGAGCCCACGTCGCCGGCCAGCACCAGCAGGTCGATGCCTGGGGCGGCGGTGAAGACGCGATCCGGGTCGTTTTCCAGGTGCAGGTCGGACAGCAGTTGCAGGCGCATGGGGCGATTGTCCCGGTTCGCCTACACTCAAGCCCGGCCGCTCCCCGCGGCCACGTCGCTCGGACGGTTCCGGGCGCCCACGTGAAAGTCAGCACCATGTCGTCTGCCGTCTCCGGCAAGCGCCGCTTTGCGCGCATCGATCGCCTTCCCCCCTACGTCTTCAACATCACGGCCGAGCTCAAGATGGCCGCCCGCCGGCGTGGCGAGGACATCATCGATTTCTCGATGGGCAACCCCGACGGGGCCACACCGCCGCACATCGTCGCCAAGCTCACCGAGGTGGCGCAGCGCCCCGACACGCACGGCTACTCGGCCAGCAAGGGCATTCCGCGGCTGCGCCGGGCGATCTCGCACTGGTACCGCCAGCGCTACGGCGTCGAGATCAACCCGGACAGCGAGGCCATCGTCACCATCGGCTCCAAGGAGGGCCTGGCGCACCTGATGCTCGCCACGCTGGACCGCGGCGACACCGTGCTGGTGCCGGACCCGAGCTATCCGATCCACATCTACGGCGCGGTGATCGCCGGCGCCGACATCCGCTCGGTGCCCATCGTCGAGGGCGTGGACTTCTTCGCCGAGCTGGAGCGGGCGATCCGCGGCAGCTACCCCAAGCCCAAGATGATGATCCTGGGTTTTCCGAGCAACCCCACCGCGCAGTGCGTCGAGCTGAGCTTCTTCGAGCGCGTGATCGCGCTGGCCAAGAAGCACGACATCCTGGTGGTGCACGACCTGGCCTACGCCGACATCGTCTACGACGGCTGGAAGGCGCCGTCGATCATGCAGGTGCCCGGCGCCAAGGACGTGGCGGTGGAGTTCTTCACCCTGTCCAAGAGCTACAACATGGCCGGCTGGCGCATCGGCTTCATGGTCGGCAACCCGGACCTGGTGCACGCGCTGGCGCGCATCAAGAGCTACCACGACTACGGCACCTTCACGCCGCTGCAGGTGGCGGCCATCGCCGCGCTGGAAGGCGACCAGCAGTGCGTCAAGGACATCGCCGCGACCTACCAGAAGCGCCGCGACGTGCTCTACAAGGGCCTGATCGAGGCCGGCTGGCCGGTGGACTGCCCCAAGGCCTCGATGTACATCTGGGCCAAGATCCCCGAGGCCTACGCCCACCTCGGCTCGCTCGAATTCAGCCGGTTGCTGCTGGAGCGGGCCAAGGTCTGCGTCAGCCCGGGCATCGGCTTCGGTGACCACGGCGACACGCACGTGCGCTTCGCGCTGATCGAAAACGAGAACCGCATCCGCCAAGCGATCCGTGGCATCAAGGCCATGTTCAAGGCCGACGGCATCGGGCCGCCGGCCTCGGCCTGATCACTTCGCGCTGCTGGCGGCAGGCTGCGGCGCCTTGGCGTAGTGCTTGGGGTTCAGCTCATTGAGCTTCTTGCCCGTTTCGGCGTCGATCACGTCGCCGCTGCGGATGGCCTGGACCGTCTCGGCGCGCACTTCCTGGCGCGACTTGGTGTCGGTCTTGGCCGGCTGCGGGTAGCGCTTCGGGTTGGCGTCGCGGGCGGTCTGGCCGGTTTCGGCGCTGAGGACGACCGTGCCGTTGCGCACCGCGGCCTCGCGGTCGGCCCGCACTTCGGCGCGGCTGGCCACCGACTGGCCCGAGGGCGCAGGATCGAGTTCGCCGGCCTGGGCCAGCGGGGCCAGCGTTGCGGCGGCCAGCGCCAGTGAGCCAAGCAGCAGGTTCAGGGCGGGGGAGGCGGTGCGAGACGTCATGATCGTTCCTTCGGTCGTCGAGTGCATCGTGGCCGCTGCGGTCAGCGGCGCCGAGGTTCAGTAGGTGGTGCTCACCGACGGGGCGGCGGCGATCTGGCCCTTGGCTTGCGCAGGCTGAGCGTGCGGGTAGCGGGTCGGGAAGAGCTGATTGAGCTTCTGGCCCGTGGCGAGGTTCAGGACGTCGCCGCTGCGAATCGCGCTGATCGTCTCGGCGCGCACTTCGCTGCGGGTCTTCCCGGCCACTTCGGCGGCGTGCGGGTAGCGCTGCGGCGCCAGGTCACGGGCGGTCTGGCCGGTTTCGGCGCTGACGATCAAGTCACCGGCGCGTTGGGCGGCGAGCCATTCGGCGCGGACCTGCTCGCGGCTGGCGATCGACAGGCCGCTCGGCTCGGGGTCAAGTTCGCCAGCTCGGGCGGTGGGCGCCAGGGTGGCTGCAGCCAGGGCCAGCGAGCCGATCAGCAGGTTCAGGGCGGTGGCGCGGCGGGTGGTGTTCAGGCGGGTGGACATTTGATTTCCTTTCGGTGATGCGGGCATGCGATGCTCGTTGGACGATTCCGGAGGCGAGGGCGGCGGCGGGTTCGTGGTCGGTGCGCGTCGAGGGCTCGGTCCGGGTTCGGTGAGTCGGGCTGCCGGTTCGTGTCTTGCGTGAATCGCAGAAGGCTCATCGATGGGATGAACTGTATTGATCAATCGATCGGCAATAAACCGGCCTATCGCCAATTCATAATTGCGCCAATCGGAACAATATGGGCGTGATGCGATGGACCGGCTGGCGGCGATGCAGACCTTCGTGCGGGTGATCGACCACGGCGGCTTTGCCGCTGCGGCGCGGGAGCTGAACGTTTCACCCGCGGTGGTGACGCGCCAGATCGCCGAGCTGGAGGCGCACCTGGGCGTGCGGCTGATCAACCGCACCACGCGCCGGCTGGCGCTGACCGACACGGGCTCGCGCTACTTGGCCCAGGTGCGGCAGATCCTGGCCGAAGTGCAGGAGGCCGAGGCCATGGCCGCCGACGCCGTCAACGAGCCGCGCGGTCACCTGCGCGTGCTGGCGCCGCCGACGCTGGCGGTGCACCAGCTGGCCCGGCTGCTGCCGCGCTTCCTCGCGCGTCACCCGCAGGTCACGCTGGAGCTGACGGTGCGCGTGGCCGACGGGCCGGACGCCGAGCACGACGTGGCGCTGGTGATCGCCACCGAGTTGCCCGCGGCCGGCAGCTTCGTCGCGCGGCCACTGGCGCGCTGGGAGGCGGTGATGTGTGCCTCCCCGTCCTACCTGGCCGCGCACGGGGTGCCGCTTGAGCCGACCGACCTGGCGCAGGGCCACGAGATGCTGCTGCCCGCCTCGGTGCCGGAGGCGCAGTTCCGCCGCTCTGGCCCCGATGGCGAATGGGCCACGGTACCGATGCGCCGCCCACTGCTGGCCACCGACCACTTCGACACGCTCTACGCGGCCGCGCTGGCGGGGCTGGGCATCACGCTGCTGCCCTCCTATGCCGCCGAGGACGCGCTGCGCCGTGGCGCGCTGCTGCGCGTGCTGCCGCAGTGGTGCGCGCGCAGCGGCCTGCTCTACGCCGCGCTGCCCACGCGCCAGTACCTGCCGGCGCGCACGCGGGCCTGGCTGGACTTCCTGGCCGAGACCTTCGGCGACGCCGGGCATGACCCCTGGCTCTGCGGCATCGCCGCCGCTGGGTGTTCCGCGGCCTGAGCCCCGATCGTCAGAGCTGCTTCAGCCCATGCAGCAGCAGCCCGACCAGGCCGCCCACCAGCGTGCCGTTGATGCGGATGAACTGCAGGTCGCGGCCGATGGCCTGCTCGACCTTGTCGCTCATCTCGGCGGGCGACCAGCGCGCCAGCTGGGCCTCAAGGAAGCGGGCCGAGGCGCCGCGGTGGCGTTCGACCAGGCGGGCCAGCGTGCGTGCCAGCGCCTGGTTGATGCCCAGGCGCAGCGCGGGGTCGTTCTCCAGCCGGTGACCGAGGCGCTGAACGAGCCGGGCCAGGTCGGGACGCAGCGGGGCGGGTGCTCCGTCCGGGCCGTCGGCCAGGGACAGCAGCAGGCGCTGCTTCAGCCGGGGCCACAGGCCCCGCAGCCAGGTCTGCAGGCCCTCGCTGGCCAGCGCGCCGGCCTGCCAGTCCTGCAGCTGTTCGCGCCAGCGCTCGGCCTGGGGCAGGGCCTGCACCCACTCGGCCACCCAGGCGTCGAGCTGTGTGCGCCAGGGGTGCTCGTCGCTGGCGCGCAGGTCGCCCAGCATGCCCGCCAGCGCCTGCGTGGCCCGCGGCGCGGCGGCCTTGATCATGGTCTTGTAGAGCGCGTTCTCCAGGTTCAGCGCCTGGGCCAGGAAGGTGGCGATGGCGTCCAGGTGCTCCGGGTCGACCAGGTAGCGCTGCAGCGCGCCGGCCACCGCGTCGAGCACGCGCTGGTGCTGGCCGGTTTCGGCCAGGTGCTGCACCGCCCGGCCGGAGAGCGCGGGCAGGTCGAGCTTGGCGAGCTCGTCGCGCACCGCGTTCGCCAGCCAGGCGGACAGCCGCTCGTCGTCCAGCGCGCCCAGCACCTGCGGGGTGACGTGCAGCAGCCAGCCGGCCAGCGCGTCGGCGGTGTCGCGCTGCTGCAGCGCCTCGGCCAGGCGGGCGGCGACGTCGCCCTCGGCCACCTCCTTGCGCAGCGCCTCGGGCGTGAGCAGGTGGTTCTCGACGAACTCGCCCAGGTTGCGGGCGATGTCGTCCTTGTGCGCCGGGATGATCGCGGTGTGCCAGATCGGCAGGCCCAGCGGGCGGCGAAACAGCGCCACCACCGCGAACCAGTCGGCCAGCCCGCCGACCAGCGCGGCCTCGGCGAAGGCGCCCACCCAGTCCCAGGCCGGGTGCTGGCCGTGATTCAGGCGCGCGGCCAGCAGCAGCGCCGCGGCACCGGCCAGCAAGGCGGTGGCGCCACGCTGCATGCGGCGCAGGCGCAGCTCGGGGGCGAGGGCCATGGCAGCGGAGGTCGGCGTGGACGATGCGGATGAGGGCGGGGCGGGATCGTGGGCGGACATGCTCGGCTCCTGCGGGCACGCGGCCCGCGGCGCAATCGGAAGGGACCGATCGACCTTAGCACGCGCTCCGGCTCGCGGGCCTGCGCCCGGCAGGGAGATGGGGGCTGCCTATGATCGGGCGCAGTTCCTGTTCACCCCCGCTGCTGGAGTCGCCCCGATGACCGCCCCCCTCATTCGCCTGAACCGCCTTGCCCGTCGCCCCCTGCTGTGCGCCGCTGCCGCCTTGGCGGGCGCGGCGCTGCTGCCCACCGCCCAGGCGGCCTTGCCGGTGGGGGCCGCGGCGCCGGACTTCACCGCGCAGGCGGCCGTCGGCGGCAAGACCTTCCAGTTCTCGCTGGCCAAGGCGCTGGCGCAGGGGCCGGTGGTGCTGTACTTCTACCCCAAGGCCTTTACGCGCGGCTGCACGATCGAGGCGCACGAGTTCGCCGAGGCCACCGACCGCTTCAAGGCGCTGGGCGCCACGGTGGTGGGCATGTCCAACGACGACATCGGCACGCTGCAGAAGTTCTCGGTCGAGGCCTGCCGCAACAAGTTTGCCGTCGCCGCCGACGCCGACGCCAAGGTGATGAAGGCCTACGACGCGGCGCTGACGCTCGTGCCGAACACCGCCGACCGCATCTCCTACGTCATCGCGCCGGACGGCAAGGTGCTCTACGTCTACGCCAACCTGGCCGCCAACGGCCACGTCGAAAACACGCTCAAGGCGGTCGAGCGCTGGAAGGCCGCCGCCGGGCGCTGAGCTCGCGCACAACGAAAAAAGGCCCGGTTCTGGGAACCGGGCCTCAAGGATCCTGTGCGGGCGGCACGCGCCGCCGCAAGGGACCTAGGAGACAGGGAGCGAAGAAGATCAGGCCGCGCGGCGGGTGCTCT
>Ga0228698_1000539_pt1 | contig 26952 bp, 23 predicted proteins | sample McNCre117_Aug_MG_FD_178015 | JGI IMG/M metagenome (GOLD analysis project Ga0228698, IMG submission 178015) | Freshwater microbial communities from McNutts Creek, Athens, Georgia, United States - 1-17_Aug_MG | ecosystem: Environmental > Aquatic > Freshwater > Creek | place: USA: Georgia...
CTCATCCACAACCGCGCCGCCGAAAGTGAGCTGTTTGCCGCCGCCCGCGCCAACGGTTTTGTGGCCATGCGCGAAGACGGGGAACGCCTGGTGGCCGAGGGCATCACCTCGCTTGAAGAGGTGCTGCGAGTGACCCGGGATTGATGCATGCCCGCCTTCAACTACGAAGCCCTCGACGCACAAGGCAAGGCCCGCAACGGTGTGGTCGAGGCCGAAAACGCCAAGGCCGCTCGCTCGGCCTTGCGTGGCCAGGGGCTGGTGCCGCTGGGCGTGACTGCGCTGGCGGCGGCGGTGCAGCAGGCTGGCGCCTCGCGCTGGTCGCGCCGGGTGTTTGGCAGCGCGGGGCTGTCGGTGTGGACGCGCCAGTTGGCGGGCCTGGTCAGCGCTGGCCTGCCGCTTGAGCGCGCACTCACCGCCCTGGCCGACGAAGCCGATGAACCCGCCCAGCGCGACCTGGTGGCCCATCTGCGGGCCGAGGTGAACGCCGGCGCACCGTTTGCGCAGGCCCTGGGCAGCGCCCCGCGCGAGTTTGACGACGTGTACCGCGCCGTGGTGGCCGCCGGTGAACAAAGCGGTGCCCTGGGCACCGTGCTCGAGCGCCTGGCCGACGATCTGGAAGAACGCCAGGCCCTGCGCAGCAAGCTGCTGGGTGCCGCGCTCTATCCCATGATCGTCTCGCTCATCGCCCTGGTGATCGTGATCTTTCTGGTGACCTATGTGGTGCCCCAGGTGGCCGGTGTGTTCACCAGCAGCAAGCGCGCCCTGCCCTGGCTGACCCAAGCCATGCTGGGCGTCAGCGCCTTTGTGCGCCACTGGGGCTGGCTGGTGGCGCTGGCCCTGGCCGCCGGTGGCGGCCTGCTGGCCCTGGCCCTGCGCGGCGAGGCCTTCAGGCAGCGTTTTGACGCCATGTGGCTGGGGCTGCCCCTGGTGGGCCGTGTGGCCCGTGGCTACAACGCCGCCCGCTTTGCCGGCACCCTGGCCATGCTGGCCAATGCCGGTGTGCCCATCCTCAAAGCCCTGCAAGCGGCGGCTGAAACCCTGTCCAACCGCGCGCTGCGCGCCGACGCGCTCGACGCCCTGGTGCAGGTGCGCGAAGGCGCGCCGCTGGCCTCGGCCCTGGCCGCCAAAAAACGCTTCCCCGGCCTGCTGGCCATGTTTGCCCGCCTGGGTGAACAAACCGGCCAACTGCCCCAGATGCTGGACCGCGCCGCCCGCCAGCTGAGCGGCGAAGTGCAGCGCCGCGCCATGGCCCTGGCCACCCTGCTCGAACCCCTGCTCATCGTGGCCATGGGCGGCGTGGTGATGCTCATCGTGCTGGCCGTGCTGCTGCCCATCATCCAGCTGAACACCTGGGTGAAGTAGGGCCGCGCAGCGCCAATCGTCGCAACAGACGATTGAGGCGGTGCACCCCGCCGCCTAGAGTGGGCCACAGGAGGCCCTCTCATGCCGCTGCACCGCCCTGCCCCGCCCCGCCTGCCCGAGCGCATACGCCGGCGCCTGCGCCTGCCCCTCATCGCTGCGCCCATGCTGGGGGTGTCGGGTGTGGATCTGGTGGTGGCGGCCTGCCGCCATGGCGTGATCGGCGCGTTTCCCACGGTCAACGCGCGCAGCACCACGCAGCTGGATGAGTGGCTGACCGACATCGCAGCGCGCCTGTTTGCCGCCCCCGAAGAAGCCGCGCCCTGCTGCCCCAACCTCATCATGCGGTCACCCCGCATGGCCGATGACCTGGCCTGCCTGGTGAAGCACCGAGTAGAGGTGGTGATCACCAGCGTGGGCTCACCCGCCCCGGCCGTGGCCGCGCTGCACGAGGTGGGCTGCCTGGTGCTGGCCGATGTGGCCACCCTCGATCACGCCCGCAAGGCCTTGGCCGCCGGTGCCGATGGCCTGGTGCTGCTGACGGCCGGCGCAGGCGGCCAGACCGGCTGGCTCAACCCCCTGGCCTTTGTGCGGGCCCTGCGCGCCGAGTACGACGGCCCGCTGGTGCTGGCCGGTGGCCTGGCCGATGGCGTGGCCCTGCGCGCCGCCCAGGTGCTGGGCTGCGACCTGGGCTACATGGGCACCCGCTTCATCGCCACCCGCGAAAGCCTGGCCTCGGACGACTACCGCCAGATGCTGGTGGACAGCAGCGCCGACGACGTGCTGCTCACCCGCGCCTTCACCGGCCTGCCCACCAGCATGCTGGTGCCGTCCATCCGCCGCGCCGGCCTCGATCCATCCCGGCTGGACGAGCAAGTCACCCCCGAATCGGCCGCACAGATGTTTGGCGGCAACCGCCACCAGCCCAACCCGGCCGATGCCAACGGCCCGCGCCGCTGGCGCGACATCTGGAGCGCCGGCCACAGCGTATCGGGCGTGCGGGCGGTGCAAACCGTCGAAGCCCTGATCGCCCAGCTTGAACAAGAGTTTCACAACGCCTGACCCCAGGGCCTGCCCCACCATGACCCCCATCCAGCTCACCCCCCCGCCGCTGACCGCCCTGCTGCAACGCGCCCTGGAGCGCCACCCCGATCAAACCGCCTTTGTGTGGGATGGTGGCTCGCTGAGCTACCGCGCCACCGCCGAAACCATCGGCCGCATGCAGGCGGTGTTGGCGCAGGCCGGCCTGGGGCGCGGCAGCCGCGTGGCCCTGCTGGCGGCCAACCAGGTGCAGGCCTGGTGCGCCGGCATGGCTGCGCTGGCCAGCGGCATGGTGACCACCTGGCTGCACCAGCTGGGCAGCCTGGACGACCACCTGTTTCAGCTGCAAGACTTTGGCGCCCAGGCCCTGGTGCTGGACGACCGCGCCTTTGCCACCCGCAGCGCCGAGCTGGTGGCCGGTCACCCCCAGGCCCGCCAGGTGTACACGCTGGCCCCATCCAGCCTGGGCACCGACCTGTGCGCCGCCGCCCAGCACATCGGCCACCACAGCATGCGCAACCTGGCCCTGGCCACCGATCTGGCCACCGTCAACTACACCGGCGGCACCACCGGCCGCAGCAAGGGCGCGGCGCGCGACCAGGCCGGCTACAGCGCCATGATCACCAGCGTGCTGACCGACTTTGGCCTGCCCGAGCGCCCGCACTACCTGGCCGCCGCGCCCATGACCCACGTGGCCGGCACCCTGGTGCAGCCCACGCTGATGCGCGGCGGCACCGTGCGCCTGATGTCGGGCTTTGCACCCGACCGCCTGCTGCAATTGATCGAGCGTGAACGCATCAACTGCACGCTGCTGGTGCCCACCATGATCTACACCCTGCTTGATCACCCCGACCTGGCCCGCACCGATTTAAGCAGCCTGCAGTCGCTCATCTACGGCGCCAGCCCCATGTCGCCCACCCGCCTGATGGAAGGCCTGGAGCGCATTGGCCCGGTGTTTGCGCAGTTATATGGCCAGACCGAAGGCTACCCACTCACCTTCTTGAACCGCGCCGATCACGACCCGCGCCAACCCGATCTGTTTGCCAGCTGCGGCCAGCCCACCAGCCTCAGCACCATTGCCCTGCTGGACGACGACGACCAGCCCGTGGCCCCCGACCAGGTGGGCGAGCTGTGCGCCCGCGGCCCGCAGCTGATGCACCAATACCTGAACCAGCCCGAGCTGACCGCCAGCACCCTGCGCAACGGCTGGCTGCACACCGGTGACATGGCCCGCGCCGACGAGCGCGGTTACCTCTACATCGTCGATCGCAAGAAAGACATGATCGTCTCAGGCGGCTTCAACGTGTACCCGCGTGATGTGGAAGACGCCATCAGCAGCCACCCCGCCGTGGCCATGGTGGCCGTGATCGGCGTGCCCGACGCCAAGTGGGGCGAAGCCGTGACCGCCGTGGTGGTGTGCCGACCCGGCCAAACCGCCCAGGCCGACGAACTCATCGACCTGGTGCGCCAGAAAAAGGGCAAGGTGCACGCCCCCAAGCAGGTGCAGTTTGTGCCCGACCTGCCCCGCACCGCCGTGGGCAAGATCGACAAGAAGGCGCTGCGCGAGCCGTTCTGGAAGGGGCAGGGGCGGTTGGTGGGGTGAGAGCCCGTTGCGGAATCGGACTCAACGACAAGATTAAAAAATCAGGTCCGATTCGCGAACAGATTTGCCGTCATGCGCTCTTCGCGTAACCGCATCTAAACCTGAAACCCTCAGTTCAAAGGCACCTCTTTGACGAACTGCAGCCGCTGGCGCACCCCGAGCCGACACCGAAGCGCAATAGGCTATTTCTCGAACTTCGATGTCTATCTAGCGATGCTGGGACAAGACTCTTTTACTCCGCTTGGCTAGTGCCATTTCAAATTGTCGTCAACGTTTCAGGCGATTTATGAAATAAGAATTTCGTCGGTCTGTAAATTTGATACCCCGTAAAGGAAGGCAAGTCTCTGCCACGGATCCATAAGGTGGAATCATTTCTGATGTTCGCGAGGCCAGTCAGTCGCGGTATTCGCCTTAGCCGCAAGCAAAATTCCACGTCGCATAAATGGATCAGCGCCTTTATACAATGACGCCAGAAGCGAGTAGTGGTTCAGATGCGGGTTGCGCCTGAGTAGCCCCAAGATTAAAAGTCGAAAGCCCTCATTTGGAGTGCCCTCAGGCCACCCGAGTAACTGAAGCAGCCCTTGACCAATAGCCTTCCTCGTCAATCCATCAGCGGATTGCACGGACAAAAGGTACAGGCATATATTTTCAAGACAAGAACCCAATTGATCTAGTCGCTCAAGAGAAAATTCAATCGCACCCGGATGGCCCATCTGAGTCAATCGCCGATAAAACCAACGGAGCTAGATATAGTCAACCCCTTGGCACTAAAGGCAACATCAGCAAGAACCCAAGAAAATAAATTCTCGGTCAAGGTGTCTAGCAGGGGCATTGATCGGTAAACCCTGCAAGGGGCATGGGCCGCGATACCTATGACTTGATGCCCGTATTGCAGTAGGGGTGTGTTAGTTGCCCATTGTTCGCAACCGCCGTTCCGCCGTCTCGCCTTCGATTAATGTGATCGAATGACACAGAGTTTCGATGGATATAGCCGCGGCATACCGCGCACTTCGGTGCCGCTCGTAAGACCTCACGCAAATAGATTGCGCTCTTGGCATCGGAATTGAATTTCCCAGACTCGGCCACAGAACTCTGGGGTAACTGCTGCGTCGATAAAAATGAAAACTCTGCAGTCGAAGCAATCGCCTTGATCATCGCGTCGTCGGTCAGATCGTCATTTGCACTGAGCTCAATCAATCGCGCAAGAAATCGCGCAATATGAATGTAGCTCTTCTGCGCAATCCTGTACTTTCTGTTAATTTGTTGAACTATGTACTCGGTGCTAAGACACAACGTCTCGAAACGTTCTCTGACCGCGATGAAGGATCGAAGCTTGTTCTGACTTTGAAGCCGAAGCATCAGGTGAACTACCGCCAAGAATGACGCCGATTTATGACGCCCTTCCGGGCTATAAAAATAGACGGCAGGGTGGAGCCCCAGTGATGAGGCATGGTTACTATTTAGAAGGCAAGCAACCCTCTTTACACGACGGAGCAGGTCAAGCGTACGTTTCCCATCCGAGTCATTGCTTGACAAGCTCCCCTCTTCGCCAGCCACCACCCCAATTAAGTCGACAATTAGCGGCAATGTTTGGGCCGCGTATAGCCTCCCAGCCACAGGCAAATCAAGCGTTCGCACAGGCGTTTCCAAAGACGGATTAAATAGCAGTACGTTTACCTCTTCGGACAACGCCTGGATTTCTGACTGAATGTTTTCATCAAAGAAGGACCAGTATTTATGGCCTCTACCGCTTCGAATAATGGCGCGGGCAACAATACTGGACGGCCTTCTACGCTCCTCTAGCAATCGGAGTTCCGTTTTGTCAATAGGAGCAGCCTGTTGATTTATTTTGAAGAACGAATTTTCGGCCTTTCTCGCGTCGCCCTCCACCCACTGCAGTTGAATTGCCAACGCAGCTAGATTCTTCGCGTAGATGACCGTTTGCGTGTTTACCTTATCAGGACGACTGATTGCCAATTGCAAGTCCTTGTAGGGGCCCACCGCCTTGGCGATAGCTTTGCGGGTTTCATCCGCGACCTTCTTTTGTTCCTCGGTTATGACCCCATCATAGAACAGCTTGGATACTTCTCCGTCACCAAAATCATCGTTTACCGACGCTGCAAGTGCACTTAGTCGGTGACTCCCATCGATCACAAACAAGAATCCTGCACTGCTTCTCCATAGGATGATCGCAGGAATGAGATCGCCGGACACAAAGCTCTTGATGAACTCAATAATTTTCGATGAGTCCCACTCATTAGTTTCGCGCTGAAAATCCGGCTTTCTCAAACTTGCGAAGAAAAATGAATTTGCTTGGATATCCTCAATTGAAATTGTTTCCTTCTTCTTTCCAGGGTTAGTAACCTCGACAACCTCAAAGTCTTCGCGCGGAATCAACGCGTCCAGATTTACCTTGGCCATATACATATCCTCATATTCAGTAGGAATGCTCTTTCGGTCTGGAGATGTGCATTTGGCCGCTTCACCGCTTGACAAGGAATAAAAGATTTGAAGCCGCTCGTCGCTGGCGACGACAAAAGCGCAACAGAACCCCAGTCACGGCGGCCCAACCGAATGGACCTGATGTAGGCCAAGTGCTACCGCTCAGATGAGCCTATCAGCCTATTGTGATCGTTAGCAAGTAGCTAGCAATGTGAGCGGCATGTCGTTCGAACACTGGCGTGGATTCCCAACACATCATCGCCGAACGTCTTTCGCGCTGTGATGCTTGGCCTCGGTAGGTTGACTGAGTGAATCCCCCAGGGTGCCACTACCCCGCAGACGTTACGCTGCGTAGCCACCCGCCCCTTGTCCCCTGGAGCCCCACATGCCTCGTTTTGCAAAGCTGGCCCCCTACCTGCTGGCCAGCGCCCTGTCCCTGGTCAGCCTGTGGGCTTCAGCCCAGAGCTTTCCCAACAAGCCCATCCGGCTGGTGGTCACCTTTCCCACGGCGGGCGCGCCCGATACCTTGGCGCGCATCTTTGCTGAGAAGGCGCAGCTGGGCCAGCCGGTGGTGGTGGATAACGTGCCGGGGGCGGGCGGCAACATTGGGGCTGATCGGGTGGCCAAGGCGGCGCCCGATGGCTACACGCTGGTGATGGGCACGGTGGGCACGCATTCGATCAATGGCTCGCTGTACCCCAAGATGACCTTCGACATGGTCAAGGATTTCGCCCCGGTGGGGCATGTGGCCAGCACGCCCAACCTGCTGGTGGTCAACAACGCGCTGCCGGTCAAAAACGTGGCCGAGCTGATCGTCTACCTCAAGGCCCACCCCAATGAGCTGAGCTTTGGCTCGCCGGGCATTGGCTCGTCGGTGCATGTGTCGGGTGAGCTGTTCAAGTCGCTCACCGGCACCACGATGACGCACGTGCCCTACAAGGGCCGGCAGTTCGCCATCCCTGATCTGGTCAGCGGGGCCATCCAGCTGATGTTTGACAACATGCCTTCGGCATTGCCCATGGCCAAAGAGGGCCGCATCCGCGCGCTGGCGCAAACCACGGCCAAGCGGTCACCCGCCGCGCCCGATGTGCCCACCGTGGCCGAAACCGTGCCCGGCTTCGAGGCCACCTCGTGGTTTGCCATGTTTGCGCCAGCCGGCACCCCGCGTGATGTGGTGCTGCGCATCAATGCCGAGATGCAGCGGGTGTTCAAGTTGCCCGATGTGGTGGATCGGCTGAAGGTGCTGGGCCTGGAGCCCTGGATCTCGTCGCCCGAAGAGCTGGCCAGGTTTCAGGCGGCCGAGATCACCAAATGGGCCAAGGTGGTGAAGGATTCGGGCGCCAAGGCCGAGTGAGCGCCGGGCATTCATTTGTTCAAGCTGATAAACGGATGTATAAACGGTGGTCGCTCACCTGGCTTGCTGTGTCTGCAGCCCAGGATGGGTGTGATCGAATCAAGCCTACCTGCATGCCAACCATGAAAATCCCTGCCCCGTTTCAAGCTTCCCGTCGCGCGCTGGCTACCTTGTTGGTGGCGGGGCTGGCCATGGTGGGGGCATCTGCGCAGGCCGCTGTCGACATCAGCAAGGTGCCCGAGCCCAAGCGCAGCAAGCTGGCCCTTTACCTGGATGCCAAGGATGTGCCGGCCTTCATCGATTCGCAGGGCGGTGGTGCCAAGGTGCTGTTCCTGGATATCCGCACCCGCGCCGAGGCGATGTTTGTGGGCATGCCCACCACGGTTGATGCCCTGGTGCCTTATGTCGAGCTGCAAGAGCTCATGACCGACTGGGACGCCTCGCGCAGCGCCTTCAAGCTCGATCCAGTGCAGGATTTTGTACCCGAGGTGTTGCGCCGCCTGCAAGCCAAGCAGTTGGCCAAGACCGACACGGTGGTGGTGATCTGCCGCTCGGGTGATCGCAGCGCCCGCGCCGCCACGCGCCTGATGGAAGAAGGCTTCACCAAGGTGTATTCGGTCATCGACGGTTTTGAGGGCGACATGTCGCCCGAGGGCCGGCGTGATGTGAACGGCTGGCGCAAGGCCGGCTTGCCCTGGAGCTACAAGCTTGACAAGGCCAAGATGTACTTCGGCCGCTGATGCCCGCTAGGCGGGTGGCCGCCCCCGGCTGCCGGCGCCCGCCCCTTACTGCTTGGTGACCGACCCCGCACCGGCGATGGATTGGGTAACCACCGCATTGCCGCTGTAAACCACATCACCCGAGCCGGCCACCGACACCGCCAGCGTCTTGTTGGCATGCACCCGGGCGTCGCCCGAGCCGGCCACCTTCACGCTCACGTCGTCGGCCTTCAGGCCCATGGCGTGCACGTCGCCGCTGCCGGCAATCGACACGGCCAGCTTGGCGGCCTGGCCGCTGGCACCGATGTCACCCGAGCCGCTGATGGCCAGGGTCAGGTCGTCAACGGTGATGTTGTTCAGCTTCACATCGCCCGAGCCGCGGATGCCCACCAGCAGGCGGGGCAGCTTCATGGTCTCTACCACCACGTCGCCCGATCCGTTCACGGCCACGCCGCTCAGTTGCGGCACGGTCACGGTAACCACGGTGGGGTTCTTGCCCCATTGCATGCTCCAGCCCTTGGCCTTGTTGCGCACCATCAGGGTTTTGCCCCGGGGGGTGTCTTCCACCACGGTTTCCAGATCGGCGATGAGCTTGCGGGTGCTTTGCACCTGCACCTGTGACGTGGCACCGGCCTTGATGATCACGTGCAGGCTGTCGGTTTGCACGGCCTCAAAAGGGCCCACGCTGCGGGCCTCTTGCACCACATCGGTGGCGGGCGCGTCGGCGGCCAGGGCATTGCCGGGCAGGGCGGTGATGGCCGCGGCAGCCAGCGCCCCCACAAAGGTCAGGCCCAGCAGCGAATCCAGGTGGTTCAAGAAGCGGTTCATGGTGGTTCTCCGGCGGCAGGTTTTGGGGTTGAACTGGCCCTGATCTTGCTGGCAAACTTTGTTGAAAGCAGCCCGGGTGCGACAAATGGCATGCCCGGGGGGCCAGGCCGCACGGTGGCGCGATGAACAGGCGCCGTGTTGCCCGGCTTATTGCGGCAACAAGTGCGCCGGCAAGCGCTGCAATCAAGTGGCCTGTTCACGAGATGGGAGCCCCCTGCATGAAACCCGCCAGTCACGATCTGATCACCCTGCCGCCCCGCAGCGGCATGCCCATTGCCAACATGCACCGGGTGTACCAATGCGACGAGGTGCAGCGCCGCCTGGGCAAGCTGCCCGCCAAGGATCACGAAAGCCTGCGCAGCACCTATGAGCGCATGCTTGAGAAAGGCCCCGAGCGCTTTCAGGTCAAGCCCAGCGGCCTGCCGGCCATGGCCCATCTGTACGACGAGCTGCCCAATTTCCACGAGGTGCTCGATGACCTGCGCCGCCAGATCGCCCTGTGCCACGACAGCCGCGATGCGCTGGAGATCACCCCCATGCTGCTGCTGGGCCCGCCCGGCGTGGGCAAAACCCACTTTGCCCGCGAGATGGCCCAGTTGCTGGGCACCGGCATGGGTTTCATCTCGATGAGTTCACTCACCGCCGGCTGGGTGTTGTCGGGTGCGTCCAGCCAGTGGAAGGGCGCGCGGCCGGGCAAGGTGTTTGAAACCCTGGTAGACGGCCAATACGCCAACCCGGTGATGGTGGTGGATGAAATCGACAAGGCCCGGGGCGAGCACGCCTACGACCCGCTGGGATCACTCTACAGCCTGCTTGAGCACGACACCGCGTCGGCCTTCATCGACGAGTTTGCCGAGGTGGCGGTGGATGCCAGCCAGGTGATCTGGGTGGCCACCGCCAACGACGAGCGCGACATCCCCGAGCCCATCCTCAACCGCGTCAATGTGTACCAGGTGGAGATGCCCGACCGCGACGCGGCGCGGGCCATCGCCCGGCGCCTGTACACCAGCATCCGTGGCCAGCACGATTGGGGCCAGCGCTTTGCGCCCGATCCGCTGGACGAGGTGCTGGACGCCATGTCGCAAATGGCCCCGCGCGAGATGCGCCGCGCCTGGATGACCGCCTTTGGCAATGCCCGGCTGGATGGCCGCGACCAGGTGCAGGTGGCTGATTTGCCGCAGGCCGGCCACAACGGCAAGCGCGGGCCCATGGGGTTCATGAACTGAGCCAGTGCCACGCCGCACCCGGCTGGTGCGGCCTGTGCCTATCATCGGTGCCATGAGCGCCGATGCCCAACCCGCCAGCCCGCCCCCACCGCCCCTGGTGGTGGCCATGTCATCACGGGCGCTGTTTGATTTTGAAGCCGAGAACCAGGTGTTCGAGGCCCGCGATGACCACGCCTACATGCAACTGCAACTGCAGCAGGTGGATCAACCCGCGCAGCCCGGCGTGGCCTTTGGCCTGGCGCGCAAGCTGCTGGCCTTCAACACGGCCGGGCAGCCGCCGCGTGTGGAGGTGGTGATCGTCTCGCGCAACGATCCGGTCTCGGGCATGCGGGTGTTCAACTCCTGCAAGCACTACGGCCTGGCGGTTGAGCGCGGTGTGTTCACCCGCGGCCAGTCGCCCTGGCGCTACCTGCGACCGCTGAAGGCGCAGCTGTTTCTGTCGGCCAATGAGGCCGATGTGCGCCAGGCACTGGAGGCCGGCGTGCCCGCTGCGCGCGTCACGCCGCAATCACCGCAGGCTTCGGCCGCGCACCCGCACGAGCTGCGCATGGCCTTTGACGGCGATGCGGTGCTGTTCTCGGATGAGGCCGAGCAGGTGTACCAGCGTGAGGGCCTGAAGGCGTTTCAGCAGCACGAGCAGGACCAGGTGGCCACCCCCCTGCCCGCCGGTCCCTTCAAGCCCCTTCTGCAGGCCCTGGTGGCCCTGCGTGAGGCGGGCCGGGCCACGGGCATGGGCGTGCGTACCGCGCTGGTGACGGCGCGCAGCGCGCCCGCGCACGAGCGGGCCATCCGCACGCTGATGAACTGGCACATCGAGGTGGACGAGGCCATGTTTCTGGGTGGCCTGCCCAAGGGTGAGTTTCTGCGCGAGTTTGAACCCGACTTCTTTTTTGATGACCACCCGCGCCACATCGAAAGCGCGGCGCACCACGTGCCCTCAGGCCATGTGGCGCACGGCATTGCCAACACGCGCCAGCGCTGATTGGTCGCTCAACTAAGCTGATAGGCCCGCAGCGCGGCCAGGTCGATCACGCGCACGCCGCCGTATTCCACCCGGATCAGGCCGGCCGCCTGCAAGGCCGTCAGCGCCTGGTTGGTGCGCTGGCGCGACAAGCCCACCAGGTAGGCCAGCTCTTGCTGGGTGATGCGCAGCAACTGGCCCACGCCGGGGTACAGCACCGGGTGAAACAAGGCGGCCAGGCTGCGCGCCACGCGGGCATCGGGCTGGTTGTTGCGGTCGATCTCGCGCGCGGCAATGAACTGCCCCAGGCGCTCGTTCAGCTGAAACATCACAAAGCGGTTGAACGGGATGCTGCGCTCAAGCAGGCGCCAGAACACCTCGATGGGCAGGCCCGCCACCGTGCTGCGGCGCAGGGCTTCGATGTTGTAGCGGTACACCTCACGCTTGAGCAAGGTGCCCTCGCCAAACCAGGCCCCCGGCGGCACGCCGGTGTAGGTGATCTGGTTGCCGTCCACGCTCACGTTGCTCATCTTGAGCAGGCCGTCGATCACGCCAAACCAGTAAGTGGATGGCGCGCCGATGCGGCACACGCGGTCGCCGCTTTCGGTGGTGGCCACCACCAGGGCGTCGATGGCCTCGCGGCGGTCTGAATCCGACAGCACGCCCAGCCAGGGGATGCCCGCCAACTCTTGATCGGAAGGGGCTCGGGCGCGTTGGCGCAGGCTGATGGCAGGAGAGGACATGGCGCCTATCGTGGATCAAGACCACGGGAAAGCCCCCTTGGGGCAGACCCCTAAATTGTCGTCCAACCGACAACCTGACGTCAAACCAACATCTAGCATCCGCCTTCAATTGCTGACCGTCCCGCTGTGGGTGCGGTCAAGCCCCAAGGAGTTGCCGGTGCAGACGACTTTTCCCCGATTGATGCTTGACCATGCCAAGGCCCGGCCCGACGCCGCCGCCCTGCGCGAGAAGGAATACGGCATCTGGCAAACCATCACCTGGACGCAATTGGCCGACCTGGTGCGTGATCTGGCTTGCGGCATGGCCGCCGGCGGCGTGCGGCGCGGCCAGCACGTGGTGGTGGTGGGCGACAACCGCCCGCGCCTGTACGCCAGCATGCTGGCGGCGCAGTCGCTGGGGGCCATCCCGGTGCCGCTGTACCAGGATGCGGCCAGCACCGAGTTCGTGTTCCCGATCAACAACGCCGAAGTCGCCTTCGCCGTGGTCGAGAACCAGGAGCAGGTCGACAAGCTGCTTGAAATCCGCGGGCAATGCCCCACGCTGTCGCGCATCTGGTTTGACGACCCGCGCGGCCTGCGCAAGTACGACGAGCCGGGCCTGGCCTCGCTCGATGCCCTGATCGAAGCCGGCCGCGCCAAGGCCAAGCAAGAGCCCGGCTTTTACGCGGCCGAAGTCATCAAGGCCCAGCCTCACGATGTGGCCGCCATGTTCTTCACATCGGGCACCACGGGCAACCCCAAGGGCGTGGTGCACACGCACTTCTCGCTGCTCGATCGCGCCAAGGCCGGCCAGGATTTTGACCACCTCACCGCCGCCGAAGAAGTGCTGGCCTACATGCCACCGGCCTGGATCGGCCAGAACATCTTCAGCTATGCGCAGTGGCTGTCGTGCGGTTATGTGGTCAATTGCCCCGAATCCGCGGCCACCGTCACCATCGATCTGAAAGAAGTGGGCCCCACCTACTACTTTGCACCGCCGCGCATTTTTGAAGGCCTGCTCACCAGCGTGATGATCCGCATGGAAGACGCCTCGCCGCTCAAGCGCCGGCTGTTCCACGCGTGCATGGGCGTGGCCAAGCGCGTGGGCCCCGATCTGCTCGATGGCAAGCCGGTGTCGCTGATCGACCGCATCAAGTGGAAGCTGGGCGACTGGGCCATCTACGGCCCCTTGCGCAACACGCTGGGCCTGTCGCGGGTGCGGGTGGCCTACACCGCCGGTGAAGCCATCGGCCCCGATCTGTTCAGCTTCTACCGCTCGATCGGCATCAACCTGAAGCAGTTGTACGGCTCCACCGAAACCGCCGTGTTCGTGTGCCTGCAGCCCGACCACGAAGCCAAGAGCGACACCGTGGGTGTGCCCGTGGCCGGCGTCGAGATCAAGCTGGCCGACACCGGCGAGATCCTGGTCAAGAGCCCCGGCTTGCTCAAGGAGTACTACAAGAACCCCGCCGCCACCGCCGAGGTGCTGACCGCCGACGGCTGGTACCACACCGGTGACGCTGGCTTCCTCGATGCGGGCGGCCACCTCAAGATCATCGACCGCTACAAGGACGTGGGCCGCATCCAGGGCGGCAGCCACGATGGCGCGATGTTTGCGCCCAAGTACGTCGAGAACAAGCTCAAGTTCTTCCCGCACATCAAGGAAGCCGTGGCCTTTGGTGACCGCCGCGACCGCGTCTGCGCCTTCATCAACATCGATTTTGAAGCCGTGGGCAACTGGGCCGAAAAGCGCAACCTGCCCTATGCCGGCTACACCGATCTGGCGCAAAAGCCCGAGGTGTACGAACTCATCCGCGACTGCGTTGAACAGGTCAATGCCGATCTGGCCAAGGACGAACTGCTGTCGGGCAGCCAGATCACCCGATTCCTGGTGCTGCACAAGGAGCTGGACGCCGACGATGGCGAGATGACCCGCACCCGCAAGGTCAAGCGCGGCTACATCAACGACAAGTACCAGGTGCTGGTCGATGCCCTGTACGGTGGCCTGAAACAGCAGTTCATCGAGACCGCCGTGAAGTTCGAGGACGGGCGTACCGGCTCGGTTTCGGCCACGCTCCAGATCATGGACACCAAGGTGTTCGACGCCGTGAAGAAGGCAGCCTGACATGAGTGCAGAACAAGGCCGCAAGAGCGGCGATGTCATCCTCGACATCCAGAACATCTCGCTGAGCTTCGGCGGCGTCAAGGCGCTCACCGACATCAGCTTCAATGTGCGCGAGCATGAAATCCGCTCGATCATCGGCCCCAACGGCGCCGGCAAGAGCAGCATGCTCAACTGCATCAACGGCGTGTACACGCCTCAGCAGGGCAGCATCACCTTCCGTGGCCAAACGTTCAGCCACATGAGCAGCCGCCAGGTGGCCGAGATGGGCGTGGCCCGCACCTTCCAGAACCTGGCGCTGTTCAAGGGCATGAACGTGATCGACAACATCATGTCCGGCCGCAACCTCAAGATGAAGAGCAACCTCTTCATGCAGGCCCTGCGTGTAGGCCCGGCCGCCCGCGAAGAAGCCGAGCACCGCGAATTCGTCGAGCACATCATCGACTTCCTCGAGATCCAGGCCTTCCGCAAGACGCCCGTGGGCCGCCTGCCCTACGGCCTGCAAAAGCGCGTCGACCTGGGCCGCGCACTGGCCATGGAGCCGCAGGTGCTGCTGCTCGATGAACCCATGGCCGGCATGAACGTCGAAGAGAAGCAGGACATGTGCCGCTTCGTGCTGGACGTGAACGACGAGTTCGCCACCACCATCGTGCTGATCGAGCACGACATGGGTGTGGTGATGGACATCTCCGACCGCGTGGTCGTGCTCGATTACGGCAAGAAGATCGGTGACGGCACCCCCGACGAAGTGCGCAACAACGAGGACGTCATCAGCGCGTACCTCGGCACCTCCCACTGACGCGCCCGCCGCTGGAGAAACAAGATGGGATTCTTTCTTGAAACACTGTTTGGCGGCCTCATGGCCGGCATGCTGTATTCGCTGATCGCACTGGGTTTTGTGCTGATCTACAAGGCCTCGGGCGTCTTCAACTTCGCGCAGGGCGCCATGGTGCTGTTTGCAGCACTGGCCATGGCCCGCTTCGCCGAGTGGTTCCCCAAGTGGTTCGGCTTTGACAACCACTGGCTGGCCATCGCGCTGGCCTTTGCCGGCGCCATGCTGGTGATGATCGTCGTGGCCTACCTGATCGAGCGCCTGGTGCTCGGCAAGCTGGTCAACCAAGAGGGCATCACCTTGCTGATGGCCACGCTGGGCATCAGCTACTTCATGGACGGCTTTGGCCAGACCCTGTTCGGCAGCGACATCTACAAGATCGACATCGGCATGCCGAAAGACCCGATCTTCCTGTTTGAAAGCCTGTTCCAGGGTGGTGTGCTGATCAACAAGGAAGACCTGTACGCCGCGCTGATTGCCGCCGCACTGGTGGTGGCCCTGAGCATCTTCTTCCAGAAAACCGCCACCGGCCGCGCCCTGCGCGCTGTGGCCGATGACCACCAGGCCGCGCAATCCATCGGCATCCCGCTCAAGCACATCTGGGTGGTGGTGTGGAGCGTGGCCGGCTTTGCCGCCCTGGTGGCCGGCATGATCTGGGGCAGCAAGCTGGGCGTGCAGTTCTCGCTGTCGCAGGTGGCCCTCAAGGCCCTGCCGGTGGTCATCCTGGGTGGCCTCACCTCGGTGCCTGGCGCCATCCTGGGTGGCCTGATCATCGGCGTGGGCGAGAAGCTCTCCGAGGTGTACATCGGCCCCATGATGGGCGGCGGCATCGAGATCTGGTTTGCCTACGTGCTGGCGCTGATGGTGCTGCTGGTTCGGCCCCAGGGGCTGTTCGGCGAGAAGATCATCGACCGCGTCTGAGCGCACAAGGAGAACAACATGCTCTATCGTGAAAACGGTCAATTCAAGACCAGCTACACCGCCGATCAGCAGATCTTTCCGGTGCTGCAAGACCGGGTGCTGATCCTGGCACTGGTGGCCTTTGCCTTCCTGGCCGTGCCTTTCCTGGCCAACGAATACTTCTTCCGCGCCGTGCTGGTGCCCTTCCTGATCCTGTCGCTGGCCGCCCTGGGCCTGAACATCCTGGTGGGCTACTGCGGCCAGATCTCGCTGGGCACGGGTGCCTTCATGGCCATCGGCGCCTACGGGGCCTACAACTTCTTCGTGCGCATCCCGGGCATGCCCCTGATCGCCGCATTGCTGCTGGGCGGCGTGAGCGCCACCGTGGTGGGCGTGCTGTTCGGCATCCCTTCGCTGCGCATCAAGGGCCTGTACCTGGCGGTGGCCACGCTGGCCGCCCAGTTCTTCACCGACTGGTCCTTCCTGCGCATCAAGTGGTTCACCAACGATTCATCGTCGGGCTCGGTCAGCGTGGCCGGCCTGAACGTGATGGGCCTGCCCATTGAAACCCCGGTGCAAAAGTACCTGTTCTGCCTGACCTTCCTGTGCGTGTTTGCGCTGCTGGCCAAGAACCTGGTGCGCGGCAACATCGGCCGCGAGTGGATGGCCATCCGCGACATGGACGTGGCCGCCGCCGTGATCGGCATCCGCCCGGTCTACGCCAAGCTCACGGCCTTCGCCGTCAGCTCGTTCATCGTGGGTGTGGCCGGTGGCCTGTGGGGCTTTGTGCACCTGGGCTCCTGGGAGCCTGCTGCCTTCTCGGTAGACCGCTCCTTCCAGTTGCTGTTCATGGTCATCATCGGCGGCCTGGGCTCGATCGCCGGCAGCTTCTTTGGCGCGGCCTTCATCGTGCTGCTGCCCATCCTGCTCGATGCCCTGCCCTCGGCCATGGGCGTGCCCATCGACACGGCCCTGGCCTCGCACCTCACCTACATGATCTTCGGCGCGCTGATCGTGTTCTTCCTGATCGTCGAGCCCCACGGCATCGCGCGCTTGTGGGCCACTGGCCGCGAAAAGCTGCGCCTCTGGCCCTTCCCGCATTGATGCGCCCACCCCCGAAGCGCCTGCGGCGCTCCCCCTCAAGGGGGCGTCGCCATCGGACCGGCGAAGCCGGATCCTTGGCGACAACTTGATAGTCTTTTTTTCCCTGACCGTTCCGTTCAACACCCACTGGAGACAGCCATGAAAATGAAATCACTGGTCACCACCTGCGCCATCGTCGCCTCGGGCCTGGCCGCACTCGTCACCGCGCCGGCTGCCCAGGCGCAGGCCAAGGAACAGTTCTTCCCGCTGCTGGTCTATCGCACCGGCCCCTACGCGCCCAACGGCACGCCCTGGGCCAACGGCAAGCAGGACTACATCAAGCTGATCAATGCCCGTGACGGTGGCGTCAACGGCGTCAAGATCACCTACGAAGAGTGCGAAACCGGCTACGCCACCGACAAGGGTGTCGAGTGCTACGAGCGCCTCAAGAGCAAGGGCGCCACCGTGATCGACCCGCAGGCCACCGGCATCACCTTTGCCCTGACCGACAAGGTGCCCAACGACAAGATTCCCCTGGTGACCATGGGCTACGGCCTGGCCGCCAGCCAGGACGGCGGTGTCTTCAAGTGGAACTTCCCGCTGATGGGCAGCTACTGGACGGCTGCCGACATCCTGATCCAACACCTGGGCAAGGCCAATGGTGGCCTGGACAAGCTCAAGGGCAAGAAGATCGCCCTGGTCTACCACGACAGCCCCTTCGGCAAAGAGCCCATGCCCCTGCTGGAAGAGCGCTCCAAGACCCACGGCTTCGAGCTGGTCAAGATTCCCGTCACCGCGCCTGGCGTCGAGCAGAAGTCGGCCTGGCTGCAGGTTCGCCAGCAGCGCCCTGATTACGTGCTGCTGTGGGGCTGGGGTGTGATGAACTCCACCGCCCTGAAGGAAGCCCAGGCCACCGGTTACCCCCGCGACAAGATGTACGGCGTGTGGTGGGCCGGTGCCGAGCCCGATGTCAAGGACGTCGGTGAAGGCGCCAAGGGCTACAACGCCCTCGCCCTGAACGGCTCGGGCCAGCAAGCCAAGGTCATGCAGGACATCCTGAAGCTCGTCCATGAAAAGGGCCAGGGCACAGGCCCCAAGGATGAAGTCGGCACGGTGCTCTACACCCGCGGCGTGATCATGCAGGCCATGATGATCGAAGCCATGCGCGGTGCGCAGGCCCGCTTCGGCAAGGGCAAGGTCATCACCGGCGAGCAAATGCGCTGGGGCCTGGAGAACCTCAACATCGACGCCAAGCAGCTCGACAAGCTGGGCCTGACGGGCCTGATCCGTCCGGTCAGCACCTCGTGCCTGGATCACATGGGCTCCACCTGGGCTCGCGTGCAGACCTGGGACGGCAGCAAGTGGAACATCGGCGCCGACTGGTACCAGGCTGACGAGGCCATCCTCAAGCCCATGATCCGCTCGGCGGCCGACAAGTACGCCACCGACAAGAAGCTGACCCGTCGCGCTCCGGCTGATTGCCAGAGCTGACCCACCCCCGTAGCGCCTTCGGCGCTCCCCCTCAAGGGGGCCACGCCAGCGGACCGGCCTAGCCGGATCCGCGGCGTGAACTTGGGGGGGCCGCGGCGTCACAGGCGTCGCGGTTGTCTGATGGGCCAGCAGCCATGGTGGCTGGCACCTGATCGCACTGAGGTTCTCCAATGAGCAACATCCTTCTCAACGTCAACGGCATCGAAGTCATCTACAACCATGTGATCCTGGTGCTCAAGGGCGTGTCCCTGCAGGTGCCCGAGGGCAAGGTTGTGGCGTTGCTGGGTGGCAATGGCGCGGGCAAGACCACCACGCTGCGGGCCGTGAGCAACTTGCTTGAAGGCGAGCGCGGTGAAGTCACCAAGGGCTCGATCGAGCTGCGCAGCGAGCGCATCGAAAAGCTCTCGCCTGCCGAGATGGTCGACCGTGGCGTCATCCAGGTGATGGAGGGCCGGCACTGCTTTGCCCACCTCACGATCGAAGAAAACCTGCTCACCGGCGCCTACACCCGCAAGGATGGCAAGGGTGGCGTGGCCGAGACGCTGGAGAAGGTCTACAACTACTTTCCGCGCCTCAAGACGCGCCGCACCAGCCAGGCGGCCTACACCTCGGGCGGCGAACAGCAGATGTGCGCCATTGGTCGCGCCCTGATGGCCAACCCCAAGATGGTGTTGCTGGATGAACCCAGCATGGGCCTGGCACCGCAGATCGTTGAAGAGGTGTTCGAGATCGTCAAGGATCTGAACACCAAGGAAAAAGTCACCTTCCTGCTGGCCGAGCAGAACACCAACATCGCCCTGCGTTACGCCGACTACGGCTACATCCTCGAGAACGGTCGTATCGTGATGGACGGCGCTGCTGCCGACCTGCGCGAAAACGAAGACGTCAAGGAGTTCTACCTGGGCATGGGCGGCGGTGACCGCAAGAGCTTCCGCGACGTCAAGAGCTACAAGCGCCGCAAGCGCTGGCTGGCCTGATCTGCCCTCGGGCTGCAACGCACCTCAGCATGGCCGACGACGACTTCTTTGCCCTGCCGGCCTTCAAGCCGGACGAAGCCCTGCTCACGCTCAAGCGTAACTTGCGTGATACGCGGGCGCTGACTGAACGCGGTGCGTCCTTCGAGATCAAGGGCCTGCCGGTTTTGCAGTGCGCCGTTGAAGGCCCCACCATCGTCGCCAAGTTGGTTCGCAGCCCTTCGCGCAGCCCGCAATGGGACAGCTTCAAGCTGGCGTCCAGCCCGGATGTGCGCAAGTTTCAAGACGAAGTGAAGAAACGCCTGGCTCGCTGGGCCCAAGACGAATGATCCCCCACGTGACACTGGCCCTGGAGACCCTGGCATGAGCGCGTTTTACGATTCCCTCGAAACCCGCAGCCATGCCGAGCGCGAAGCCGCCCTGATGGCCGCGCTGCCCGGCCACATCGCGCAGGCGCAAACCGCCACCAGCGCCTTTGCCGAATCACTGGCCGGCGTGGACGCGTCGGCCATCACCAGCCGCGAAGCCCTGGCCAAATTGCCGGTGATCCGCAAGCACGAGCTGCTCGAACGCCAAAAGGCGCTGCGCGCCCAAGACCCTTTCGGTGGCTTCTCGGCCATCGGCTGGCACGGCCTGCGTGCCGGCAAGGGCGCTCGCCGGGTCTTCCAATCACCTGGCCCCATTTATGAACCCGAAGGCCAGGGTGCTGATTACTGGCGCATGGCGCGTGCCATTTATGCAGCGGGCTTTCGCGAGAACGACTTGGCCCACTGCAGCTTCAGCTACCACCTGACGCCAGCAGGCTCGATGATGGAAAGCGGCGCCCACGCCGTGGGCTGCGCCACGTTTGCAGGCGGCATTGGCAACACCGAGCTGCAGCTGCAAGCCGTGAACGAGCTGCGGCCCCATGGCTACATCGGCACGCCCAGCTTCCTGAAGATCCTGGTTGAAAAGGCCGCCGAAACCGGCGTCTCCATCGCCTCGCTCACCAAGGCCATGGTGGGTGGCGAGGCGTTTCCGCCCAGCCTGCGCGATTGGCTCACCGAGCGCGGCATCCACACCTACCAAAGCTACGCCACCGCCGATGCTGGCTTGATCGCCTACGAGACCACCGCCCGCCAGGGCCTGGTGCTGGACGAGGCCATCGTGCTGGAGATCGTTCGCCCGGGCACCGGCGACGTGGTGCCTGCGGGTGAAGTGGGCGAAGTCGTGGTCACTGTGCTCAACGCCGACTACCCGCTGGTGCGCTTTGGCACGGGTGATCTGTCCGCCATCCTGGTGGGCGATTGCCCCACCGGCCGCACCAACACCCGCATCAAGGGCTGGATGGGCCGGGCCGACCAGACCGCCAAGGTGCGCGGGATGTTCGTGCACCCCAGCCAGGTGGCCGAGGTGCTGCGCCGTCATCCTGAAGTCACACGTGGCCGCCTGGTGATCGAAGGCGAGATGGCCAATGACCGCATGACGCTGAAGGTTGAATCCACCAACGCAGCAGAAGGTCTGCCGCAAGCGCTGGCCGGCAGCATCCGCGACGTCACCAAGTTGCGCGGCGATGTCGTCATCCTGGCTCCGGGCAGCCTGCCCAACGACGGCAAGGTCATCGAGGACGCGCGCAAGTACGACTGACGCCTGCGGGGTAATGCCGGGCCACGCTGACCGCAGGGCCAGATAGCATCAGGCTTTTCATCAGCGTTGCTGAAAGATCTGCCATGAAGAACTTGCTTGTTGCGGCCCTGCTGGCTGGCCTGACCGCTGTGGCTGCGGCCGAATTCCCCGAGCGGCCTGTCTCGGTGGTCGTGCCCTTTGCCCCGGGCGGCCCCACTGACAAAGTGGCCCGAGACCTGGGCGAGGTGTTGCGCAAGCACCTGAACAACCAGCCTGTGCTGATTGAAAACATGGGCGGTGCCGGCGGCACGCTGGGCACTGCCAAGGTGGCCAAATCAGCACCGGATGGCTATACCGTTCTGCTGCACCACATCGGCATGGCCACCGCACCGGCGCTGTACCGCAAGCTGCCCTACGACACCCTGAACGATTTCGAGTACCTGGGCATGGTCGTCGAGGTGCCCATGACGCTGGTGGGCCGATCCACCTTGCCGGCCACCACGATGCCGGAGCTGCTCAAGTGGATCCAGGCCAACAAGGGCAAGATCAACCTGGCCAATGCGGGCCTGGGAGCCGCCTCGCACCTGTGCGGGCTGCTGTTCCAGCAGAGCGTTCAGGTCGACATGACGACCGTACCGTACAAGGGCACCGCACCGGCCATGACCGACCTGCTGGCAGGCCAGGTTGACCTGATGTGCGACCAGACCACCAACACCACGCCTCAGATCGAGGGCGGCAAGATCAAGGCCTTCGGCGTAACCACCGCCAAACGCCTGAGCACCCCTGCCCTGGCCAAGTTGCCCACGCTGGCCGAGTCAGGCCTGAAGGGCTTCAACGTGTCGATCTGGCATGGCCTGTATGCGCCCAAGGGGACGCCCAAAGCGGTGATGGACAAGCTCAATGCAGCCCTGCGTGCAGCCCTCAAAGACCCTGAGTTCATCAAGCACCAGGAGGCGCTGGGCTCGGTCATCTTCACCGACGCGCGCACCGGTGGTGCCGAACACAAGAAGTTTGTGACCGCCGAGATCGCCAAGTGGGATCCGATCATCAAGGCTGCAGGTCAGTACGCCGACTGATCCATCCGGGGGCAGCGGGCCACCAGCCCGCGCCGCTCAGTTCACCCGAAACGGGATGGTCACCGGCCCGTCATTGGTCAGGCTGACCTGCATGTCGGCACCAAACTCGCCCGCGGCCACCACCGGATGGCGCCTGCGCGCCTCGTTCAGAACGGCCTCGTAAAGAGCCCGGCCCTGATCGGCCTTGGCCGCACCGGTGAAGCTTGGGCGGTTGCCCGTGCTCGTGTCGGCTGCGAGCGTGAACTGGCTGACGATCAATAGTCCGCCCTGGATGTCCACCACATTGCGGTTCATCTTGCCGGCTTCGTCCGCGAAGATTCGCAGCTTCAGCAGCTTGTCCACCAGCCTGACGGCCTGAGCCGTGCTGTCTGTGGGCTCGGCGCAAACCAGCACCAGCAAGCCGGGTCCGATCTCACCGATGGTGTCACCTGCCACCACCACCCTGGCCTGAGACACCCGTTGAATCAGGCTGATCACAGCAGATCCTGCGGCGCATCAAAGTGCGCCTCCACATCCATGGGCAGCAGCTGGATGCTGGCACGCAAGCCCGGCACCGCACTCATCAGCGCCTGTTCCACGGACACCCGCACTGCCGCTGCGCGGCCCAGGGTCCAGCCTGCCGGCATGTGCATGTGCATGTCAACAAAGCGCCGCTGCCCGGCCCGCCGGGTCACCACGTGGTCAAAGCGGATGGTCTTGTGCCGGAACTGCTCCAGCGTGGCCTCAATCTCGGCCTGCACCTCCGGCTCCAGCGCCTGATCCATCAGACCGTCGGCCGATTGCCAGACCAGCATCACGCCCTCCCGGGCAATGTTCAGGGCGACGGCAATGGCCAACACCGGGTCCAGCCACAGCCAGCCTGTGGCCTGCACCGCCAACAAGCCCGCCACCACACCGGCTGAGGTCCAAACATCGGTGATCAGGTGCCGAGCGTCGGCTTCCAGCGCCATGGATCGGTGCTGCCGCGCCTTGCGCAGCATGCCCCAGGCCAACGCCCCATTGAAGGCCGAACTGATCACCGCCAGGGCCAGCCCCCAGCCCAGCGCCTGCAGGGGCTGGGGATCAAAGAACCGGTGCGCGGCAGCCCAGATGATCCCCAGTGCCGCCACCAGGATCAGCACCCCTTCAAAGCCACTTGAGAAGTATTCGGCCTTGTGGTGCCCGTAGGGATGATCGGCATCGGGTGGCTGCGCCGCCACCGTCACCATCAGCAGCGCGAACATGGCCCCCGCCAGGTTGACCAGGGACTCCAGCGCGTCCGACAGCAGCCCCACCGAGTCGGTCAGCCACCAAGCGGCCGTCTTCAGCGCAATGGTGGCAACCGCCACCACCACCGATAGTTTCAGGTAGGCCTTGACCTGCACCGTTCGCCTCGCCTGGCTGGATGGGGCGGGATCAGGCGAGGGTGACGCGGGCGAACTTGCGCTTGCCCACCTGCAGCACCAGCGTGCCGGCCGCCACCTTCAGCGCCTTGTCGCTGACGACCGCACCATCGATGCGAACACCGCCCTGTTCGATCATGCGCAAGGCCTCGCTGGTGGAAGGCACCAGGCCAGCCTGTTTCAGCAAGGCCCCAATGCCCAGCGGTGCGCCCTCCAGCGTCACTTCCGGGATCTCATCGGGCACGCCGCCACGTGAGCGATTGGCAAAGTCCTGCTCAGCCAGGTCGGCCGCCTGCGCGCTGTGAAAACGCGTGACCAGTTCCCGGGCCAGCAGCACCTTCACTTCCTTGGGATTTCGGCCATTCGCCACATCCTGCTTCAGCTGCGCCTGCACGGCGTCATCCTGCTGGCTGAGCAGCGCATACCAGCGCCACATCAGCACATCACTGATCGACAAGACCTTGGCAAACATGCTGTTGGGCGCCTCGGTGATGCCGATGTAGTTGTTCTTGCTCTTGGACATCTTCTCGACGCCGTCCAAGCCTTCCAGCAAGGGCATGGTCAAGATGCATTGGGGCTCCTGCCCGTACTCCTGCTGCAGGTGACGCCCCACCAGCAGGTTGAACTTCTGATCGGTACCACCCAGTTCCAGATCACTCTTGAGCGCCACCGAGTCATAACCCTGCATCAACGGGTACAAGAACTCATGCACGCTGATCGGCGTGTTCGACTTGAAGCGCTTGCTGAAGTCATCCCGCTCCATCATGCGGGCCACGGTGTAGCGGGCCGCCAGTTGGATCATGCCCCGCGCGCCCAGTGGATCACTCCATTCGCTGTTGTAGCGGATCTCGGTGCGTGCCGGGTCGAGCACCAGGCTGGCCTGCTTGTAGTAGGTCTGCGCATTGGCCTCGATCTGCTCGCGCGTGAGCGGTGGCCGAGTCGAGTTGCGACCCGACGGGTCACCGATCATCGACGTGAAATCACCGATCAGAAAAATCACCTGGTGCCCAAGATCCTGCAGACGCCGCATCTTGTTGAGCACCACGGTGTGGCCGATGTGGATGTCAGGCGCCGTCGGGTCCAGACCCAGCTTGATGCGCAAGGGCTGGCCGGTGGCCTCGGAGCGCGCCAGCTTCTTCACCCACTCCGCCTCGGGAAGCAGCTCTTCACAGTGACGGCGTGTGATCGCCAGGGCTTCCAGGACGCGATCCGTCACCGGGTGCGACGCACCCGCAGGAGTATTTTCAGCAAGCGACATGATGTAGAGGATCTGGGGCGGGCGGCCCCGTAACGAGATCGGTGCGCTGGTGAGCGCCGTGTCAGCTCAGGTTGAGCTGGTGCCTGTGGCGCCTGGCCGTGATGCAGAGCCGACGTAGCCATGGATTCTAGGTGACGGCAGGCTGCGCACGCAGGGGAGGCCGCGGGCACATGGAGAACCTCGCCAACGACGCCTGCAGACACAATGCACGGTTGGCGCGCAAGATCGACACGTCATCTCCATTCCACACACTGCCCCAAGGCTGGCCATGGCTCCCACTCCATCTGAGCTCTACATCGGGCTGATGTCCGGAACCTCTCTGGATGGCGTCGACGCCGCTGCCGTCGAGTTTGATGATCGACACCCGCTGGGGCTGTCCCTTCTGGCGCACTGCCACGTGCCCTACCCTGAAGACACGCGTGCGCTGGCCAGGGTACTCAACTCAAGCGGCCCCGACGAGTTGCATCACTCACAGCTGTTGTCGAACAAGGTGAGCCGCCTTTATGCAGCAGCAGTCGCGCAACTCCTGCGCGAGCTCGATCTGCCCGTGAGCAGCATCCGGGCACTTGGTGCACACGGCCAAACCGTGCGACATCGCCCTGGTGAGTTTGACGGCAACGGCTACACCGTTCAGTTGATCAACGGCGCGCTGCTGGCCGAACTGAGTGGCATCGATGTGGTTTGTGACTTCCGCAGCCGCGACGTGGCGGCCGGTGGGCAGGGGGCACCCTTGGTGCCCGCGTTCCACGCTGCCATCTGGCGCTCTGACGTTCAGGACATCGCCATCGCCAACATCGGTGGCATGGCCAACGTCACATTATTGGGACAGCAAGGCGAGCTGATCGGATTCGACACAGGCCCCGGCAACGTTCTGCTGGATGCATGGTGCCAGCTGCACCAAAAGGGCCCGTACGACGCCGGCGGCGCATGGGGCGCAACGGGGCAGCCCTTGCCAGCCCTGCTCGAAGCCCTTCTGTCGGAACCCTTCTTCCACCAGCCCCCCCCGAAAAGCACCGGCAGGGATTTGTTTGAACTGGCTTGGCTGCAAGCCAGTCTGGCCCGCACTCAGCACCAGCGAGCTGCGCCGGAGCGTGTTCAGGCCACACTCGTGGAATTGACAGCCTCAACACTCGCCCAGGCCATCACCCAATACCAGCCCGATGGTCAGTTGATCGCGGTTTGCGGCGGAGGCGCGTTCAATGATCACCTCCTGGACCGAATCCGAGCCCACGCACCCAACCGACACATCGCCACCACGCACAGCCTGGGCCTGGATCCGCAACATGTAGAGGCCATTGCCTTTGCCTGGCTGGCCAGAGCATTCGAACACCGCCAACCAGGCAACCACCCTGCAGTCACCGGCGCAAAAGGTTTCCGCATCCTGGGCGCGAAACACCCTGCAACCTGAGAGATCAAGCTGGCACCAAGCGACAAACCTGCAGGCCAAAAAACCAAAAACCCTCCAGGGCGCAAGCCTTGGAGGGTTTGGTATTAATAGCCTGACGATGTCCTACTTTCACACGGGAACCCGCACTATCATTGGCGCTGAGGCGTTTCACTGTCCTGTTCGGGATGGGAAGGAGTGGGACCACCTCGCTATGGTCATCAGGCTTAAACTTTTTGTCGGGCTGATTTTTGTGGATCAACCCAACCAATTCATAGAGTATCGAATCAGACGATTTTGATTGCGACCCCAGCTTGTGTGCAGGGGTACAGATTATGGCATAACTTTTCGACGATTACGTCAAAATTATAGGGTCAAGCCTCACGAGCAATTAGTACTGGTTAGCTTAACGCATTACTGCGCTTCCACACCCAGCCTATCAACGTCCTGGTCTTGAACGACTCTTCAGGGGGCTCAAGGCCCCGGCAAGACTCATCTTGAGACGAGTTTCCCGCTTAGATGCTTTCAGCGGTTATCTCTTCCGCACTTAGCTACTCGGCAATGCCATTGGCATGACAACCGATACACCA
>Ga0228698_1000540_pt1 | contig 26886 bp, 16 predicted proteins | sample McNCre117_Aug_MG_FD_178015 | JGI IMG/M metagenome (GOLD analysis project Ga0228698, IMG submission 178015) | Freshwater microbial communities from McNutts Creek, Athens, Georgia, United States - 1-17_Aug_MG | ecosystem: Environmental > Aquatic > Freshwater > Creek | place: USA: Georgia...
ACCGTCGCGTGGTCGATGGCAAAGTGACGATGGACATCGATTACTTGTCAGCCATCGAGGAAGGCAAATACGTCATCGCTCAGGCCAACGCGGCTTTGGACAAAGACGGCAAGCTGACTGGCGATTTGGTGTCTGCCCGTGAAAATGGTGAATCCATTTTGTGTGGCGCAGAGCGCATCCAGTACATGGACGTGTCGCCAGCACAGATCGTGTCTGTGGCGGCCTCTTTGGTGCCCTTCCTTGAGCACGATGACGCGAACCGCGCGTTGATGGGTGCCAACATGTCACGTCAAGCCGTGCCTGTGTTGCGTCCAGAAAAGCCCATGGTCGGTACCGGTATTGAGCGCGTTGCCGCGGTCGACTCTGGCACTGTGGTGACGGCCACGCGTGGCGGTGTTGTGGATTACGTTGACGCGACTCGCGTTGTGGTTCGCGTCAACGACGCTGAAGCACAAGCGGGCGAAGTGGGCGTGGACATCTACAACCTCATCAAATACCAACGTTCTAACCAGAACACCAACATCCATCAGCGTCCTATCGTCAAACGTGGCGACAAGATTGCCAAGGGCGATGTGGTGGCTGACGGTGCATCAACTGACTTAGGCGAAATCGCCATTGGTCAAAACATGTTGATCGCGTTCATGCCATGGAACGGTTACAACTTCGAAGACTCGATCTTGATCAGCGAGCGCGTGGTGGCTGAAGACCGCTACACCTCGATCCACATCGAAGAACTCGTGGTGATGGCGCGTGACACCAAGTTGGGCGCTGAAGAAATCACACGTGATATTCCCAACCTGGCTGAGCAACAGCTCAACCGTTTGGATGACTCCGGCATCATCTACGTGGGTGCAGAAGTGCAACCTGGCGACACACTGGTCGGCAAGGTCACGCCAAAAGGCGAAACCACACTGACGCCAGAAGAAAAACTGTTGCGTGCGATCTTCGGCGAAAAAGCCAGCGATGTGAAAGACACATCTTTGCGCGTGAGCCAAGGTTCGCAAGGTACGGTCATCGACGTGCAAGTCTTCACCCGTGAAGGCATTCAACGCGACAAACGTGCTCAGCAAATTATTGACGACGAACTCAAGCGTTTCCGCCTCGACTTGAACGACCAGCTCCGCATCGTGGAAGCTGACGCGTTTGACCGTATCGAAAAACTCTTGAATGGCAAAACTGCCAACGGTGGTCCTAACAAGTTGGCTAAGGGCAGCAAGATCGACAAGGCCTATTTGGCTTCTGTCGAGAAGTTCCACTGGTTCGACATCCGTCCTTCAGATGAAGAAACTGCCGGTCAGTTGGAAAGCATCAAGAACGCGATGGAGCAAACGCGCCACAGCTTTGACTTGGCCTTCGAAGAGAAGCGCAAAAAGTTGACACAAGGCGACGAGTTGCCAGCAGGCGTGTTGAAAATGGTCAAAGTCTATTTGGCAGTCAAGCGTCGCTTGCAGCCTGGTGACAAGATGGCCGGTCGTCACGGTAACAAAGGTGTGGTTTCTAAGATCGTTCCGGTCGAAGATATGCCATACATGGCCGACGGTACGCCTTGCGACATCGTGTTGAACCCGTTGGGCGTTCCTTCACGTATGAACGTGGGTCAGGTGTTGGAAGTTCACTTGGGTTGGGCTGGTAAAGGTATTGGCCAACGCATTGGCAACATGCTCCAAGAAGAAGCCAAAGCTGCTGAAATTCGCAGCTTCATGGAAGAGTTGTACAACGGTTCAGGCCGCAAAGAAGACCTGAGCAAGTTGAGCGATGCGCAAATCGTTGAGATGGCTGGCAACTTGACTAACGGTGTTCCTTTTGCAACCCCCGTGTTCGACGGCGCAGCAGAAGAAGACATCCGCACCATGTTGAAGTTGGCTTACCCAGATGAGATCGCCAAGGCGAAGGGGCTGACAGCCACTCGCACACAAGCGAACTTGTTTGATGGTCGTACCGGCGAAGCTTTCGAGCGTCCAACCACGATTGGTTACATGCACTTCTTGAAGTTGCACCACTTGGTTGACGACAAGATGCACGCACGTTCTACCGGCCCCTACAGCTTGGTCACACAGCAGCCGCTGGGTGGTAAGGCGCAGTTCGGTGGTCAGCGTTTCGGTGAGATGGAGGTGTGGGCTTTGGAAGCTTACGGCGCGTCTTACACATTGCAAGAAATGCTCACCGTCAAGTCCGACGACGTGCAAGGTCGTACCAAGGTGTACGAGAGCATCGTCAAAGGCGAGCACTCGATCGAAGCGGGCATGCCCGAATCGTTCAACGTGTTGGTCAAAGAAATTCGTTCATTGGGCATCGACATTGAGTTGGACCGCGCCTAAGCGGTTTGACGACATAAGGATTTAAAACATGAAATCATTACTCGACCTGTTCAAACAGTTCACGCCCGATGAGCATTTCGATGCCATCAAAATTGGCATGGCTTCGCCTGAGAAGATTCGCTCATGGTCTTTCGGCGAAGTGAAAAAGCCAGAAACCATCAACTACCGTACCTTCAAGCCCGAGCGCGACGGTCTGTTTTGCGCCAAGATTTTTGGCCCAATCAAAGACTACGAATGCTTGTGCGGCAAATACAAGCGCCTCAAGCACCGTGGTGTGATCTGCGAGAAGTGCGGCGTTGAAGTCACACAAACCAAAGTGCGTCGCGAGCGCATGGGTCACATCGACCTCGCTGCACCTTGCGCCCACATTTGGTTCTTGAAGTCGTTGCCATCGCGTTTGGGCCTCGTGCTCGACATGACCCTGCGCGACATCGAGCGCGTGTTGTACTTTGAAGCATATGTCGTGACCGATCCAGGCATGACACCTTTGAAGAAATTCGCCATCATGTCGGAAGACGACTACGAAGCCAAATTGGTGGAGTACGGTGACGAATTCATCGCCAAGATGGGCGCTGAAGGCATCAAAGATTTGCTCGAAGGTCTCGATCTCGATGTCGAAATCGAGAAACTGCGCAACGACTTGACTGGCTCTGAAATCAAGATCAAGAAAAACGCCAAGCGTTTGAAGTTGATGGAAGCGTTCAAGAAGTCTGGCATCAAGCCCGAGTGGATGGTGTTGACGGTCTTGCCCGTGTTACCACCTGACTTGCGTCCCCTGGTGCCGTTGGACGGCGGTCGTTTCGCGACCTCCGACTTGAACGACTTGTACCGTCGCGTGATCAACCGTAATAGCCGTTTGCGTCGTTTGCTCGAGCTCAAAGCGCCTGAAATCATTGCGCGCAACGAAAAGCGTATGTTGCAAGAAGCCGTGGACAGCTTGCTGGACAACGGCCGTCGCGGCAAGGCCATGACAGGCGCCAACAAACGTGCTCTGAAGTCTTTGGCCGACATGATCAAAGGTAAGAGCGGTCGTTTCCGTCAAAACTTGTTGGGTAAACGCGTCGACTATTCAGGTCGTTCTGTGATTACCGTGGGCCCAACTTTGAAACTGCACCAATGCGGTTTGCCCAAGTTGATGGCACTCGAGTTGTTCAAGCCCTTCATCTTCTCGCGTCTCGAAGCCATGGGCATCGCGACCACCATCAAGGCTGCGAAGAAGGAAGTCGAATCCGGCTCCGCCGTGGTGTGGGACATCTTGGAAGAGGTGATCAAAGAGCACCCTGTGATGTTGAACCGTGCGCCTACGCTGCACCGCTTGGGTATTCAAGCGTTCGAGCCGATCTTGATCGAAGGTAAAGCCATTCAGTTGCACCCACTCGTTTGTTCAGCGTTCAACGCCGACTTCGACGGTGACCAAATGGCGGTTCACGTGCCTTTGTCTGTGGAAGCGCAGATGGAAGCTCGCACCTTGATGCTGGCATCGAACAATATCTTGTTCCCTGCCAACGGCGAACCATCGATTGTTCCTTCACAAGACGTTGTGTTGGGCTTGTACTACGCCACCCGTGACCGTATCAACGGCAAGGGCGAAGGCTTGGTGTTTGCCAACCTCACCGAAGTGCAGCGCGCTTTGGACGCAGGTGTGGTCGAGTTGACCGCCAAAGTCAGCGTGCGTTTGACAGAGTGGACAAAGAACAAAGAAACCGGTGAGTTCACACCAAGCACCAGCTTGGTCGATACCACCGTGGGTCGTGCTTTGCTCTCGGAAATCTTGCCTAAAGGCTTGCCTTTCTCAAACATCAACAAAGCGTTGAAGAAGAAAGAAATTTCTAAGCTCATCAACGTCTCATTCCGCAAGTGCGGTTTGAAAGAGACGGTGGTGTTTGCTGACAAGCTGTTGCAAAACGGTTTCCGTTTGGCCACACGCGCAGGTATCTCTATTGCCATCGACGACATGTTGGTGCCACCAGAGAAGCACGCCATCATCACTGCGTCAGAAAAAGAAGTCAAAGACATCGAACAACAATACGTGTCCGGTTTGGTGACTTCTGGTGAGCGTTACAACAAGGTGGTTGACATCTGGGGTAAGGCCGGTGATGCCGTGTCAAAGGTGATGATGGACCAACTCCGCAAAGAGAAGACCATCGACCGCCACGGCAACGAAGTCGAGCAAGAATCGTTTAACTCGATTTACATGATGGCTGACTCTGGCGCGCGCGGTTCGGCCGCTCAGATTCGTCAGTTGGCGGGTATGCGTGGTCTGATGGCCAAGCCTGACGGCTCCATCATTGAGACCCCCATCACGGCAAACTTCCGTGAAGGTCTGAACGTGTTGCAGTACTTTATTTCCACCCACGGTGCACGTAAAGGTTTGGCTGACACGGCGTTGAAGACAGCGAACTCGGGTTACTTGACACGTCGTTTGGTTGACGTGACACAGGACTTGGTCGTGACCGAAAACGATTGCGGCACAAGCAACGGTCAACTCATGCGCGCCATCGTTGAAGGTGGTGAAGTGATTGAATCACTGCGTGACCGTATCTTGGGTCGCGTGGCGGCTGAAGATGTGTTGAATCCAGAAACACGTGCCGTGCTGGTGAAAGCTGGTGTCATGCTCGACGAAGACATCATTGACGAAATCGAAGCCGCTGGCGTTGACGAAGTCAAAGTTCGTACGGCATTGAATTGCGAAACACGGTTTGGCTTGTGCGCGATGTGTTACGGCCGTGACTTGGGTCGCGGTGGCTTGGTCAACAACGGTGAAGCTGTCGGCGTGATTGCTGCGCAGTCCATCGGTGAACCTGGTACTCAGCTGACCATGCGTACCTTCCACATTGGTGGTGCGGCGTCACGTGCGGCAGTGGCCTCCAGCGTGGAAGCCAAGTCGAATGGTGTGATTGGTTTCAACTCCACCATGCGTTACGTGTCCAACACCAAGGGCGAGTTGGTGGTGATTTCTCGCTCTGGCGAAATCATCATCCACGACGAACATGGCCGTGAACGTGAGCGTCACAAAGTGCCGTACGGTGCGATTCTGTCAGTCAAACCCGATCAGACCTTGAAGGCTGGTGTGGTTTTGGCGAACTGGGATCCATTGACGCGTCCGATCATTACCGAATTCGCCGGTAAGGTTCAATTCGAGAACGTCGAAGAAGGCCTCACAGTTGCTAAACAAGTGGACGAAGTCACAGGCTTGTCTACCTTGGTGGTGATTGACCCGAAACGTCGTGGTTCAACCAAAGTGGTTCGCCCACAGGTCAAACTGATTGACGCTTCAGGCAAAGAAGTGAAGATCCCTGGCACAGACCACGCGGTGACGATTGGCTTCCAAATCGGCGCGTTGATTCAAGTGCGCGACGGTCAAGATGTGGGCCCAGGCGAAGTCTTGGCACGTATCCCTGTTGAAGGTCAAAAGACCCGCGACATTACCGGCGGTTTGCCACGTGTGGCCGAACTGTTCGAAGCACGCAGTCCTAAAGACAAGGGCATGTTGGCTGAGATGACCGGTACGGTGTCGTTTGGTAAAGAAACCAAAGGCAAGGTGCGTTTGCAGATCACTGACCCAGAAGGCAAAGTGTGGGACGAACTCATTCCTAAAGAGAAGAACATCTTGGTTCACGAAGGCCAAGTGGTCAACAAAGGTGAGAGCGTTGTGGACGGCCCAGCCGACCCACAAGACATCTTGCGTTTGCTCGGTATGGAAGAGTTGGCTCGCTACATCGTCGACGAAGTGCAAGACGTTTACCGTTTGCAAGGCGTGAAGATCAACGACAAGCACATTGAAGTGATCGTGCGTCAAATGTTGCGTCGCGTTGTGGTCGAAAGCGTGGGTGATTCCAACTACATCGCTGGCGAACAAGTTGAGCGTTCTGAGATCCTCAACACCAACGAAGCATTGCAACGTGATGGCAAAGTCCCTGCGACGTTCACCAACTTGTTGTTGGGTATCACCAAGGCTTCTTTGTCGACCGATTCGTTCATCTCTGCGGCTTCTTTCCAAGAAACCACACGTGTGTTGACCGAAGCGGCCATCATGGGCAAGCGCGACGAGTTGCGTGGCTTGAAAGAGAACGTCATTGTGGGCCGCCTGATTCCTGCAGGTACCGGCATGGCCTATCACAAGGCGCGCAAAGTCAAAGACGCGATGGACGACGCCGAGCGCCGTGCCATTGCTGAAGCTGAAGCCGCTGAGTTGGCTGGAACCTCTTCTGACGAAGAAGTTCAGGTTGACCACGGCGCTGGCGAAGAAGCGTAAAGCGACCCTCTCAACAAAGGCCCGAAAGGGCCTTTGTTGTTTGGGGCATGTGGTTTAAAAGCACAAGGAGTTCAACATGCTCGATGCGTGGTGGTTTTGGTTGTTCGTCGCCGTGATGACGTTTTGGAGCGTGGGTGCGTACCGCCGCTTAGTCGGGTTGCGCACCGCTGTGAACAAACAATTCGCAGTGTTGGAAGAACTCATGCTTCGCTACCAAGCCTTGGTGCAAGAGGCCACGACGGCCGCAGTGACTTTTCCCTCCGGTTGGCAAACTGCGGTGTCCCCCGAGCTCGGAGCCAGCCATTGGACGCGCTTGCAAGTGGCGGCTAATTTGTCAGCCATGGCTTTGGCGCGCATGCAAGAGCATCCCCTTGAGCCGTCTTCTGCTATTGCTTTGGTGGCGACCAGTCGTGACCTGCAAGAGGCGTGGGAGGCGCTCACGCATCCGGATGTGTACTACGTGTCTGTGCCTGTTGAATTGACGCAGCGTTGGGCTGAGTTGGGCATCTCGATTCAGCCGGATATTCAACGCTTCAACCAAGCCGTGATTAATTACAACGAATCGATTGACATGTTTCCTGCCAACTGGATGGCGCGCTTGTTCAAGTTCAAACCGGGACGCATTTTGGGATGAGTGAGCACATCAACACATCTGTTCCTCTGTGGCAGCAGTTGCAAGCTGTGGCGCAAGCCTTGGCACAAGTACGACGCGGCGTGTCTGGCACTGCAGCGCTGGAGGCCGTGCCCTCGGCTTTGCGTCCGGGGGTACAAGCCTTGTTGTTTCAGGCACTGCGTCACCTCGGCCGTGCGCAAGCCTTGCGTGCACTCCTAGCAACGCGTGCGCCAGCGCCGCTACCGGACGCGTTGCTGTGCACCGCTCTTGCGCTGGCATGGGACCCCGAACACGCGCCGTATGAGCCTCATACCTTGGTGAACCAAGCGGTCGAGGCCGCCAAGAAAACGCGTAGCTTGCAAATGCAAGCCAATTTTTTGAATGCGTGCTTACGCCGATTTTTGCGTGAGCGAGATGCTTTGGTGCGTGCGACGGATAGCGATGTGCAAGCCCAGTGGAACCATCCCGAATGGTGGGTGAAGCGTTTGCAAAAAGACCACCCCGAACATTGGCAAGACATTCTGCGAGCCAACAACCACGCCGCGCCCATGACTTTGCGTGTGAACACCGCACGTATCAGCCGTGAAGCATTGCAAGCTGATTGGGCCCATCACGGGTTGCAGTCGCAGCCTGTGGGCGAGCAGGGCTTGGTGCTGACGCAAGCGCAATCGGTGCGCGATATTCCTGGTTTTGCCGAAGGTTTGTGTTCGGTGCAAGATGCCGCTGCGCAATGCGCCGCCCAAATTTTGCTCAAAGACATCACCCCATCAACGCAACCACTGCGTATCTTGGATGCATGTGCCGCACCGGGTGGCAAGACTGCCCATTTGCTAGAACTGTTGAATGACGCATCCGAAGTGACTGCTTTGGACATTGACCCGCAGCGTTGCGAGCGCATTGCCCAAAATTTGCAACGCATTGGTCGCCGTGCCAAGGTCATTGCGGCAGATGCCGCGCTCACGAAGACATGGTGGGATGGCCAACTCTTCGATGCCGTGCTGTTGGATGCACCCTGCACGGCATCGGGCATTGTGCGACGTCACCCCGATGTGCGTTGGCTGCGTCGCGAATCAGACATCGACAAACTCGCTGCGATCCAACGCAATTTGTTAAAACAGCTTTGGCCCTTGGTCAAACCCGGTGGTCGTTTGCTGTATTGCACCTGCTCGGTTTTTAAGGCTGAAGGGGAGAACCAAGCCAAAACGTTTGTTGGACACAACACCCATGCGCGCTTAGTGCCCTCTTTGGGGCATTTGAGGCCCCAAAACAGCACAACTTCGGGCGCACTCGTCGACAATCTGCCAGGTGACCACGACGGCTTTTATTACGCATTGCTGGAAAAGATGCCTGCGCTTTGAGTTGCTCTTTTTGAGCGCTTTCAAACGCGGTGGGCACGTGTGTGTGTCACTGCTGTGTGCAGCGTTTTTGACGCTCACAAGCGCGGCCCGTGCAGAGACGCCGGTTGATTTGCAAGCTTTCAAAGTTGAGCGCCAAGATGCTGCGGTGTACATGTCTGGCAATTGGCGTTTTGATTTGCCTGTGGCGCTGGAAGAGGCATTGCTCAAAGGCATCACGCTTTATTTTGTGACAGAGGTTGAGGTCAGCCAAGAGCGTTGGTATTTCTATAACCAGCGTGTGGCCCATGCTGAGCGTCATGTGCGTTTGTTTTATCAGCCATTGACCCGTCGCTGGCGTGTCAATGTTTCGCCTCAACCCTTCAATGTGAGCGGTTTGGGCATGAGCTTAGGCCAAAGCTACGACACCGCAGAAGAGGCCATGGGTGCGGTGCGGCGCATTGTGCAATGGCGTATTGCTAATGCGAGCGACATCAATGTAGATGCCAAACCGAGCATCAACATCAACTTCAAGCTCGACCTCAAGCAGTTGCCACGTCCCTTGCAGATTGGCGCTGCGGGGCAAAGTGATTGGAACATCGGGTTCAGCAAAACACAGCGCTTGGAGTTCACGCCATGATTGAACTCGCTGAGAAGCGTGTGCGTCTTTCTGGCTTTCAGTTGCGTTGGTTGTTAGTCATCAGCGCGACTGTGGTGCTGGGGCTGGGACTGGTCTTGTTGTTTTTGCTGACGCAAGCCACGGATAACCGTGATTTGTACGAACGAAATTACCGCCAGTTGTTTGGTTTGAATGTGGTGGTGGCCACGTTACTCATGGGCGTGATTGCGTGGATGTCGGTGCGTTTGTTGATGCGCCTGCGACAAGGCAAATTTGGTAGCCGTTTGTTGCTCAAGATTGCGGCGACCTTTGCCTTGGTGGGTTTCGTGCCTGGCCTGTTGATTTACAGCGTGTCCTACCAGTTTGTCTCACGTTCAATTGAGAGTTGGTTTGATGTGAAGGTCGAAGGTGCCTTAGATGCTGGCTTGAGTTTGGGGCGCACCACACTGGAAACCTTGGCCAATGACTTGGGCCAAAAAACACGTGCGGTGAGTGTGCAAATCAATGACTTGCCCGATCCTTCGGTGGGGGTGGCGCTTGATCGCATGAAAGACCAGTTGGGTGCCGACGATGTGATTTTGTGGAACACCTCAGGTCAAGCATTAGCCAGCGCCGGTGACTCACGTTACAAAATCAGCCCTGACCGCCCCACGCCTGCGCAGTTGCGTTCGGTGAAAACACAAAACGTGGTGACCGCGATTGAGGGGTTAGAAGAAGCGGATGTGCAGGGCACTGCGAAAGCACGAATTCGCGCTTTGGTGCTGGTTGCGCCGTCGGGTTTAGGACTGTTGATTGAGCCGCGTGTGTTGCAAGTGACCAAAACCTTGCCACCGACATTGGTCAGCAATGCCTTGGCCGTGGAGGTGGCGTATCGCGAATACCAAGAGCGCGCACTCGGACGTGATGGCTTGCGTAGCATGTACATCGGTACTTTGACCTTGAGTTTGTTTTTGGCGGTCTTTGGTGCGGTGCTCTTGGCGGTGCTGTTAGGCAATCAATTGGCGCGGCCGTTGTTGATGTTGGCAGAAGGCGTACGTGATGTGGCTGCGGGTGACTTGAGCCCCAAGCCAGCTTTGCAAGGGCGTGATGAATTAGGGGGCTTGACGCGGTCCTTTGCTGAGATGACGCAGCAACTGGCAGATGCTCGTTCTGCGGTGGATCGAAGCATGTTGCAAGTTCATACGTCGCGAGCCAACTTGCAAACCATCCTCGACAACCTCACCGCCGGTGTGATTGTGCTGACAGATCAAGGGCTCATCAAATCATCCAACCCAGGTGCAACGCGTATCTTGCGTGTGCCGTTGGCCGCATGGGAGGGACGTGCGTTGAGTGACATTGAAGGTTTGGCTGAGTTTGCAAACCATGTGCAAACTGAATTTGACGGGTTTTTGGGCGAACGCAGTCAGCATGGCCTTGACCATTGGCAACAGTCGTTTGAGTTGCACGCCACCGCCATCAGCCCTGCTGTGCAGCTGACGGATGACAAACTACAACACATCACATTGCTGGCGCGTGGTGCGGTGCTGCCGAACAATGCACGTTTGTTGGTGTTTGACGATATTTCTGAGATGGTCTCGGCTCAACGAGCCCAAGCTTGGGGTGAAGTGGCAAGGCGCTTGGCGCACGAAATTAAGAACCCTCTCACGCCAATTCAACTCTCGGCAGAGCGTTTAGAGATGAAGCTCACCGGCAAGCTCCAAGAGCCTGAACAGCTGATCCTGAACAAGTCTGTGAAAACCATCGTCGATCAAGTGGATGCGATGAAGCGGCTGGTGAATGAGTTTCGTGATTACGCGCGTTTGCCAGTGGCCGAACTCAAGCCGCTTGATCTCAATGTGCTGGTTCAAGATGTGATGCACCTTTATGGGGTTGAGAACGCAGCGGTTCCTGTGCAGGCAGAGCTAGATCCATCGTGCCCCATCATTCAAGGCGATGCTCAGCAGCTGCGACAAGTGGTGCATAACCTGTTGCAAAACGCACAAGATGCAACATCGGGGCAACCTCAGCCGATGGTGTTGATTGCCACACAGTGGGTGCCTACGTCGGGACGTGTGCGGTTGGTCGTTCGTGATAACGGCCCAGGCTTTCCTCCCAAAATCTTGAGCCGAGCATTTGAACCTTATGTCACGACCAAGTCACGTGGTACCGGGCTTGGTTTAGCCGTGGTGAAAAAAATTGCCGACGAGCATTCGGCGCGAATTGATTTAAAAAATCGTGAATTAGAAGGGCGCGTGATCGGGGCGCAAGTATCGTTATCATTCCTAGTTGCAGAATCACAACAAAACCAACGCATTTAATTCAGCGAGACAGATTTAGACATGGCAAACATTTTGGTGGTGGATGACGAGTTGGGCATTCGGGACCTCTTGTTTGAGATCCTTAACGACGAAGGTCACGCGGTTGAAGTCGCAGAAAACGCGGCGCAGGCGCGCCTCGCGCGACAGGCCTCTCGTCCCGATTTGGTCTTGCTTGATATATGGATGCCTGATACCGACGGTGTGACGTTGTTGAAAGAATGGGCGGGTGCTGGCTTGTTGAATATGCCGGTCATCATGATGAGTGGTCACGCCACCATCGACACAGCCGTCGAAGCGACGCGCATTGGGGCGCAAGCATTTCTTGAAAAACCTATCACCCTGCAAAAACTGCTCAAAGCCGTTGAACAGGGCTTGGCGCGTAAACCGATGGCGGCGACTGCAACGGCCAAAGAGGTGTCTGTGAATGGCGGCAAAGATCCGTCTTTGCCATTGATGGCGCAACCCGTTGTCGCACTTGCACCGACACACCAGAGTTTTGATCTCGAGCAACCGTTGCGTGAAGCACGTGATGCCTTTGAGCGCGCTTATTTTGAATACCACCTCACGCAAGAGAGTGGTTCGATGACACGCGTGGCTGATAAAACAGGGTTAGAGCGTACGCATCTGTATCGCAAGCTTAAGCAATTAGGGGTTGATCTTTCTAAGGCAAAACGCGCGGCTTGATGCTGATCACAAGCGATTCGTGGCACCAAAGATAATCTTTTGTATCCCTTTGAGGGATCGCCTTTTTGCAGTGCTACAATATTCCTCTCGGCCCGGTAGCTCAGTTGGTAGAGCAGCGGATTGAAAATCCGCGTGTCGGCAGTTCGATTCTGCCCCAGGCCACCAGACTCACCCCGTAGTTTCGCAAGAAGCTACGGGGTTTTTCTTTGTGCAGATGCTTCAAAGTCTGCCTCAAATTCGATTGAGCTCATCTCCCAACAGATTTGTGAGCGTAAAAATTTTTAAGTGCTGCTTCTGCGTGCTGCATCGCTTCTAGTTCACTTGCGAACTCAATTCGCTGCTCTCCTATGACCTCGACAATGTATCGGTCAAGTTGAGCGCTAACTGTTGTCAAAACGAGCTCACTATCTAAGTTTGACAGATAGCGTTTTAGTGTGATGACTGTTTGTTCTTCGCTACTTGTTAGCGCTGTATATTTTTGATGTGGTCGACCGCGTACGAAACCCGTATCCGAGATCAAGTCATGGAATTGCTGGCACCCAGCATCGCCGCATTGACCGAGGCCAATCACCCAGATGTTCCCGCGTGCTGTTTTGCTATTTGGTCGTTGTATTACGTTGGCTACCGCGATGCTGTGGTGAATGGCGCAAGCGCCAAACAATGCCTAGAGTCCATCACGCCAAGCTTGGCACTGTTGTTGTCTAGATTTTCTTGAGGCCGTTTTACTTGTTCGCGGCGCTTTCAGCAGATGCTGCGCTGGCACGTTGCGCAAACTCTGCACGCAGGGCTTTGAGTTTTTCGCGCGGGTCTTCTTTGACCGTGTCTTTGTCCAAGCCCATTTCCGCGATGAAGCGGCTGGGTTGCGCGGCAATCAAGTCGCGTCCTTTTTTGCGTCGGCGCGTCCAGCTCACCGCCAGTGAGCGCTGTGCGCGGGTGATGCCCACGTACATGAGGCGGCGTTCCTCTTGCAGACGCACGGCAATGTTGTCGTTGGTGTGTTCGGTGCCTGGTTCATCGTCGAGTTTGAAGGGCAACATCCCTTCGGTCACGCCTACGAGCATGACATGCGGCCACTCCAAACCTTTAGAGGCATGCAGGGTGGAGAGGGTGACCACGTTCTGGTCTTTTTCGCGCTCTGTCAACGTTGACAAGAGGGCGATGGTTTGCGCCACTTCAAGCAAGTTTTTCACGTCGCTGCCCGTGGTCACGCCTGCGGTGTCGTCAATTTGGCCGCCGCAGCGCTGGGCCATCCAGTCGCAAAACTCCATCACGTTGTTCCACTTGGAGGCGGCGGCTTTTTCACTTTCTTCAGCGTCGTAAAGATGCTTTTCGTAGCCGATGTCTTTGAGCCAGTCATTCAAAAACGCGCGCGCGTCTTCGGCACCGGTGGTGAGGCGGGCACGGAATTCAAGGTCGTTCACATAACGGCCAAACTCGTGCAGGCTGCCCAAGGCACGTGCGTTGAGAACTGAGGGCAAGCTGTTGCTGAAGAGCGCCTCAAACATGCTGAGTTTGTATTGGCTGGCGAACTGGCCCAAGCTGGCCAAGGTTTGATGGCCGATGCCGCGTTTGGGCGTGGTGACGGTGCGCAAGAAGGCAGGGTCATCGTCGTTGTTGACCCACAGACGCAGCCACGCACAGAGGTCGCGAATTTCGGCGCGGTCAAAAAAGCTCTGTCCGCCCGAGACTTTGTATGGAATTTGCGCTTTGCGCAGCGCCTTTTCAAACACGCGTGCTTGGTGGTTGGCGCGGTACAGCACGGCGAAGTCTTTCAGCTCGCGGTGTCCGCTGGCTCCTGCGTCGGTGCCGGCGCGCAGCGATTGAATGCGCGCCACCACGCGTTCGGCTTCGTGTTCTTCGTTGTCGGCATCTACCACGCGCACAGGCTCGCCTTCACCCAGTTCAGAGAACAAGGTTTTGGGGAACAGCTTGGGGTTGGGTTGGATCACGTTGTTGGCCGCTCTCAAGATGGCGCTGGTGGAGCGGTAGTTTTGCTCCAGCTTGATGACCTTGAGGTTGGGAAAGTCTTGTGGCAACTTGCGCAAGTTGTCCAGCGTCGCCCCGCGCCAGCCGTAGATGGACTGGTCGTCATCACCCACTGCTGTGAAGCGTGCGTGCTCGCCCACCAAACACTTGAGCACTTCGTATTGGGTGGCGTTGGTGTCTTGGTACTCATCGACCAGCACATGGCCGAGTTGGGCTTGCCACTTCAGGCGGACTTCTTCGTGTTCTTGCAGCAACTTCAGGGGCATGCCAATCAGGTCATCAAAGTCCACGCTTTGATAGGCGGTGAGGCGTTCTTCGTAACGCGCCATGATTTTGGCGATGATGCGCTCGTTGTCATCTTTGGCGATCGCCAACGCTTGGGCCGAATTCAGACCCATGTTTTTCCACAGGCTGATGGTCCATTGCCATTGACGTGCCGTGGCGGCATCGGTGGTGCCGCCTGCGTCTTTCAAGATGCCGGTCACGTCCGCGCTGTCCATGATGCTGAATTGGGGTTTGAGCCCCATCACGCCGCCGTCTTGACGCAGCATGCGCACGCCCAAGGCGTGGAAGGTGCAAATCACCACATCATTGGCCGCTTTGCCGATCAAGCCTTTGGCTCGCTCGCGCATCTCGGCGGCGGCTTTGTTGGTAAAGGTGATCGCCGCAATGCGTTTGGGCTCAAGCCCTGTTTGAATGAGGCGGCCAATTTTGTGGGTGATCACCCGCGTCTTGCCCGAACCTGCGCCCGCCAGCACCAGACAAGGACCGTGCAAGAAATTGACGGCTTCTTGTTGCGCGAGATTGAGACCAGCAGACATTCGAGAGACAGTGACGGTAAAGCGGGCAATGATACTGGTCGGACTCGCAGGCAAAATACCGTTGTGCTGAACATTCTTCTCGTTACTTTTCCTTTCTTTGCGCTGGTCTTGGCTGGTTTTGTTGCGGCGCATCGCCGCATGCTGCCCTTGGATGCCATTCCTGGGTTGAATGGCTTTGTGCTGTTCTTTGCGTTGCCCTGCATGTTGTACCGATTTGGCGCAAGCACGCCGATCGTGCAGTTGTTGGATGCCACATTGTTTTTCTCGTATTTGCTTTGTGCTTTGTTGATGGTGGGCTCCGTGGTGGCGGTGAGCTTGAACACACGCATAGGCTGGAACGATGCCTCGTTTGGGGCCTTGGTTGGCGCATTTCCCAACACCGGTTTCATGGGCGTGCCATTGCTGGTGGCTTTGCTTGGCGCTTCTGCGGCAGGCCCCGCCATCGTGACCATCGTGGTGGACATGGTCATCACCACCTCGCTGTGCATTGCTCTGTCGCGCTTGGATGGCGCTGACGAACATGGGGCAAGCCGTGCTGCCAAAAGTGCGCTCAAAGGTGTGCTGACCAACCCTATGCCGTGGGCCATCAGCTTGGGTGGCCTGTCTTCAGCGATGGATTGGCAGTTGGTGGGCCCTGTGGCCAAGACGGTGGGCTTGTTGGCGGATGCAGCATCGCCCGTGGCGCTGTTCACCATTGGTGCGGTGTTGGCGCGTTCGCAAATTCGCGTGAAAGAAAGCGGACACCCGCCCATTTTGTGGCGTGATGTTTTGCCAGTGGCCGTGTTCAAGTTGCTGTTGCACCCTGTGTTGGTGTGGTTGGTGTTGAACCTGGCTGTGCACTTGGGTTTTCCGATTGATCGCTTCACCCTGATGGTGGTGGTGCTGGTGGCTGCGTTGCCCAGCGCGAGTAATGTGGCTTTGTTGTCCGAGCGTTTTGGTGCGGACACGGGGCGCATTGCCATGATCATTTTGGTCACCACAGCCGCTGCGTTTTTTACCTTTTCAGGCGCGGTGGCTTTGCTTCACAGCTAAGTCAGTGGCTGAGTTTTAAATCGCCAACGGGTCCACGTCCACCGCCCAGCGCATCACTTGCCGATGCGTGCTGCGCATGGCGTGCAAATCAGCCTGCCAATGCGCCAAGAAATGTTGCAGCGCTTTGCGTGAGGTGCACTCAATCAGCATTTGTGCGCGCTCAATGTTGGCCACGCGCTGAATGGTCATGGGAACGGCGGGGTACAGGTCCACCAGTAGTTCGTCAGCCAACGCAGCCCCGGCTTCGCGTGCGGCGTTTAAAAAGCCTTGTGCTGCCTCTTGGCTGCGCGCTTCAGCTCGCACCAACGCTTGAAAGCTGAAAGGGGGCAACGTGGCTTGCTCGCGCTCCTTGAGCTGTTGCTCAGCGAACGCTGGGTAGTCGTGCTGCTTGAGCGCTTCAAACAACGGGTGCTGCGGATGAAAGCTTTGCACCCACATTTCGCAGGGGCTGATCACACGCATGCTCGCATCGCGGCCTGCGCGACCAGCCGCTTGCATGAGCAAGCTGAACAAACGCTCGGGCGCACGAAAGTCACTCGAAAACAAAGCGCCATCTGGGTTGAGCGCTGCGACCAAGGTGACGCGACGAAAGTCGTGGCCCTTGGCAATCATTTGCGTGCCCACCAGCACGTCCACCACACCTGCGTGGACTTCGGCCAGTTGTCGTTCTAGCTCGCCTTTGAGTCGGGTGCTGTCAGCATCAATGCGGGCAATGCGGATGGGCTCGCCGTCGGGGCGGCGCACATCGGCTAACAGTTCGGTCAAGTGTTCTTCGAGTTGCTCAGTGCCTCGCCCCAGTGGCGAAATGTCTAAATTGCCACAGCTTGGGCAAGCCCGTGGCACAGGCTGCGTGAAGCCGCAGTGGTGACAGCGCAGGGTGCGGTCGAGTTTGTGAAATACGCGATAGGCGCTGCAATGCGGGCATTCGCTTTTCCAACCGCAGTCGGTGCAATGCAACACGGGGGCGTAGCCTCTGCGGTTGAGCAACACCAAGATTTGTTCGCCACGCGTCACGCGCTCGCGCATGGCGTCTAACAAGTGATTGGAGAAGACAGTTTTGTAGGGCTGGCGGTTCATGTCCACGCGGCGCACCAAGGGCAGTGCGCCTTGTCCGACGCGCGTGGGCATGGCCAAGCGCAGGTAACGACCTGCTGGTTCTGTGGCGGTGGCGGGTCGGCTGTGATGCCAGCTTTCTAACGACGGGGTGGCCGAACCCAAGATCACTTTCGCTCCTTCGAGCTGACCGCGATACACGGCCAAGTCGCGGGCCGAATAGCGTGCGCCCTCTTGTTGTTTGTAGCTTGGATCGTGTTCTTCATCCACCACGATGAGCTGCAAATGCGGCATGGAGGCAAACACGGCCATGCGCGTGCCCAACACAATGCGCGCTTCGCCGTGGTGTGCGGCCAACCAGTTTTTCAAACGTTGCGCAGGTGTGAGGCTGCTGTGCATCGCCACCAAACAATCCGCCCCCCATTGCGGTGCAAAGCGCGCGCGAAAACGTTCTTCGAGTTGCGGCGTGAGGTTGATTTCCGGCACCATCACCAAAATTTGAGCTTGTGGGTCTTGCTCCAGCAAGCTCTGGGCGGCGCGTAAATACACCTCGGTTTTACCGCTGCCGGTGTTGCCAAACAGCAAAAACGGACCTTTGTGTGTGGCGATGTCGGCCAGCACTTGGGCTTGTTCGTCGGTGGGTGTGGGGATGGCTTGGGTGTCACCCTCATACGCTGCAACTGCTTTGGGTTTGCGTTTTAAGCGGCGGGCCCACTGCTCGGGACTGAGGTCGCGCAGTTGGCTGGGCAGTGCAGCCAAAGCCACTTCGCCGGCGCTGCGTTGGTAGTAACTGGCGGCGAATTGCACGAGCTTGCGCCAATGGGCACTCAAAGGCGGTACGCCTTCAAGCACGCTGGCGATGGCGCGCAGTTGCAAAGACGCAGCGGTTTGATGTGAGTCAACAGACGTGTCCCACACCACCCCAAGTAATTCGCGGCTACCCAAAGGGACGCGGACCAACGTGCCGGGTTGCAGTTGCACATCGCTTTCGTACGTGAGTGAGCCACCCAAACCGCTGTGTGCGGGTGTATGGACCATCACCGAAATTTGTTGCGACATGTCAAGCGGTCAGTTGGGGTGTTTTGTTCAGGTGTTTTTGCAAAAAGCGCCCTAAGTCTTTGATTTAGCAAGGATTCGGAAGTAACTCATTATTTCTGTGGATAACTTTGTTGATATCTACACTTGAGTCGCTGCGAAGGCGCATGAATCAAGGCTTTGAACAAACTGCCTCAAAAAAATGCAACCTATGAAGCCTATATAAATCAATGACTTACGAATTTTTAACAAGTTTTTTCAGCTCGGAAAATAAAAAACCAGTTTGGTGCGTTGGATCAACTTTTTTGTGCATAAGTGTCAAGTTCAAATAAAACTTTTGGTAACTTGACACTTGATTTTTTGAGCGCTAGTCAAGGTTTTCTCAAGAACCGAGAGTGGTTGTGGACGGTTTCTACCAACACGCCCACGCTTTCTGGCGGGGTGAATTGACTGATGCCATGCCCCAAGTTGAAGATTTGGGTGGGGCCTGTGGTGTTCGTGTCGGTGTGCGGTTTCCCAAAGGCATCCAGCACGCGGCGTGCTTCAGCCGCAATCGCGTCTGCGGGGGCAAACAACGCGTTGGGGTCCAAATTGCCTTGTAGCGCTTTGCCAGGCCCACCTACTTGGCCGCCCACTTGTGCGCGGGCACGTGCCAAGTTGACGGTCCAATCCACGCCCAACACTTCGCAGTCGAGGTCTGCCATTTCTGGTAGCCACAGGCCACCCCCTTTGGTAAATACCAAACGGGGAATCACGGCACCGTCGTGCGAACGCTTGAGTTGCGACAGCACACGCTTGGTGTAGTCCATGCTGAATTGTTGGAACATGCCGTCGGCCAGAACTCCCCCCCAGCTGTCAAAAATCATCACGGCTTGTGCACCGGCTTCGATTTGGGTGTTCAAGTAGAGAGCGACGGCATCGGCGTTGATTTGCAAAATGCGGTGCATCAAGTCAGGGCGGCTGTACATCAGGCTTTTGACTTGACGGTAGTCGTCCGAGCCTGCGCCTTCAACCATGTAGCACGCCAGCGTCCAAGGGCTGCCTGAGAAGCCAATCAAAGGTACGCGGCCATGCAGTGCTTTGCGAATGGAGGTGACGGCGTCAAACACATAACGCAGCTTGTTCATGTCGGGCACGGCCAGCTCGGCCACGGCAGCTTCGTTGCGCACGTTTTTGGCGAACTTGGGGCCTTCTCCTTGAGCGAAGCTCAGGCCAAGCCCCATCGCGTCTGGCACGGTCAAGATGTCGCTGAACAAAATGGCGGCATCTAACGGGTAGCGCTCCAGCGGCTGCAAGGTCACTTCGGTGGCGAAATCTGTATTTGTGGCCAACCCCATAAAGCTACCGGCCTTGGCGCGTGTGGCGCAGTACTCAGGCAAATAGCGTCCAGCTTGGCGCATGAGCCAAACGGGGGTGTGGTCGGTCGCTTGGCGCATGCAAGCGCGCAAAAAGGTGTCGTTTTGGAGTGGTGCAAACATGCCCACATTGTCGCCGAGGCGGTTGCTTGCTTTGATCGGCCAGCGGCGCGTGTTATTTCTTGCTTTATTTAAGTCGTGCGTGTTCGACCATCAAGCATTTGTTTTGCACCACCGTCAGTCCTGCGGCTTGCGCCTGTGCCGCGGCCACGTCGTTCACCACCCCCAGTTGCAACCACAGTGATTGAGCGCCAATCGCAACGGCCTCTGCTGCGATGGGCGGAATGTCTTCGGCATTGCGAAAGCAATTCACCATGTCGATGTGTTCATGCTTGGCGGCCTCTGTGAGCGTGGCATAAGCACGTTCACCCAGCACCTCAGACGCGTTGGGGTTGATGGGGATGATGCGAAAGCCCTGGTCTTGCATGTACTTGGACACCCGAAAGCTGTCGCGGTGAGGTTTGGGCGACAGGCCCACCACGGCGATGGTTTTGCAATCGGCAAGGCTTTGTTGGATGGCGTTTGGCATGCGTTTACTTCAATGTGAACGACGGTGAGGGGTTGCGTTTGGGTTGCAAGGCAAAGTCGGTGGCGGGTGCTTGAGGTTGAGCTGCGGGCAAAGTGGCCAACGCTTCTTGCACTTGCTTGACGCTCAGCAACTCGGAGAGTACCAACGGTGCTTTGCCCTGCGCGTACAGCACATACACAGGAACACCACTGCGACCCAAGGCCGTGAGCGCTTGGGTGATGGCGGGGTCGCGTCGCGTCCAATCGGCGCGCATGAGCGTGACGTTGTGGGTGGCAAAGTCGTTCAGGACTTCGGTGCTCGACAGTGTGGATTTTTTGTTGATTTGGCAGGTCACGCACCAAGCAGCGGTGAAGTCCACAAACACGGGACGATTTTGAGCAAGGCTTTGAGCCACGGCTGCTTCAGACCAAGGTTGCCATGTGGCGCTGGGGTCGCGTGTGCCGCTTGAGTTGGTATCGGCAGACGGGTTGTTGGCCTGTGCGTTCAGTTCATCCGCGAACGTGAGCACACCCCACGCCAATGCAGCCGCGAGCAACAACGCCAACCCGCGTGACCCACGACGGCGTAACTTGAGCGTCCAGATGAAGGCTGAGAACAACAGCAAGCCACCCAGTGCCGACATGGCCGTGTCCAAACTGGTTTGTTGACCCAGCACCCAGAGCAACCACACCACGGTGGCCAACATGGGAAAGGCAAACAGCTGGCGCAGTGTCACCATCCAAGCGCCGGGCTTGGGCAGCAGGTTTGCCACGGCAGGCACAAAGCTCGCCAGCAAATAGGGAGCCGCCAGACCTAAGCCCATGGCGATAAAAATGGTCAGCGCCTGCCACGTGGGTAAGGTCATGGCCAAACCCAGCGATGCGCCCATGAACGGGGCGGTGCAAGGCGATGCGATCGCCACGGCCAACACGCCCGAGAGCAACGCGTCCATGACGGGATGTTTGTGTTGCAAGCTCGCCCATCGTGAAGGCAAGATTTGCTTGAATTCAAAGAGGCCAAACAGGTTCAGCGCAATCAACGTGAACAAGGCTGCAAGCAGACTCACCACGGCTGGCGACTGCAGTTGAAAGCCCCAGCCCAGTTGTTCGCCTGCAGCGCGCAACGCCAACACCCCAGCGCCCAAAGCCAAAAAGCTCAGCACCACCCCCGCGGTGTACGACAGACCCGCCGCACGGTGTGCCCGATGTTGGCGACTGTGTTGCGCAAAGCCGAGGAGCTTGATCGCCAGCACGGGCAACACGCATGGCATGAGGTTGAGGATGAGCCCCCCGACGAACGCGCCCATGAGTGCCAGCGCAAACCCCAACCAACCCTCGGTGCTGACGGCGACCACAGCGGGCTGCAAGGGGGCGGGTGTGTCGGACACGGCGGGCCAAGCTTGGGTGACGGGGGCCTCCACCATGAATCCTTGGCGTTGAGCACCTTCGCCCACGGTGAGCAAAGCGCCAAAGCGCTTGGGCTCGGTCACACGCATGTTGCTGAGTGGGAGTTTGACAGTCCACACATCGTCTTGCCAGCTTTGTGTGGCGGCTGCATGTTGTTCGGTAGCCGATTCCACCAGTTCTGCCGCGTCGGGAAAGACGCGCAATGTTTTGCCCCGCAGCGCAGCGGGGAGTCCGCTGACGTGCAACACCAAGCGTTGAGTTTCGAAGTCGCTGGTTGCCTTTACCTCCGGCAACGTTGCAGGCTGTTCGGCCAGCAGTGCCTCAAATGCGGCGGCTTGTGGCGCATAGCTGCTGTGGGTGGGGATGTGTAAGGCAAAGTCGCCCTCTTGTGGGATGCACTCCAGTCGACACACCAGCCAGTTGGCGTGGAGTTGAAGTTCTAGTGTTTGTGTCGCGTTGGCTTTGAATTGTTTGGAAACGGTGAGTGGCACTGCAAGCAGCACGGTTTTTTCAAAGCCGTAGTTGGTCAAGGCACCGGCTTTGAGCTTGTGTGGCATTGGCCATTGCACCTCGCCCGCCGTGATGCCTGCTGGCAGATTGAACGTCAGCTGCGTTGGTAAACCCGAGTCGCCGGGGTTGCGCCAGTAGGTGTGCCACTCTGGTTGGTGCGTGAGCTGAAGGCCGACCCACACAGGGTGGCCAGTCTGTACGCCTTGTGGTGCATGGGCGACCAACTCGGCGCGCAACTGAGGCGTGGTCACCACGGCACTGGTTTGCGCGTGACAGGGGGCCGCCAAGGTGCAGGCGCCCAACAACAGTGTGAGCCCTGCTTTGACAAACATGGGGTCTGACGAGCGGGCTTGAGCAGGGGCAGCACCGATAAGGCGCAAGACAAAATTGAGCATGCATCCGATGTTACTCAGCCGCAGCCCCATCTGTGTCGTGGGGGCAAGGCGGGGAAAGTAAGATGGCAGGTATGACTCCGCACACTTTGTCCTCGCACCGCTGGGCCGACTTGAACACTCGGGACTTTGCGTTGCTTGATCCCTCACGCACCGTGGCCGTGTTGCCCTTGGGTGCAACCGAGCAACATGGGCCGCACTTGCCGCTGTCGGTTGACTCGGTGTTGGTGGACGGGGTGGTGAATGCTTCGCTGGCGCATCTGAGCGCGGCGGACCCTGTGCTGTTTTTGCCCACCCAAACGGTTGGGTTGAGCACGGAGCACACGGCGTTTGCGGGGACCCTGCACCTCTCGCCCCAAACCTTGATTCAAGTTTGGTGTGACATTGGGGCTTCGGTCGCGCGTGCCGGGGTGAAAAAGTTGCTCATGTTCAATGCGCATGGCGGCAATGTGGGCCTGATGGATGTGGTGGCGCGGGAGTTGCGTGCCCAGCACGGGCTGATTGTTTACAGCAGCAGCTGGTACAACTTGCCGTTGGCTGCTTCAGTCATGGGGCAGTTTTCGGCAGACGAGCACCGCTTTGGTATTCATGCCGGCGACATTGAAACCTCGATGATGCTGGCGCTCTCACCCACGCATGTGGACATGGCGCAAGCCCAAAACTTTGCCTCGACATCGCAAGACCGTGCGGCACATTACGCGGTGTTGGGGAATGGCAAAAGCGCCAAATTCGGTTGGCACATGCAAGACTACAACCCGCAGGGTGCAGCGGGCAATGCTGCGGCCGCCACAGCGGCCAAAGGCGAAGCGTTGGTGCAGAGTGCGGGTGAGCAGCTGGCGCTGTTGCTCAAAGAGTTGGTAGCGTTGCCGTTGAGCACGGTGCGCGTTTAACGCTTCACGCTTCACGCAAAGGTGATCCAGTCTTTGTGACTGGGGGTTTCAAGATGCGGCACGCTGTTGAACGCCACCAAGCTATGGCGTTTGGGGTTGAAGCTGAACTCACTCACCGCGCTGTTGCGAATGCGCATGTTCAGCTCAATGCTGGTTTCTGGGCTGACCCTCAGCACATGGGCAACGGCAGTTGCAATGGGCCCTCCGCTAGAGACCAGCAGCACGTTGCCAACGTGTTGTTGGCGAATATGGTCTAGCGCAGACACCACACCTTTCGCAAAGTCAACATAACTAGGCATGCCCTTAGGCGTGACGACACCCGCCATCCATTGCGTGAGACCATCACGCAACAAGCGAAAGTGTTGTTTGTAGCCTTCTGTGGTGGTGGGTTTGACCAGTTCTCCTGAGTGAATGGTGCGGATGATGGCTTCGCTGTCGTATTCGTTCAGCCCAGGCCAAATCAGCGGTTCGTGTTGCGAGGCCATGCTGTGTTGGATGCTTGCCAAGGTTTGTGCATGGCGTTTGAGTGAACCGGTGATGACCGTGTCAAACCGCAATCCTTGTGCGTGCCAATGCGCACCCAAGCGTTGGCTTTGTTGAATGCCCAAGGGGCTGAGCTGGTCATAGTCGGCTGCACCTAAAGAGGCTTGCCCGTGTCGCACTAAGTAAAGGTGTCCCATAGCGATGGTCTGGAATGTTTATGGCCATTCTGGCGATAAATAAACGTGGCTTCAGTCTCGCCAGAGACCTGCTGTCGCTTCAGGCGCAGGCACTCAAAAGTCTATGAATGCCGCCCGAACCATCCAAACCACGGTGATCAGCAGCCCAAGCGCCATGCCTCGGTTGAACCATTGCAGTCGCTGTGCGGTGTCGTTGGGGCCACGTAGCCAGTAGCGCAGGCTAGCACCTAGCCATGCGTAGGTCAGGTTGCTGGCGAGGCCGAAGAACATGAAGATGGGCAGTGTTTCTAGCAAGCGCTCTGGCGTGTTGCCATGTCCAATCACCCAGCCGCTGACCACCGACAGGGCCAAGAACCATGCTTTGATGTTGATGAATTGCAGCATCACGCCTTGCTTGAAGCTGATGAGAGGGCTTTGTACGGCCTCGTTGAGGCGACGTGTGTTGGCCAGCCTCCATGCCAACCACACCAGATACAACACCCCTGCCAGCAACAAACCCCAGCGCAGAGGTGGAAAGCCCAACACCAGTACGCCCAAGCCTGCGGCGTTGAGTGTCAATAAAAGACCCCAGCCCACAGGAACAGCGCACACAAAAGGCAGTGCACGTCGCAGGCCAAAGTTGGCTGCGAGTGTGGCTGACAGGATCGTGTTGGGACCGGGGGTGAACGTGCCCACGGTTGCAAGGGTAATCAGGGCGATGAATTCAGCGCTGCTCATGCAGGTGAGGATAGTTGCTCCCAGCGTTCAAGGGCTGTCATCAGCGCCTCTTCAATCTCGGTATCGCGTTTGTGCAGTTGGGCGATTTTTGCGGGGTCACTGGCGTACAGGCTGCTGTCGTTCAGTGCCGTTTGCGTTTCTTTTTGCTCGGCCTCTAGTGATGCGATGAGGGTGGGTAGCGCCTCCAACTCGCGCTGCTCTTTGTAGCTGAGTTTGCGAGTTTTCGCGGCAGGTGTGGCCGCAGGCTTTGGCGCTTCTGCGGCTGGTTTGGCTGCTGCGGACGCCGCTGTTTTGGTTTGTGGCGCAAGACTGCGAGCGCGTTCAGATTGGGTGAGCCAGTCTTGCACGCCGCCTTCGTATTCGCGCCAGAAGCCGGGCTTGTCATCGGTGGCTTCAAAAACCAAGGTGCTCGTTGCCACGTTGTCGAGGAAGGTGCGGTCATGGCTGACGATGAACACGGTGCCGTCGTAGTTTTGCAGCAGTTCTTCTAGCAGCTCTAATGTGTCGATGTCTAAGTCGTTGGTCGGTTCGTCCAGCACCAAGACGTTGGCGGGACGCGCAAACAAACGAGCCAGCAGCAAGCGGTTGCGTTCACCGCCAGACAGCGAGCGCACGGGCGATGTGGCGCGTGCGGGTGAGAACAGAAAATCGTCCAAGTAGCTTTTGACGTGTTTACGTTGTGTGCCGATTTCGATCCATTCGCTGCCGGGGCTGATGAAGTCTTCAAGCGATGCGTCCATGTCTAAGGCGTTGCGCATTTGGTCGAAGTACGCCACTTGCAGATTGGAGCCTTGGCGAATCTTGCCGCTGTCGGCTTCAAGTTCTCCCAGAATCATTTTTAACAGGGTGGATTTGCCCACGCCGTTGGGGCCAATCAAGCCGACTTTGTCGCCGCGCAGGAAAGTGGCAGAAAAGTTTTTGGCAATGACCTTGTTTCCAAACGCTTTGTCGACTTCCGTCAATTCCGCGACGATCTTGCCTGTGGGTGCGCCGCTGGCTACATCGAGCTTGACACGGCCCACGGCTTCACGACGTGCTTCGCGTTGAGCGCGCAATGCCTCCAGCCGACCAATGCGGCTTTGACTGCGTGTGCGGCGTGCTTCCACGCCTTTGCGAATCCAGATCTCTTCGCCTGCCAGCAACTTGTCTGCCTTGGCGTTGATCACTGCTTCTTGCGCGATTTGTTCTTCTTTTTGTAATTGGTATTGCGCGAAGTTGCCGGGGTAAGACAACAAGTGACCGCGGTCCAACTCCACAATGCGTGTGGCGACTTTATCTAAGAAGGATCGGTCATGGGTGATGGTGATGATGCTGCCCTTGAAGTCAATCAGGAGTTGTTCCAACCATTCAATACTGTCCAGGTCCAAGTGGTTGGTGGGTTCGTCTAATAACAGTACGTCAGGGGAGGTCACCAATGCTTGTGCGAGTGCCACGCGTTTGCGAGTGCCGCCAGACAGCGCGTCGATGCGTGCATCTGGATCAAGGCGCAGTCGGTGCAACGTCTCTTGTACGCGCTGCTCCCAGTTCCAACCATCAAAAAGTTCAATTTCGTTTTGCATGGCCGTGAGATCACCCTCTCCGATGGAGTACTGTTCAATCAGGTGGATGACACGAGCGAGGCCGGCACTGACGGATTCAAAGACAGAGGCGCTGCTATCGAGTTGAGGTTCTTGAGCGACATAGGTCACACGCAGACCTTGTTGAACGCGAAGGTCGCCATCGTCAGGCTTTTCTAGTCCACCCAAGATGCGTAATAAAGATGATTTGCCAGCGCCGTTGCGGCCGATCAGGCCAACGCGTTCTGCGGTTTCAAGGGAGAACTCTGCGTGATCAAGGAGAGCGACGTGCCCAAAAGCGAGTTGGGCGTTCTGTAAGGTAATTAAAGACATGCCCCATTATCAAGGGCGCTACTCCAGACATCTTCGAGCGTTAAGAGGACGAGTAAAAACTCAGACAATGAATTTAATGTGAAGTTTTTTGAAAAAAGTTGCGCAGACGGTAAAAGCAGTGCTATACTAGCTGGCTCAGCAGATGAGAATCGTTAAGGGTTTACCCAAATCATTCAAATTTATTTGTGCTATACTACAAGGCTTCGCTGATCGCAGCGTGCTTACTCAAGAGATTGAGTGGTTCATTAAAAATATACAGCCGATAAGCGTGGGCGTTTGATGGTGATTGCCAAGTTCTTTAGGAACTTAGCTTTAATTAGCTAACAAACGCTCATGAAGTAAAAAAGATGTGAAATTCGTCAAAGAAAATCACGTCGATTCCAATTTATGAGTTGGTCGAAAGGCCAAAAAAATATCAAGATCGAACTATAG
>Ga0228698_1000541_pt1 | contig 26866 bp, 25 predicted proteins | sample McNCre117_Aug_MG_FD_178015 | JGI IMG/M metagenome (GOLD analysis project Ga0228698, IMG submission 178015) | Freshwater microbial communities from McNutts Creek, Athens, Georgia, United States - 1-17_Aug_MG | ecosystem: Environmental > Aquatic > Freshwater > Creek | place: USA: Georgia...
CTGTCCAATCGAGTGCTCTTACACGGGTGGTGCCACCGGCGTATCCACGCCCTGGGTTTGGAGGTAACCAAGCCGGTCCCAGCACGGGGACTTTAATCTGAGAAACTGGGGTAGGGCTATGCAGCCCGGCGAATCCAGCAAATCAGTGGTCGTGCTTGAGCCGTATGCGTTGAAAGGCGCACGTACGGTTCTTAGGGGGGGGTCATAATGGCGACATTATGACCCTACCCTCCAAAGCCCCTGTTTACACCCGCGCCCAAGCGCTGCCCGAGATCCTGAAAACCCGCATCGCCATCCTGGACGGGGCCATGGGCACCATGATCCAGCGCTTCAAACTGACTGAAGCCGATTACCGGGGCGAGCGCTTCAAGGACTTCCCCAAAGACGTCAAGGGCAACAACGAGTTGTTGAGCCTGACCCGCCCGGACGTGATCCGCGACATCCATGAGGGCTATTTGGCCGCCGGGGCCGACATGATCGAGACCAACACCTTTGGCGCGACCACGGTGGCCCAGGCCGACTACGACATGCAGCACCTGGCCCGCGAGATGAACTTGCAGTCCGCCAAGCTGGCCCGTGCCGCTTGCGACAAATTCTCCACCCCCGACAAGCCGCGCTTTGTGGTCGGCGCTTTGGGCCCCACACCCAAGACCGCCAGCATCAGCCCCGACGTGAACGACGCCGGTGCCCGCAATGTGACCTTTGAAGAGTTGCGCGCCGCCTATTACGAGCAGATCGAAGCGCTGGTCGAAGGCGGCTCGGACGTGCTGCTGGTCGAAACGATTTTTGACACGCTCAACGCCAAAGCCGCGCTGTTTGCCATCGAAGAATTCTTTGAAGCGAGTGGCAAGCGCTTGCCCCTGATCATCAGCGGCACCGTGACCGATGCCTCGGGCCGCATCTTGAGCGGACAGACCGTCACCGCCTTTTGGCACAGCGTGCGCCACGCCCAGCCCCTGGCCATTGGCCTGAACTGCGCCCTGGGTGCGACGCTGATGCGTCCCTACATCCAGGAGCTGAACAAGGTCGCAGGCGACACCTTCATCAGCTGCTACCCCAACGCCGGTCTGCCCAACCCCATGAGCGACACCGGTTTTGACGAAAGCCCCGAAGTGACCAGCCGCCTGATCCATGAGTTCGCCGCCGAAGGCCTCGTGAACATCGTGGGCGGCTGCTGCGGCACCACCCCCGACCACATCGGCGCGATCAGCAAAGCGGTGGGCCCGCTGGCCCCGCGCAATGTGCATGGTGGGTTCTTTTACAAAGAGGCGGCTTGAGGGTTTCAAGCCATGTCGGAGCTGAAGCTCCGACCTACAGTCTTTTGGGGCGGTACTTGATGGGGTAGGTCGGCGGCTTCAGCCCCGACAAGCTGTGCTCAAGCTTCCAACAACATCCGCCGTAACTCGGCGACCTCTTGCGGGCTCACGCCAATCGCGCCGTGCAGATAGTTCTGCATGCCGCCGTGCTGGGCATCGACCGCTTCATAGGCGGCGTGCAAAAACTCGGGTTGAACTTGCCACAGCACTTGCATCACATGGGCCGGACCTTTGCCTTCCAGGCGCGGGTCGCGGCGGTAGAGCTGGTTGGTGAGCAAATAGTCGTGCTCGATGGTGGCCTGGTCCACACCCAGTGCAGACAGCAGCAGTGCCGCAGCAAAGCCGGTGCGGTCTTTGCCCGCAGTGCAGTGAAACACTTGCGGCGTGGGTTGCTCCAGCAAGTGCTTTAAAAAGCGCCCGAAGGTGTCCGCATTGCGGTTCACAAAATCGCGGTAGGTCTCGCGCATCAGCTCCACGGTTTCTTCGGTGGTCGGCTCGATGCCTTGCGCCACCAGTGCCTGCATGCGGGCCACCACAGTGGGCTCGATCGTCAAGGCCACGCGCTGCACGCCCGGAATGTCATAAGGCGTGGCGGTGAACTCGGCCACGCCCCGAAAGTCCAGACTGTGCCCCACGTCCAGTGCTTGCAGGCGTGCCACATCGGCATCCGTCAACCCCGCCAAGTGGTCGGAGCGGAATACCCGGCCCCGCCGCACGCGCTGGCCGTTGGTCGTCAGATAACCGCCCACATCACGGAAGTTGGAAGCGCCTTGCAAGGCGAAGGTGGTTGAGTTGGATGAAGACATGATGGACTCAGGCTGAAACACAGCTTCGATTGTGACCAGACGCGTGTAAATGTCTGTCACATCCAGGAAATGGCCACAAATTGATTAAAAATAGTGCGATCTAATTCTTCGCCCCACGAGCCCTGCTTGGACAAGAAACAACTCTCCGAAAGCGACATCTGCGACAAGTTCATCCGCCCCGCCATGGAGCAGGCCGGGTGGAACGGGCTCGACCAGATTTACCGCGAATTTCCGCTGCGGGCCGGGCGCGTCAGCGTGCGGGGCAACAAGGCCCACCGCGACCAAAGCACCGTGCTGCGGGCCGACTACGCCTTGTTTTACAAAGCCAACATCCCCATCGCGGTGGTCGAGGCCAAAGACAACAACAAACCCATGGGCTCGGGCATGGCCCAGGCCATCAACTACGCCGAGCTGCTGGGCGTGCCCTTTTGCTTTGCCAGCAATGGCGACGGCTTTGTGTTCCGCGACGCCACCCTGGCCGATGGCGTGCTGGAGAAAAACCTCAGCCTCGAAGAATTCCCCTCGCCGCAAGACCTGTGGGAGCGTTACTGCGCCTGGAAGGGCTGGATGCCCGCTGTGCGCCGCGTCACCGAGTTCGACTATGCGCCCAGCAAAACCCCGCGCTACTACCAAATCAACGCCATCAACCGTGCCGTTGAAGTCATTGCCCAAGGCCGAAATCGCGCCATGCTGGTCATGGCCACCGGCACCGGCAAGACCTACACCGCATTCCAGATCATCTGGCGCTTGTGGAAGAGTGGGGCCAAAAAGCGCATCCTGTTTCTGGCCGACCGCAACATCCTGATCGACCAGACCATGGTCAACGACTTTCGCCCTTTCAAGGGCGCGATGGCCAAGCTCAGCCCCAACGCCAAAGGCGTGGAGCGGGTCGATGCGCAAGGACAGATCACCGTCGAAGACGTGGACCTCGCCGTCAACAAAACCACCAAGCTGGTGGACAAAAGCTACGAAATTTACCTCTCGCTGTACCAAGCGGTTACGGGCACCGAAGAAGAGCGCAACATCTACAAGCAGTTCAGCCCCGACTTTTTTGACCTGATCGTGGTGGACGAGTGCCACCGGGGCAGCGCCAACGAAGACTCGGCCTGGCGCGAGATCCTGAACTACTTCAGCAGCGCCGCACAGGTGGGCCTGACGGCCACGCCCAAAGAAACGCAAGACACCTCCAATAGCGACTACTTTGGCGAACCCATCTACACCTACAGCCTCAAGCAAGGCATTGAAGACGGCTTCTTGTCGCCCTACAAAGTGGTGCGGGTGGACTTGGACAAAGACACCTTTGGCTGGCGTCCCACGCAAGGCATGACCGACAAGCACGGCCACCTGATCGAAGACCGCATCTACAACGCCACCGACATGAACCGCAAACTGGTTCTGGAGCAGCGTGACCAAGTGGTGGCCGCCAAGATCACCGAATACCTCAAGGCCACCGACCGCTACGCCAAGACCATCGTGTTTTGCGAAGACATCGACCACGCCGCCCGCATGCGCCAGGCGCTGGCCAATGCCAATGCCGACATCTGCAAAGACCAGCCCCGCTACGTGGTGCAAATCACAGGTGACAACGCAGAGGGCAAAGGCCAGCTCGACAACTTCATCGACCCCGAAAAAACCTACCCGGTCATCGCCACCACCTCCAAGCTCATGAGCACCGGGGTGGACGCGCAAACCTGCAAGCTCATCGTGCTGGACCAAAACATCAAGTCCATGACGCTGTTCAAGCAGATCATTGGCCGGGGCACCCGCCTGCGCGAAGACCTGGGCAAAACCTGGTTCACCATCCTCGACTTCAAACGCGCCACCGAGCTGTTTGCCGATCCGAAGTTTGACGGCGAGCCGGTACAGATTTACCAGCCCAAAGGCGATGAACCCGTCAACCCGCCTGAAGAAGCTGGCGCCCCCGGTGCGGGTGATGCTCTGGCCCCCGGCCAGCCCGACCCATTCGGCGAGCAGCCTGGCTGCCACACCGCACCCGGCAGTGACGGCAACAGCGGCGAGCCCAAGAAATACGTGCTCGGCGGCATGGTCACCGTGGCCGTAGCCCGCGAGCGCGTGCAATACCTCAGTGCCGACGGCAAGCTCATCACTGAAAGCCTGCGCGACTACACCCGCATCAATCTGGCCAAGCAATACGACTCGCTCGACAAGTTCTTGCAGGCCTGGAACGACGCCGACCGCAAAGCCGCGCTGGTCGAAGAGCTTGAAAAGCAAGGCGTCTTGATCGAAGCACTGGCCGAAGAAATTGGCAAAGACCTCGACCCCTTTGACCTGTTGCTGCATGTGGCCTACAACCAGCCACCCCTAACCCGCCGCGAACGCGCCAACCGCGTCAAAAAACGCAACGCCTTCACCCAATACGGCCCCGTGGCCCGCAAGGTGATCGACGCACTCATCGACAAATACGCCGACGAAGGCATCGCCACCATCGAAAGCAGCGATGTCCTGAAGGTCCAACCCTTCACCGACTTTGGCAGCCCGGTCGAACTCATCAAAAGCTTTGGCGGCCGCCCCCAATACCTGGGCGCCCTGCAAACGCTGGAGCGCGAACTCTACGCGCCCAAACCCTAAAGAATCCGAATGTCCAACCTCTCATCCGTCATCAAATCCATCCAAGACATCATGCGCCAAGACAGCGGCGTAGATGGCGACGCGCAGCGCATCTCGCAGCTCACCTGGCTCTTGTTCCTCAAAGTGTTTGACGCGCTTGAAGAAGAGCTGGAACTGACCCGCGACGACTACAAAAGCCCCATCCCCGAAGCCATGCGCTGGCGCAACTGGGCCGCTGATGCCGAAGGCATCACCGGCGACGCGCTGCTGGACTTTGTGAACAACCAGCTCTTTGCCACCCTCAAAAGCCTGAGCGGTGACGCCCAGCGCAACCCCCGTGGCTATGTGGTGCGCGGCGTGTTTGAAGACGCCTACAACTACATGAAAAGCGGCCAGCTGCTGCGCCAGGTCATCAACAAGCTCAACGCGATCGACTTCAACCGCCAGTCTGAGCGCCACCAGTTCAACGACCTCTACGAAAAAATCCTCAAAGACCTGCAAAGCGCAGGCAACGCGGGCGAGTTCTACACGCCCCGCGCCGTGACGCAGTTCATGGTGGACATGGTCAACCCCAAGCTGGGTGAGCGCGTGATGGACCCCGCCACCGGCACGGGCGGCTTTTTGGTCTGCGCCATCGAGCACCTGCGCAAGCAAGTGCACAACACCGAAGACGAAGCCATTTTGCAAAACAGCATTGGCGGTTTTGAGAAAAAACAAATGCCCCACATGCTGTGCGTGACCAACCTCATGCTGCACGGCATCGAAGTGCCCAGCCTCATTGCCCACGGCAACACACTGGCCCGCCCGCTGCGCGACTACACACCCGCCGAGCGTGTGGACGTGATCCTGACCAACCCGCCTTTTGGCGGCATCGAAGAGCCGGGCATCGAGCACGGCTTTCCGGCCGATGTGCGCACCAAAGAAACGGCCGATCTGTTTTTGGTGCTCATCAAACACATCCTCAAAACCAACGGCCGCGCCGCGCTGGTGCTGCCCGACGGCACGCTGTTTGGCGAAGGCGTGAAGACCCGCATCAAAGAACAACTGCTGGCCGAATGCAACCTGCACACCATCGTGCGCCTGCCCAACGGCGTGTTTGCACCCTACACCGGCATCAAAACCAACCTGCTGTTTTTCACCAAAGGCAAACCCACCGAACACGTTTGGTACTACGAACACCCCTACCCAGCGGGCGTGAAAAATTACAACAAAACCAAGCCCATCCGCATCGAAGAATTCGACGCCGAAAAAGCCTGGTGGGGCACCGAGGCCGACGGCTTTGCCGCCCGCGTGGAAAACGAACGCGCCTGGAAGGTGAGCATCGAGCAAATCAAAGCCGCCAACTACAACCTCGACCAAAAGAACCCGCACGCCGCCGAAGAGGTGAGCCACGACCCCGAGCAACTGCTGGCCGACTACGCCCGCCTGCAAACCGAGGCGCAAAGCCTGCGCGACCAACTTAAAAGCATCCTCGCCCAATCGCTGGGAGCCCCAGCGTGAGTGCAGAGCTGACGGCGCAAGAGCCCAGCGCCAAATACCTGGTGAATTTGCAGCCACCACTGGTGCGGCACTTCGACTTGATCGCCCAAGCCTCCGGTGGCGTGGCCCGCCTGCGCGAACTCATCTTGACGCTGGCCGTGCAAGGCAAGCTGGTGCCGCAAGATCCGAGCGATGAACCGGCGAGTGAACTGCTCAAGAAGATCAGGGCGGAGAAAGACCGATTGATTGCGGAAGGCAAGATCAAGCGGGACAAACCGTTGGCTGAAATTGCGGATGAGGAAAAGCCGTTTGAATTGCCAGAGGGGTGGGAGTGGGTTCGGCTCAACTCGCTACTTCAGAAGATCGGCGCAGGAAGCACGCCCCTTGGTGGCAAAGAGGTCTACGTCTCAACCGGTGTGAAGTTTCTGCGCTCACAGAACGTGTGGAACGAAGGTCTGCGACTGGAGGGAGTAGCCTACATCCCGCCAGCAACTCACGCAAAGATGTCAGGCACGGTTGTTGTTGCTAACGACCTGTTGTTCAACATTACTGGAGCCTCGATTGGTCGCTGTGCTGTCGTTCCAAGTGACTTCGATGAGGCCAATGTCAGCCAGCATGTCACCATCCTGAGAACAGTAATTCCAGCGTTAAACGCCTTTTTGCACAAAGTCTTGGTTTCGCGGCATGTGCAGCAAACGGTCATGGATGTTCAAGTCGGCGTGTCTCGCGAGGGGTTGAGCATCGCCAAGTTGGGCCAGTTTCTTATCCCCGTTCCACCACTGGTTGAACAATCCCGAATCGTCACGCGCGTCGAAGAGCTGATGCAACTCTGCGACGCCCTCGAAGCCCAAGGCCAGCTCGAAGTCGAACAACAAGCCCGACTCGTCAGCACCCTGTTCGGCAGCCTGCTGCAAAGCGACACCCCCGAGGCCCTCGCCGACAACTGGCAACGCATCGCCACCCACTTCGACTTGCTGCTCGATCGCCCCGAAGCGGTGGACGCCTTTGAGCAAACCATCCTCCAACTCGCCGTGCGCGGCCTCCTCGTCCCCCAAGACCCCACCGACGAACCTGCCAGCGTCCTCCTGCAAAAATCCGCACCGAAAAAGACCACCTCATCGCCCAAGGCAAGATCAAACGCGACAAACCCCTGCCGCCCATCACTGACGAAGAAAAACCGTTTGAGTTGCCGCAGGGGTGGGAGTGGGTGCGTCTCAATGATTTGATTCGAATCGGTTCGGGCGATGGACTTACAGCCGCACAAATGGCCCCGAACGGAACTATTCCTGTTTACGGTGGCAATGGTGTCAATGGTCATCATGATCATGCCAACGTAGAAGAACCAACGGTCGTAATCGGTCGTGTTGGTTATTACTGTTGCTCCGTTCACATCACTCCCGCCAGAGCTTGGGTAACTGATAACGCATTCATCACGCGCTACCCAAAGGCGTGCTTGCAAATGGAGTGGCTATATTGGTTGCTGGTTGGCACGAACCTTAAAGAAAATGATTCTGCGACAGCGCAACCGGTAATTTCAGGTCGGAAGCTCTATCCAATTGTTGTCGCGCTCCCGCCTCTTGCTGAACAATCCCGTATCGTCACTCGCATCAGCGAGCTGCGTAGCCTCTGTGCTGATTTACGTCAGCACCTGGCAGCCGCTCAAGAAGTGCAGTCGCAACTGGCCGACGCCTTGGTGACGGGTTAAGGCGCGTAATCAAGCCATGGCCTCACGCAACGAAAAACCTTGGTTGAGTGTGGACGACCAGCTCGTTCAGTTGGTCGATCGGGGCATGGCGATCAGCGACCCAGTCAAAGCCCGCGACTATCTGGAGCGCATTGGCTATTACCGGCTCAGTGGCTACTGGTATGACATGCGGGTGCGCGATGTGCCGGTTTGTCCGCTAGACCCCAAGACAGGACGCAAACCCCAAAAGGTGGTGATTGAGCGCCCCGTTTTAGATGAGTTCAAACCCGGCACGCGCTTTCAAGATGCGGTGGACTTGTACGTGTTCGACAAGAAGCTGCGCTTGCTCACGATGGATGCGCTGGAGCGCATTGAGATAGCTTTGCGCGTGGACTTGTCGCATTGCTTAGGCAAGGTGGACCGCTTCGCGTACATGAACCCAGCGATTTTTCACAATACTTTTGCAAGGGACGTCAGCCTTGACTCGGGTTTGACCAAGCACCACGAATGGTTGGTCAAGCACGCGAAGCTGATCAATCGGTCTCGTGAAGAGTTCATCAAGCACAACAAACAAAAATACGGCTTGCCTCTGCCCATTTGGGTGGCTTGCGAGGTGTGGGACTTTGGTTGCATGTCGACCTTGTTTGCTGGCCTGACCACCGAGATGCAAGACAGCATTTCCGCAACGTATGGCGTGAGCGATGGTCGGGTGTTTGCCAGTTGGTTGCGCAGCTTGAACTATTTGCGCAATGTGTGTGCGCACCACAGCCGCTTATGGAACCGCAACGTGGTGGACCAGCCCAAATTGCCCACTGTGGGTGAGGTGCCAGCGTTGGATGGTTTTCAGGGTGACCCGAACGCCAGTTTGCGTGCCCGCCCGTTTGTGTTGCTGTGCATTTGCCAGCATTTGATGACGGTGATCAACCCATCATCAGGCTGGGGGCAGCGCTTGATGACGTTGTTGCATAAAGATTTCCCGGACTTGCGTCACGTAGGCCTGACGCTGCATGGCATGGGAGTCGATGCTTCCTGGGACCAGCGAGCTTGGTGAGCGGCCAAAGAAAAACCCCCAAGCAGCTTGACGCCGAAGCGTTTTGCCGAAGGGGGCCGTGTTACAAGAAGTTTACCAAATCCGCCGGTGGATATCCAAAATCGGCCTTTCAAAAGCCCTAAGTTTGTTATCTGGGGCATTGGAAAACAACACGTCCTAACGGAAATTATTCAAATAATTCAATGACTTGCGTAATCGATTGTTATCTTTGACGCTATCTGAAAGAGTCCATGCCCCTTCAACACGCCATCTGGCAAGTCGCGGCACACGCTTGAGGGCAGGGCACGGGGTAGTGCTTGAAGGCGGTGTGAAAGGGATGGAGGCCGCCGCTTGATAGACATAATGTGCAACCAGCCATCCAAGGATAAGACATGACCATGGCCGATCTTTTCGGTGATCCCAATCCAAAGAAGACCCCACCACGTCAACCCGTTGGTAATAAGTCTGTTCGTAAAACCAAGCCACCGCGTTTGCAAGTGAATCACTTGGGACCTGTTGCTTCGGCTGATTTGGCATTTGGCGACCTCACGGTGATCGTCGGTCCACAAGCCACGGGCAAGAGCATCTTTTTGCAGACGCTCAAATTGCTGGTGGATCGGGACCAGATTCATGACACATTCAAGCACCACAGCATGTCTTTCAATGACAAGGCGGGGGCATTCATGGAGGGCTATTTTGGGCGCGGCCTTTCTGGGGCATGGAGCGCAAAGTCGAGCCTGACATGGAAAGGCAAGTCTGTTGATCTTGCCGACTACGCCAAGCCATCCAAGTCCACAACGCGGCATGAACGGATGTTCTACATTCCGGCGCAGCGAGTGATGAGTTTGCCTGGTGGTGTCTCCCAAAACTTTGGCCAGTTCAATTTTGGTGACCCCTACACCTTGCGAGCATTCAGCGATGCCGTTCACGATCTGATTCAAAACGAATTTGGCGCCAAGGGTGAGCTTTTTCCTGGGCCGAACCGATTGAATGACACTTTGCGCAAGCCTATCCAGAACCATCTGTTTGGTGGCAATCGTTTGGTGATTGATGACAAGGATTTCACCAAGAGGCTGGGGCTGCATGTCAAAGGGCAAGACAAGCCCTTGGGCTTTTTGTCCTGGTCTGCAGGGCAGCGTGAATTCACTCCGCTGCTCATGGGGGCTTATTGGCTTTGCCCCACCACGAACCGACGCAAGACAGGTAAGACGGTGGATGAGTGCATCGAATGGGTGGTGATTGAAGAGCCTGAGATGGGCTTGCACCCACAGGGTATTTCTGCGGTTTTATTGCTGGTTCTTGAGCTGATGCGGCGCGGCTACAAGGTGGTTTTGTCCACCCATTCGCCTGTGGTGCTCGACATGGTTTGGGCATTGCAGGAGTTTAAAAAACTGGGCAGCTCCGAGGCATCGGTTCGTCAAGTGTTTGATTTGCCATCGACGCCAGATGCCAAAAAAATCGCGCAGTCTGCACTGACCAAAGACTATGCGGTTTATTACTTTGACCGTGATGGTTCTGTTCAGGATATTTCTAACCTCAATCCCGGTGCCATGGACACAGCAGAGTCTGAGTGGGGTGGCATCAGTGGTTTTGCAACTCGCACCAACAATGCCATTGCAGATGCCGTTGCCGAGTCGGAGTCGAGACCGAGCAAAAGGCGAAAGGCCAGGAAACAGGAGTCGATCTGATGGCTGCCAAGGGAGTGAAAAAAACAAAAACCGCCACCAAAAAGAAAATCAGCGGTTTCGATTCAGCGGCATGTGACGCTGGTCTGTTGCCGAATGCTGGCAAGGAAGCGGTCGAAAGCTCGTACCGCGCACAAATTCAAGTGAACAAAGGCGGTGCCTTCAGTGGCAGCGTTGATGTGGACGGCCATTTCCGGGCTGCTGAACCGCAAAGCCACCGCTGGGATTACGGTATTGGCATTCAGTTGATGAACGGTCAGGAGCTGGTGTGTTGGGTGGAGCCGCATCCTGCATCCAGCACTGGGCAAGTCGCCAAAATGCTGGAAAAGCTCGCGTGGCTCAAAAACAAGCTTGAGACACCGGCCTTCAAGAAATTGAAAGCCATGACGCACGCCCCTGGACACACTGGCTCGCCTTATTACTGGCTGCGAACCGTGAGTGGCGAATGCCGAATTTCGGCCAACAGCCGAGAGGCGAGATTGCTGGCGTTGCATGGGTTGCGGATGCCTACGCAACATCTCACATTGCCCTGATCGGTTGACCGATTCATCGATCTCTGATTCTTGTTTAAAGCGGGAAAACTAGATTGGCCTTTAGCTAAGAAAAGCGGTTTTTCATCGCTAAGTCATTGATTTCATTGATATCTAAGCGGGCTGGGGAAGAATTTCTTAGACAAGAAACAGGATTTATGCGGGAGTCAAAAAGCCAGCCAAAAGGCGGCATACGGTGGAGAGGTTGAAGGCGGTTTTATGGATTGGAAATCCCCCAGCGAAAGTTGATTAAAGTTGATTTATCGCGTTTGTGATGCATAATTCCCCGCCTATGCAAAAAGTTATCCACAGCGAAAACATCAAGCAATCACTGCAAGCGCGTGGGTGGAAGCAAAAAGACCTGGCCGAAGCGCTGGGTGTCACGGCGCAGTCGGTGACCAACTGGCTCAGGGGTTCAGACTTTCCCCGGCCAGACAAATTGCTGAAGCTGGCCACCACCTTGCAGTTGGGTTTTGACAAGCTGGTCAAAACCGATATGGCTGGACAGCCTGTCGTCGCGTTTCGCAAAAAAGCGGGGGCTAAGACCACCGATGCCCACATTGACAAAGCGATGGTGATGGGCGCCTTGCTCAAGGCGCTGGTGCCTTTTTTGCCACCCATGCCAGCCTTGCGACTGCAATTGTCTGCACCGAGCACCGACTATGAGCCATTGCAGGCGGTGGTCAGCCAAGTCCGTGCGCGTTTGGGTCTGGGTGAAGAGGCCGCTGTTGCGTATCACGACCTGATTGGTGAATTTGCAGCCAATGGCGCAGTGGTCGCCCCCGTGCTGTGGGGCCAAAAACAGAACCACAAAAATGCATTGCATATCTTGTTGCCACAAGAGAATGTCACGTTCATCTTTTTGAACCTCGACACCCATCAGGAAGACTTCAAGTTCTGGATGGCGCATGAGCTGGCGCATGTCTACACCCCCGATTTGGCGGGCAAAGATGCAGGAGAAGACTTTGCCGATGCCTTTGCCGGCGCTTTGCTGTTCCCTCGGGCGGTGGCAAGCAAGACTTATGAACGCGCAAGGACGGGCAACAAGACGACCGAAGCCAAGGTGTTGACGGAGCAAGCCAAGGCTTACGGCATTTCTCTTTTCAGTGTGTTTTCTGAAGTGAACCGCTATGCCCATTCCCAGGATTTGCCGCCACTGCGCCATACGGCTGAGCAAATCCATCAGATGCGCCAGATCCAACGTGGCAAAACCATGAGTGAAGAGTTGTTTGCACCCGTGCCAGCAGAGCCCGGGGCATACATCGCTGCAACGAAGAACACCTTTAAGAGTGCATTTTTCGAGTCGTTGCAACGGATGATCAAAAATAAAGAAACAGGGACGGGCTATATCCAACAGGTGATGGACATACCCATGCAAGACGCGATAGCACTGCATGGGGAGTTGATCGATTGACGACGCTTGTCCTGCTCGACACCAATACATACCTTAGGCTGGCCAAGCGAGTAAGGCCCTTTGTTGGGTTGGAATTCGGGCAGGTGCCGTATGTGCTGACCATCCTCAAAGTCACCGAAGATGAGGTGCATCGCAACCCGCACCTGCAGTTTCGCAATCCTTGGTTTGATCAGACTGAACATGCGCAGGAGCGGATGGCAAAGCAAGTCAGATTGACGGCTGTTGAAAAGGCTAAAATTGAAGTGGCGCAAAGCGTTTTGCTGGGTTGGGTGCGCATGGATGTGGACAGGTTTACCTCTTATGGACGGTCCCCACCCGGAGAGGCTGATTGCTGGTTGCTGGCGTTCGGGCAAGTCAGACCTGCTGTTGTTGTGACCGATGACTTGGGCATGCACGAGTTGGTCAAGGATTTTCCGGATATCAAGGTTTGGCATGGCTACGAGTTGCTGGCCAAGCTCCGCACTGCAAAGGTTGTAAATGACGCGTTGATACGTGATATCTACGAAGCACTCGAAGCAAATGGTGATCTGACCAAAACCTGGCGTGAGGCCAAACACAAAGCATTCACGAAAATCTTTGGTTCAGGTTCAGCCGCCTGAAAGGTTAAAATCTCGCCTTCCCCAAGGAGCGTTGCAGCCTGCCTCTACCCATGAGCATGCAGGTCAGGCTTGGGGCCTTCAATTCCTGATTGTTATTGCACAACGACGCTCACCTGTAAGCCCAAGGTGAGCCTGTGTCTGTTGTCGCGTCTTCCATCGTGTCTGTTCCCCCCATGAAGTTGTCCGGTCTGGAGCCTGTCTCCATCGGCGAGGGGTCGTTGTTTGTCAACGTGGGTGAGCGCACCAACGTGACCGGCTCCAAAGCCTTTGCCCGCATGATCTTGAACGGTCAATACGAAGAGGCCTTGGCCGTGGCGCGGCAGCAGGTCGAAAACGGCGCGCAGGTCATTGACGTCAACATGGACGAAGCCATGCTCGACAGCCAGGCGGCCATGGTGCGCTTTTTGAACCTGATGGCCGGTGAGCCCGACATTGCCCGCGTGCCGGTGATGGTGGATTCCAGCAAATGGACGGTGATCGAAGCCGGTCTGCGCTGCATCCAGGGCAAGGGCATCGTCAACTCGATCAGCATGAAAGAGGGCGTGGATGAGTTCAAGCGTCAGGCCAAGCTGGTCAAGCGCTATGGCGCAGCCGCCGTGGTGATGGCGTTTGACGAAAAAGGCCAGGCCGACACCTACGAACGCAAGATCGAAATTTGTGAGCGCGCTTACCGTGTGCTGGTGGATGAGGTGGACTTCCCGCCCGAAGACATCATTTTTGACCCGAACATTTTTGCCATCGCCACCGGCATCGAAGAGCACAACAACTACGCGGTGGACTTCATCAACGCCACGCGCTGGATCAAGCAAAACCTGCCGGGTGCCAAGGTCTCGGGCGGCGTGTCCAACGTGTCTTTCAGCTTCCGGGGCAACGACCCGGTGCGCGAGGCGATCCACACCGTGTTCCTGTACCACGCCATCCAAGCCGGCATGGACATGGGCATCGTCAACGCGGGCATGGTCGGTGTGTATGACGACCTGGAGCCCACCCTGCGTGAGCGGGTCGAAGACGTGGTGCTCAACCGCCGCCCCGACGCCGGTGAGCGCCTGGTGGAAGTGGCCGACAGCGCCAAGGGCGCGGCCAAAGACGAAAGCACCAAGCTGGCCTGGCGCGGCACGCCCGATGCGCCTGTGGCCGTGGCGCAGCGCCTGAGTCATTCCTTGGTGCACGGCATCACCGACTTCATCAGCGACGACACCGAAGAGGCTTACCGCGAGATTTTGGCCAAGGGCGGCCGCCCCTTGCATGTGATCGAAGGCCCGCTCATGGACGGCATGAACGTGGTGGGCGATTTGTTCGGCCAGGGCAAGATGTTTTTGCCACAAGTGGTCAAGAGCGCCCGCGTGATGAAGCAGGCCGTGGCGCATTTGCTGCCCTACATCGAGGCCGAAAAACTGGCCCAAGAAGCAGCGGGCGAAGACGTCAAAGCCAAGGGCAAGATCGTGATCGCCACCGTCAAGGGTGACGTGCACGACATCGGCAAAAACATCGTCACCGTGGTCTTGCAGTGCAACAACTTTGAAGTGGTCAACATGGGCGTGATGGTGCCCTGCCACGAAATTCTGGCCAAGGCCAAAGAAGAGAACGCCGACATCATTGGCCTGTCGGGCCTGATCACGCCCAGCCTGGAAGAGATGCAGTACGTGGCCGCTGAGATGGAAAAAGACCCGTACTTCCGCGAGCGCCAAATGCCGCTGCTGATCGGTGGGGCCACTTGCAGCCGCGTGCACACCGCCGTCAAGATCGCGCCCAATTACAGCGGCCCCGTGGTCTATGTGCCCGATGCCTCGCGCAGCGTGAGCGTGGCGCAGGGCTTGTTGTCGGAGCAAGCCGCTCACTACATTGCCGAGCTGAACGCTGACTACGCCAAGGTGCGTGAGCAACACGCCAACAAAAAGCAAACCCCCATGTGGACGCTGGCGCAGGCCCGCGCCAACAAGACACCGATCGATTGGTCAAAGGGCGTGCCCACTCCCCCGAAGTTCATTGGTCGGCGTGTGTTCAAGAACTACGACTTGGCCGAGATCGCGCAATACATCGACTGGGGCCCGTTCTTCCAGACTTGGGATTTGGCCGGGCCTTTCCCCGCCATCCTGGATGACGAGATCGTGGGCGAGCAGGCCCGCAAGGTCTATGCCGACGGCCAGGCCATGCTGCAAAAAATCATCGATGGCCGCTGGGTCACGGCCAACGCCGTGCTGGGCCTGTACCCCGCCAACAGCGTGAATGACGACGACATTGCGCTGTATGCCGATGAATCCCGCCAGCAGGTCGCCATGACCTGGCGCGGCCTGCGTCAGCAGACCGAAAAACACATGATCGATGGGGTCATGCGCCCCAGCCGTTGCCTGGCCGACTTCGTCGCGCCGCAAGGCACCGCGCCCGACCATGTGGGCGTGTTTGCGGTCACCGCAGGCATTGGGGCCGACAAGCGCGCAGCCGCTTTTGAAGCCGCGCACGACGACTACAGCGCCATCATGCTCAAGTCACTGGCCGACCGCCTGGCCGAAGCGCTGGCCGAGTGCCTGCACAAAAAAGTGCGTACCGATCTGTGGGGTTACGCCGCTGGCGAGGCCTTGAGCAACGCAGACTTGATCGCCGAAAAATACCAAGGCATCCGCCCCGCACCCGGCTACCCCGCCTGCCCAGACCACAGCGCCAAACAAGCGATGTTCGACTTGCTGCAATGCGAAGACATCGGCATGGGCCTGACCGAGAGCCTGGCCATGACGCCCGCAGCCAGCGTGAGCGGTTTCTACATCGCCCACCCCGAGGCGCAGTATTTCAACGTCGGCAAAGTGGGCGATGACCAGGTGCAAGAGCTCGCGCAGCGCAGCGGCGTGGAAGTCAAAGACCTGCAGCGCCTCTTGGCCCCTAACCTCTAAACACCATGCCACACATCTGGACGGCTTGCGGCCACCAACACCTGAGCCCCAACGAGCGGGGTTGGCTGGTGCCCAGTCCAGACTATTGGCGGCTGTGGCTGCAGCGCCCCGAAATGGCGCTGGTGCCCGAATCGTGCCGCGAAGAAGAGCGTCTGCACAAAGCATTGCTCGACACGCCGCTGATGCAGGTCGCACCCGCCACGCTGCAAGCCTTCAAGGACGAGGACGCACGCGAGAACTACGAACTGTTTCTGCGCTTTCGCGACGAGGTGCAAAACGCAGGCTCTTTGGAGTCGGCCTACATGGGCTGGATACAGAGCGGCAACATCCAGCTGCCGCCGCTGTTCATGGATCTGGTGGTGCAGGCCATCGTGTGCCAGATGCTGAGCGATGTGGATGACGCTTGGGTTTGGCGTGCGGCAGAACTTTTGTTCAGACGCCAACGCATCACCGTACGCGATGGCCGTGTGCTCTCAGGCGACAGCGACACACTCGACCAATTGCAAGCCACGGGCGGGCTGGGCGAGATGGGCCGCTTGCTGATGGAAGGCGGTGCACCGCTCAAGGCCGTCGATGTGAAAGTGCTGCACCAGGACAACGAAGACCGTTACCTCACGCAGCGCGAAGGCTTGGGGCGCTTCGCCTTCTTGCTCGACATGACGCACGAAATCCAGAACGAGTTGCCGCACGGTTTGATCCTGAAAATGGTCAACGCCCGCTCGGGCCTCAAAGCCTTGGCGACCGTGCTCACCCGCTGGGTGCAGCATTTCCTGGGTGTGTCGGTCAAGATCGAGCCGGTACAAAAAGTCGATGATCCGGCCTGGCGCTGGCATGTGGGTCTGGACGCCACGGCCACCGCTTTGCTCAATGATTTGTACCAAGGCCACGAGCTGGACGCGCCACGCCAGCAGCAACTCATCAGCCTGTTCACGCTGCGTTTTGACCACCCGCAAGACATGCGTGCCGACGTGCAGGGCAAGCCGGTCTATCTGGGCCTGGCCATGAACGAGCAGGGCTTGCTCAAACTCAAACCGCAAAACCTCTTGCTCAATTTGCCTTTGGCCGCCACGGTCTGAGTGCGGCCCCGCGCATCACCAGCGCAAGCAGCGGGGCCCCAAGACAGCGCCCAGCAGGCCGACAGCGACGATGCCTGCGCCGTACCAGAGGCTGAAAAAAGCAAAGCTGGTTTCGGTGCAATGCAAAGAGTAAATGCTGGCCGCCAAGCTGCCAGCCATCACCCCGGCCACGGCACCGGTCAGCGCCGGGCGTGTGGGGGCCAGTTGGTGCAGGGCCCAGAGCAATGCGCCCAGCACGGGCAGCGACAGGGCTGCAATATTGACCGAGCACACTTGCCACGAATCGCCCATCCACTGCGCAGCGCGCTCGCCTGCATCGGTTTGCCACGACTGCAGCAAACCCAGGCTGAGCATGGCCAGCCACGACAAGCCCAGCCCCGTCCAGGTGTGTCCGGCCTTCATGCCGGGGCGTGACAGGCGCAACAAACCATAGACGCTGAACCCCATCAAGGACAGCAGCCACAGCATTTTGATGATGAAGGCCGGGCGCATGACCATCTCTTGAAGTTGAGGGTTGATGCCCCACAGGCCGGCCATCAAGGCGGCACAAACCAGGCCACCGATCAGCACCGGGCGGGTCAGTTGTTGCCGCGCAGGCAAGCGGGTTTGCAGCGTGTCGCTGGCCAGCAAACCGATCAGGTCTTGTGTTTTCATTGTTGAACTCCCCATTTCGCCATCAAGGTTTTCAGGCCCCGATGGATGTTGACTTTGACCGAGGCTTCGCTTTGTCCGGTGCGCTCGGCGGTTTCGCTGATTGAAAGACCCTGCAAGCGTGTGTGCTCGATGGCTTCACGTTGTTTGGCGGGCAACTCGGCCAGCACCTGTTCCAAGTCGCGCTGCGCGTCGCTGCTGTCTTGTGTGCCATCGACGCTGAGCGTTTCAGCCCAATCGTCGATGTCGTCATGCAAGCTTTCGCGCCGACCGTGCGCGCGCAAGTGGTCCACCCATTTGTAGCGTGCAATCGCATACACCCAAGCCGTCAGCGGCTGATCGCTTTGGTAGGTGTGGCGCTTTTGGTGGATGGCCATCAGGGTTTCTTGCACCAGGTCCTCGACATCGTTCAGGCGTGATTGCAGACGGTTTCGCAAAAAGCTGCGCAGGTAGCCACTGAGCAATGTCAGCACACGTTCATAGCAGGCGCTGTCTCCGTCCAGAGACTGCATCCACAGACTGTGCAGTTGGGCTTCGAGGGTGGCCAGGCTTTCGCTCATGTCGTGAGTTCGTGGTGTGGATCAAAAAAGTTACAGATACAAAAAGAAACAAGTCCAGCAAGTTTTTTGTAACTTTGGAATGCATCGCAGCGGATTACACCATGACAGCGACGAACAAGGTCCACTTCTGAATCGGGTTCAAGCAGTCACTTCCAACCTTTTAACTTCTGGAGATTTCTCATGAACAAGCAACAACTGATCACCCTGGCTTTGGGTTCCGCATTCGCCGCTGTGGCCGCATTGCCCGCACATGCCGCTGGCAACCCCTTTGCCGCCAAGACTCTGGACGCTGGCTACCAAGTCGCTCAGGCCGACATGAAGGCCAAAGATGGCAAATGCGGCGAAGCCAAGTGCGGCGCTGACAAGAAAGGCGCAACCAAGGCCAAAGACGCGTCTTGCGGTGCAGACAAGAAAGCCAAAGAAGCCTCTTGCGGTGGCGACAAGAAGAAAGACGCTTCTTGCGGCGCCAAGAAGTCTTGATTCAAGGCTGAAGCCGTCGGCGAATGTCCTGCACACTGTGCTGTGCCCAGCATTCGCTGACGCCCCCTCTCTACATGGCGATGAACATGGCTCTTACACCTTTGAATACTGCTGGTCTGGGTTTTCGCCGTGAGTTGATCCCGGCATTGCAACAAGCCGTGCCGCCCGAAATTGGCTTTTTTGAAATCGCCCCCGAAAACTGGGCCGGTATGGGCGGGCGATCGGCCCACACCTTGCGCGCCTTCACCGAGCGCCATCCTTTTGTGTGCCACGGCCTGTCGCTGTCGCTGGGCGGCCCCGGCGCACTCGACGAAACCCTGCTGCGCCGCACCCGCGACTTCATGCGCACGCACGGCATCACACTCTTTACCGAACACCTGTCTTGGTGCGCTGACGACAGCCACCTGTATGACTTGTTGCCGATCCCCATGACCGAAGAAGCGGTGCGTTACACCGCTGAGCGCATCGCTCGCACACAAGACATTCTGGGCATGCGCATCGGCGTGGAAAACGCCTCCACCTACATTGCGCCGCCCGGTGCCGAAATGACAGAAGCCGAATTCGTGCGCGCTGTCGTCGAGCAAGCCGACTGCCTGCTGCACCTGGACGTGAACAACATTTACGTCAACAGCTGCAACTTTGGCTTTGACCCGCACGCCTACCTGCGCCAACTGCCGCTGGAGCGCACCTGCTATGTGCATGTGGCGGGCCACTATGTGGAAGAGGACGGCCTGCTCGTGGACACCCACGGAAGCGATGTGATCGACCCCGTCTGGCAATTGCTGAGCGAAGCCTATGCCCACATCGGTCACGCCGTGCCCACCTGCCTGGAGCGCGACTTCAACATTCCCGATCTGGCCACGCTCACGCAAGAGGTGGCGCAGATCACGCGCTTGCAGCACGCCGCTTTTGGCGAGCAAGCCACCCCACAGCGGCGGGTGGCCTGATGCTGGCGTTCCAAGAATTTCAGCACGCGCTGGCCGCCCACCTGCGCGACCCGCACCACACCCGCCGCCCAGCCGGTGTGCCCGCACGCCGCATGGCGGTGTACAACGAGCTGCTGTTCAACAATGTGTGCGGTTTCGTGGACAGCTGCTTTCCGGTGTGCCGACAGCTGCTGGGCGAGTCGCGCTGGCGCAGGCTGTGCCGCACCTTCTACCGCGACTGGCCCTCGCACACACCCTGGTTTCGCGAGATCCCGCGTGAGTTTGTGCGTTACCTCCAAGAGGCCCCCATCGCCCAGCCGCTGCCGCGCTGGCTGGCCGATCTGGCCCGTTACGAATGGGCCGAGTTGGCAGTCGATGTGATGGACGTCACCCCGCCTGCACACAAGCCACAGGGCGACTTGATGCAAGGCCGCGTGGTGCTCAACCCGGCGCGTGTCGATGTGGCCAGCGAATGGCCCGTGCACCGCATCGGCCCGGCCTGGCAACCGCGCCAAATCGAGCCGACCTTTTTGGTGGTCTTTCGTGACGCCGAGCACCAAGTGCAGTTCAGCGAAATCAATGCCGTCACCGCCCGCGTGCTGGCATTGCTGGACGAAGGCCGCACCGGACAAGAGGCGTTTGAACAACTGGCCCATGAGATGGCCCATCCGGACCCGCAAGCCCTGATGGGCTTTGGGCTGCAACTGCTCACCAGCCTGCGCGAGCAAGGCCTTGTTTTAGGAACACAACCATGAATCGCTTTACACACTTGGCCCGTCAGGGGCTCAACACACTTGACCACTTGGGCCTGTGGATCGGCCTGCTCAGCCTGCGCTTTTTGCTGGCTTGGGAATTTGGTGAAGCTGGTTTTGAAAAGCTGCACGGTAGCAACTGGTTTGCCGACATCCAGGACCAATTTCCCTGGCCCTTCAAGCTGATCCCGGCTGATATCAACTGGGCGCTGGCCACCGGCTTTGAAGTGGTCGGTGCCATCGCTTTGGTGGTGGGCTTGGGCACGCGATTTTTCTCGGCTTCACTCATCGTGCTCACAGCGGTGGCCATCCTCAGCGTGCACTGGCCCGAGTCGTGGAGCACCCTGGGGGAGTTGTGGCAAGGCTATGCCCTGACCGACAAAGGCCACGGCAACTTCAAGCTGCCTCTGATTTACATCGCCATGCTGCTTCCCCTGGTGTTCATGGGGCCGGGGCGCTTGTCGCTGGATGCGCTGCTGCGCAAACTTTGGCCTTGAATGGTCTACAGTCGGCGGGGTGCGTCTTGTGGCGCGTTCCATCGCTGTACCTCATGTCCCAATTGATCAACCTCAGCCACTCAGGGCTTCACGTCGCCGTTTCACAAGACATCGGTCGCAGGCAGCTTTTGCTGTTGGGCGCAGCCGCACTGAGCCCGTCAATCGTCCACGCCGCCACCAGCTGGGCCGACACCGAGCGCGCCGCACGCGGTCAGACTGTGTACTTCAACGGTTGGGCAGGCAGCGAGCGCATCAACGCTTATTTGCAATGGGCCGCAGGCGAATTGCAGCGCGACTTTGGCGTGAAGTTGCAGCACGTCAAGATCAGCGACGCAGCCGATGTGGTCAAGCGCGTGCGTGCCGAAAAGCAAGCCGGACGCCAAGCCACTGAAGGCACGGTGGACCTCATCTGGATCAACGGTGAAAACTTTGCGGCCATGAAACGCGATGCTTTGTTGTCTGCGCCCTTTGCGCAAACTCTGCCCAACTTCCAGTGGGTGGACACAGCAGGCAAGCCCACCACGCTGGTGGATTTTTCGGTGCCGACCGACGGGCTAGAGTCGCCTTGGGGTATGGCGCAGCTCACGTTTTTTGCCGACGCCAAGCGCCTGCCCCAACTGCCGCAAAGCATGGCCGAACTGCTGGCTCTGGCCCGCAGCCAACCGGGGCGCATCACCTACCCGCGCCCGCCTAATTTTCATGGCACCACCTTCATCAAGCAGGCCCTGATCGAGCACGCACCTGATGTGAAAGCGCTGGCCCAGCCCGTGACCGCTGCCGCACTGGAAGCGCAAGCCGCGCCGCTGTGGCGCTTTCTGGATGCGCTGCACCTGCACTTGTGGCGCGGCGGCAAACAGTTCCCGAACAACTCGGCTGCTGTGCGCCAGATGATGGCCGACGGCGAGTTGTTGCTGGCCCTCACGTTCAACCCCAACGAAGCGGCCAACGAGATCGCCGCCAAGCGCCTGAGCGCCACGGTGCAAAGCTGGCAATTCGCCAAGGGCACGATTGGCAACACGCACTTCGTGGCCATCCCCTACAACGCGCCCAGCAAAGCGGGCGCACAAGTGGTGGCCAACTTTTTGCTGTCGTCCGCCGCGCAAGCACGCAAGGCCGACATCGACGTGTGGGGCGACCCCACCGTGCTCGATGTGGCCCGCCTGCCCGCCGCTGACCGCGCACGCTTTCAGTCCGCGCCCCACGCCGGACAAGTGCGCCAAAGCGCCCCGGCCCTGTCCGAACCCCACGCCTCATGGGTCGACGCGCTCGAAAAAGAATGGACCCGCCGCTACGGCGTGTGACATGCCTGTCGTGAAGGTGTTTGGACCTTTGCTGTTGGCGCTGATCGCGGCCCTGCCCATTGGCGCAGCGCTGTGGGCGGTGGGCGCGCAAATGCTCCATGCCGCCGCCTGGCAAGCCCTGTGGGCCGACCCGCAAACATGGCGCGCCTGGGGCATGACGCTGTGGACCGGTTTGGCATCGACCGCACTGGCGTGGATCACGGTGGCGCATGTGCTGGCCAGCGGCTTCATCCGCCAACAACTGGGGCGCTGGTTGTCGCATCTGCCTGCCTTGCTGGCCACGCCGCACGCGGCCATGGCCATCGGGCTGGTGCTGTGGCTCTCGCCCAGCGGTTGGGCGCTGCGGCTGGTGTCGCCGGGCCTCACCGGCTTTGACGCACCGCCGCCCTGGTTCACCACGCAAGACCCGTGGGGCCTGGGGCTGATCCTGGCGCTGTGGCTCAAAGAGGTGCCGTTTTTGCTGTGGGTGGCCGCCACACAAATGCAGCGCGAAGACCTGCGCCGCCGCTGGCAAGCCGAATACGCGCTGGCCCAAACCCTGGGCCGCACGCCCGCACAAGCCTTTGCACAAATCATCTGGCCACAACTGGCCCCGCGCCTGCGCTGGCCGCTGCTGGCGGTGCTGGCCTATGGCCTCACGGTGGTTGACATGGCGCTCATCATCGGCCCCGCATCGCCGCCCACCTTGGCCGTGCTGGCCTGGCAATGGCTGAGCGACGCCGACCTGCTCACGCAATCGCAAGGCGTGGCGGCGGCGGGGTGGTTGACGGGCACTGTGTTGGTGGCGGGCGTTTTGATGGTGGTGGCGTTGCGAGTGGTCGCGTCTAAGCGCCCATTCGCGAGCAGGGGCAAGCGCCCACAAAGTCAGGCGTCTGATCGTGATGGGTTGCTCTCACAAAAAACCCCCACATGGCTTCTGCATTTTTGTAGGAGGCTGCCCCCGCAGCCGAATGCCATGTGGACCATCATCCTCACCGCTTACATCGCCGTCTGGTCCGCCCTGACCGTGGGCAGTGTCTCGGGCGTGTGGCCGTTCCCCCAAGTGTGGCCCGAGCTATGGACGCTGAATGCCTGGCAACAAGTGGCCAGCAGCGCACACACCGTGTGGACCACGCTGGGCCTGGGCGTGGCATCGGCCAGTGTGTGTGTGTTGTGGTCGGTGGCCTGGCTGGAGCTGACCCCGCGCCGCTGGCAGCAGGCCTTGCAACCCTGGTTCTTGTTGCCGCTGGTCTTGCCCTCGGTGCTGTGGGTGGTGGGCTTGTACAGCCTGGCGCTGCACACCCGCTTGGAGGGCCAATGGCTGGGCCTGAGCCTGGCCCACGCGGTCATGGTCTTGCCCTATGTGCTGCTGGCGCTGGTGCCCGCCTACCAAGCGGTGGACCCACGCCAAGCCGCGCTGGTGGCCAGCTTGGGTCATGGCCGCTCGGTGTATATGTGGCGTGTGAAGTGGCCTTTGCTCCAACGCGCCATCGCCTCGGCTTGGGCCGTGGGCTTTGCGGTCAGCGTGGCGCAATACCTGCCCACGCTCTATGTGGGCGCGGGCCGCTTTGCCACCGTCACCACCGAAGCCGTCACCTTGGCCGCGGGCGCGCAACGCTCCCTCATGAGTGCCTACGCCGCGCTGCAAATGCTCTTGCCCATTGCTGCCTTTGCGCTGGCCGCGTGGCTGGGCAGGCCCCGCCGATTTGAGAAGATCGCCCCCATGAAAGCCACATCATGACCGACACCCCACAAGATGGCCTGCACGTTCACATCGAACGCTTGGGCAGCGCGCATCACGCGCTGGTGAGCGGCCTGCGCCTAGCCGTGCCGCCCGGCGAAATCCTCACGCTCATGGGCCCGAGCGGTTGCGGCAAAAGCTCGGTGCTCGCTGCAATAGCGGGCACGCTGGCCAGCGTGTCCGAAGGGCTGCAGCCACTGCAATTGCAAGGCTCGGTGCAGCTCAATGGCCGCGAACTTGCGCACCTGCCCACGCACCAACGCGGCGTGGGCTTGGTGTTTCAAGACGCCTTGCTCTTCCCTCACATGACGGTGGCCGAGAACCTGCTGTTTGCCGTGCCCGTTAGCGATGTCAGTGGCACCCGCAGCACCCACGCGCAGCGCCAAGCCCGCGTGCAACAAGCGCTGCAAGAAGCCGAGCTGAGCGGCATGGGCAATCGCGACCCGTCCACGCTCTCGGGCGGGCAGCGTGCGCGTGTGGCACTCATGCGCGCCTTGTTGGCCGAGCCGCAAGCGCTGCTGCTCGACGAGCCGTTTTCCAAACTCGACGCCGCCTTGCGCGCCCAGCTGCGCCCGTGGGTGTTTGCGCATGTGCGCGAGCGGCGCATCCCGGTGGTGCTGGTCACGCACGACGAACAAGACGTGGCCGACCCGCAACGCGTGCTGCATTTGCGCGCCGCCGAAGAAAGCCCCCACCATGTTTGACCGCCACGCCCAAACCCTCTTGCGCCCCGCGCTGAACGCCGCCGCACGCGGCCTGGTGCGCGCAGGCATCAGCGCCGACGCGCTGACCTGGCTGGGCTTCGTCATCGGCATGACCGCCGCCGTGGCCATTGCGCTGCAAGCGTGGTGGTGGGGCTTGGCGCTGCTGCTGGCCTCGCGCTTGCTCGACGGCCTGGACGGCAGCGTGGCCCGCCTGACCCAACCCACCGACGCGGGCGGCTTCCTGGACATCGCACTCGACTTCGTGTTCTACGCCGCCATCCCCCTGGCCTTTGCGGTGGCCAACCCCACCGCCAACGCCCTGCCCGCCGCCGCCCTGCTGGCCAGCTTCATCGGCACCGGCAGCAGCTTTTTGGCGTTTGCCGCACTGGCCGAAAAACGTGGCCTGACGGACACCGCCTTGCCGGGTAAAAGCTTTTATTTCTTAGGCGGCCTGACCGAAGCCACCGAAACCATCACCGTCTTCGCCGCCATGTGCGTTTGGCCGGAACACTTTGCGGTGTTGGCTTATGGGTTTGCGGGCTTGTGTGCGGTGACTACGGGGATGCGGGTTTGGTGGGGGTGTCGGCGGTTGGGGTGATGTAAAAAGGCAAATTATTTCGGTAAGTCAACCCTTGGAAAGGCTGATTGGGCAGTGTCGTTTTTTCTGCAACCTGCACACGGTTAAGACCTTACGACGTGCGGACTTTCAATAATTCATCCAAAAGAGAAAATTCGTCATTTAGCTTGTTGAATGTTGCTTTGACAGCCGTATTGACCAATGCCTGGGTACGCAGTTGTTTGTGCGTCAACATGTTTTCACTCTTTTAGTCACTTGCGTGCAAGCGCCAATTCTTTGGGCGGTGTTCATAAACTGGTGGAACATGACTCCTGAAGCTGTTAGCGGCGTAGGAATAGCGCATTCAACCTCATGAGCCCAATGACATTCGATATCAATGTGTACATATTTGTCAAAGCAAGTGCGAGAAGGAACACTGCGGCAAGGCCAAGAATTTTGTTGTCAACGTGCTTGTAAATTACGAGACTCGATGTCGAGAGAAGGCTTACCAAGACTGCATACGCTGCGGCTTGAATGTAGACCTGAAACGCCCCCTTTAAATCTAGCCAGCGATAAAACGGGGTGTCAACCTTTGAAAAGAACGTCCACAGGAACGCCAGCGCGGCCGCAAGCATTACCGCCCCAAACAGCGTTGCAATATCCAAAGCGGCTGTTCGAAGAAAGGTCAGTAAGGATTCGGTTCCGACCCACATACACAATGAAAGTACAGCTAGCGCTGAGATCAAGATCTCAACCGTATAGCCCCAGAAAACAAAGAGCCTAGTCATTGAATTGAGGAACGGGATGCAGGCGGTCGATTTCTGCGGTTATTGCTGCCAGCGCACGCTGTGTCTCCTTGGCTTTCGCGTTGGCATGCATTCCACGTACGAAGTCGCGCAGACCGCGCACGTTTCCGCGTGCTGCAGATGAGCCTGATGTGGCTTGTTCGAACGCGCCGTTTCTGAGCCCTTCAAACTGAACATCTCCCTTCTTGTAACCCTGCTCAGCCAGAACCGCGGACGCGAAGGGCAGAGCTTCTTCCTGCTTAGCCAAGCCATTGGGATTTTTCATGTCTTGAGTAAGTTCACGAATACCACTTTGCGACAAGTCTTCGTAGAGCCGTTTGGTGTAGCGGCTGAGCTCAGGATTTGGAATTCTCAGCGTGAGGCGCATGCGAGTCAGTCTCTCAAAAGAACGAAACAACCCGATGATTCCGTTCTGCTCAGGAATTGGCTCAAGTTCGATAGATGAGTAAAACTCAAGGCGATTCGCGGCGGTAGCCAGAATTCGCTGGATAAACTCTTTCCATGCAGTTGGTGCCAATTGACCAGTGTGCTCGATCGCAACAAGGTGGCGGCTCAAGTCAAAGAGGCACACAGCGGTACTTGCTAGCGGCGGATTCAAGGAGGATGTACCTGTAGTCATTCCTTGATCGGTAACGATGTCGCCGTCTCGTTCGAGGACGCTGCGGGCCAGCACAATGTGGAGAAGGGGTCTTTCAGGCGAGTGCTCTGCAAGATCCCCGATGGCCACGCCAAACTGCCCCACTTATGGCCGGTCAAACTGCTCCAGGCAAGACGGCCCGATTATGACGTTTCAGAGCCGATGACGATGCGGGCGGCGGCCTCCTTGAGTCGGTAGCTCTTG
>Ga0228698_1000542_pt1 | contig 26766 bp, 29 predicted proteins | sample McNCre117_Aug_MG_FD_178015 | JGI IMG/M metagenome (GOLD analysis project Ga0228698, IMG submission 178015) | Freshwater microbial communities from McNutts Creek, Athens, Georgia, United States - 1-17_Aug_MG | ecosystem: Environmental > Aquatic > Freshwater > Creek | place: USA: Georgia...
TAAGCGGACATTTTTTGCGTACCACTTGGTGCTTTTGTACCACTCCAATCACCTTTTGCGATACATTTCACCGCATTAGTACTTTCCCACATCACCTCTACACCATTACCAGTAGTGATAGAATCAGCCGAAAGTGTGACATTTACGGTTGGGGCTTCCGGAGCTTCCGTTGTTGTCGTTTCATCAGTTGCGGCGTCTGTTGTTGTGTCAGTAGTGGCCGCTGCATCTTCAGGGGTAGTGGCTTCTGATTCAGATGCCGGTGCTGACTCTGATGTCGCCGGTGCAGGTAGTGGTGACGCGACAGACGTTGACGTTGCTGGTGTTGTACGTGTTGTGGATGCTACTGCTGTTGCTTTTGGTAACGTGGTTGTTGCCTGAACTGGTACGACAGGTGCAGTAACGACAGGAACTGTCGCAACAAATGACACCGTGCTTCCCACCGTTGCGGGGTCCAAATTTGCACCCGCACCTTGCACCTTTGACGTTGCAAGCAGCCGCACATCACCATTATGCCAGTTACGGAAATACGTATCGTAATTAGCCATTTTTACCACCTGATTATTGGTGATTGTTGAACTGGTTCCATACGATGGAAATAGGTTTGAGATATTATTCATAAACGTATTGCCGGTCGCTTTCATAGTGCCTGTTTTATTTGCAGTCACTTTCATCCATACATTATCAGCGCCGTTTGCGCTCGCATCAGAATCAATAATGGTATTGTTTCGAATCGCCATCGAGACTGCGCCGGCGTAGGTCATACCATGTGACGCTGTTCCGAGAAACACGTTATTCTGTATCGTCCATCCGGCAACACCACCATCAAGCGCGGTAAAACCTTGTAAAGCAGGATTATAGAGCGGATCACTGGGATTCTCATTATTCAGACACATATTATTTTGAAGCACAACAGCACGTACAACCCCCTCTTGATTTAACGTACCCGCTGCATTCGTCCCCCATGTCTGGATACAGTCTCCTTGATTCGTATTAACTTTTTTAAAATTTTTAAATACATTACCATCAACTGTTACACTACTCGAAAGTTCACGCATGCCATCACCCCCAATACCGTTCACGGTATTATTTTTTATCAGAGTGCCGGCTGCATTAGTACCAACCTCAATCCCAATAAACGCATTTTTGATACTGTTATTACGTACGATGCCTTTGGGACCATTTATCGTAATTCCATTTGCGGTGCGATTTACCCAGTCAGCCGCACTCCAGCCGGCCGCATCTCCATAGGTAACTGTAGAATCCTCAATAGCACTATCTTCACCACTCAAAATAACCGCAGCCGAAGCGGTCATCCCACTTTTTACTGGCCGGACAGAAATACCCTTAAAATGCCAGTGAGGCATACGAACTTCAATACTTTTTACAACCGCTGGATTAGAGGCAACTTGCGACATAATAGTTACCGCAGTTGCGAGTGCTGGAGCACTTTTGGGTATTGTTGTATTACCAACCGTTATATGATTATTTGCTCCACCAATAATCTGAATCTTGCCGTATATACCAGGCACCAACTGGATCGTATCACCATTTTTGGCATTTTTAATTGCATTCGCTAATTCAACGTCGTTTGCAACTACCACGGTACTCGCACCCTTCACGAGCGGAGCACGAACTGCACTCAAGCGCTGCAAGAGCACCTGCAACTGACTGAGTGATGCCTGCAAATCAGCGAGTGTCGCGGCGTGTGCCGGCACAATCGAGACATTACTTGCAATACCTACCACCACAACCAGTGCAACAACACGACGGAATACCATACGGAAAAACAAAATTACATAAAAATAAAAGCTTGCTACGAAGACGTTCTCGCTTTATTGTGACGTATTCTGGACACTCTACAAACATACGAACTGTGCACAAATCAAATGTACTATTCAACTCTTTTTAGCAAGGTGTTTGGTTTTTTAGTCGAATCAATCCAAAACTGCTGCCGACCAATAATCTGTCCTCGAGTCGTTTCAACTGTACAACGCCACAATCCATCACGATTCACAGTGGTTTCGGTATAGCCTCGATACCCACTACGTGCTTCCCCACTGATTGGATAGGCCAAACGAAATTGTTCTTTCCAGGCTCCTGTACTGTCTTTATATTCCCAAACATGCACAATATCCGTTTTGATCAAGACGGGCGCATACACATTCGTAAAACAAGCAATCGAGTGCGTATCAGTCGGATGTACGACGGGCCATACCTGCTGATCAAGTCGCCACCACGGTATCGGCTCGTACGTCAGTTCGTAGCTCGAAGGATTTGAGAATTTTACCACCCCTTGTACAATCGAGATTTCTTGTAGTGAAAGTGGTATTGGCGGAATTACATTCGTAAAATACAGCAGGTTTAAAAACGCAAACGCGGAGAGTAAGCTAAACACAATATACCGCATATGAATCATCAAATAGCGCGGGATGACCCACGCTAAAATTTTGACCAACCCATACATGTAGATGAGTGCTACGACTCCGCAGAGCACAAATACCCACGGCCCCATATATCCGGAAATAATAGGTACCCCCAACACCAAATACGAAAACAAGCCGATATAGTACGAAACCAGATTAAACAAAAGCTTCTCTTCACGCTTTTGCAGTAATTCATTCGCAATCATGCCTGACGCAAACATAATCAAAAATGGCCAACTGGCGAGCACGTCCCCACTGCGTCCATACAAAATCATCATGCCAGAAAACAACCCTCCGTACGCATACTGCATCACAACTGACGCTCCTGTTTGCACATACCCCGACGCCCGTTCACCAAACCGCTGCGTAATACCCGCATAGAGTAAAAATAACGAAAGTGTCGCAAGGAAAATATATACGAGTAGTGTTGCATTATCGAGCACGCTATCAACCTGATTCATCCAGAGCACATCAGTCAAAAACCCACAGAAAAACGCGATTGTTTGCCAATGATGTTTAATCTTATGAATCAGATGGTCGAGTGTATGGCGCATGTAGACACAGTATACAACACCAAAGTATCAGAATAAAAAAAGCGTCGCATGCTGGGGCACGCGACGCAAGTGTGGAATGAGGGGACAGTAAAGGACAGGAAGTCCTAGAGTGGGTATTCCATGCCCACTCTGAGACGCACAATGTAACACACCCTCCACAATAAACAAAATCCAAGTAATCAACACCAAAAAAACAAAACCCACCCCATATAGGGTAGGTTTGTTTTAAATATCTTTTCACTAGCTGGACTCGAGATGCAAGAGAACGCGTTAGGGTGCCCCAGATGCTAGGCGCGACTGAGTGAAAACGTGAGACGTACTTCTTGTACGTTGCATGTTTGAATGAAGGAAACAACAACGCAGTTGGGGTACCATCACGCGTTCTAGACCATGACGTCGGGAACGGGAAACTTCTCACACAATACCTGCACCTCTTTCTGCAACTCATTAATCTTGGCCATATCATCTTTGGCTCGCATGGTCGTAATCATAATCTCGGCCAGTTTCGTCGCCTCCCCTTCTTTCATGCCACGTGTCGTCATCGCTGGTGTACCAAAGCGAATACCGGACGGATCCATCGCAGTACGCGTCTCGTCCGCAATCATATTCTTGTTCAGTGTAATACCAACTTTATCGAGGACTGTTTCAGCTTCTTGACCAGTCACTCCGAGACTACCAAACACATCAGCCAGGAGAAGATGGTTGTCGGTTCCGCCACAGAGGAGACGAATGCCTTCGGCTTTGAATACCGTTTCCATCGCTTTCGCGTTTTTCAGAATTTGTGCAGCGTAGAGTTTAAACGCAGGCGTGAGCGCCTCACCAAAAGCAACGCCCTTTGCGGCAATTATATGCATGTGTGGCCCACCCTGCATCCCTGGGAATACCGCTTTGTTAATTTTCTTTGCAATCTCTTTGTCTTCGCGGACGAGGATCATACCACCTCGTGGACCACGGAGGGTTTTGTGAGTTGTGGTTGTAATCACATCAAAACCATAATCAAACGGGTTCTTGGCAACACCTCCGGCAATGAGTCCTGCAATATGCGCCATGTCAGCGACGGTGTACGCTCCGACCTCACGTGCAATCTCCACAAACTTTGCATAATCAAGCTCGCGACTATACGCCGAAAAACCAGCGAGGATAATTTTTGGCTTATGTTCAAGTGCAACACGGCGGAGTTCTTCGAAATCAATTTCGCCCGTATCAACGTTTTTCATCTTGTACCGCACGAAGTTGAAGACTTTGTTGATAGCTGTCGTCGGATGACCATGGGTTAAGTGCCCCCCGTGTGAAAGATCCATCCCGAGAACCGTGTCCCCTGGATTCATCAAAGCAAAATACATCGACACATTCGCTGCCGCCCCTCCGAGTGGTTGGACGTTCGCAAACTTTGCGTTAAATAATTTCTTCGCCCGTTCGATGGTAATTGTTTCCATCATGTCCGTATATTCTTGACCACCGTAGTAGCGTTTACCCGGATAGCCTTCTGAATATTTGTTCGTAAACACTGAACCATTGGCTTCGAGGACCGCACGGGACACGTAGTTCTCACTCGGAATCAGTTCAATCCCCCGCGCCTCACGGGCTTCTTCGCCTACCAAGGTTGCGTATAACTCGGGATCTTGTGCTTTGATGAATGAATAGTTTTGCATAATTGCGTAAATTAAAACAGCGTCAGTAATCGTCGATATTCACCACAGAAGCACAAAGTTAAATCATAAGCTGATTGTAGTTAGTACATCCAGTATATCACGACTGGATAGATACGGGAGCTGGCAACATTTTCTTCACCGCTGCATATACTTCTTCGTGAATGTCCTCTCGTGGCCGGAGTTTTCCTTCGGTTACACACTGTAGTGTTTGCCACTGATTTTCAGTACCGGCGAGATAACTCGCGCACTTTGAAACTTTGGCCTGGTGAAGTCGGTCTTTCTCTTCGGGATTTACAATCGTTACTCCAGCATCCTCAATATACTCGAGGAGCTTCTGACTATCTTCAGGTGGAATATCTAAATAAATGGTCATATCAGGGCGTGGCAACCCAAAGATTTCATGTTCCAAATGTTCTACCCACTCGAAAAATTCTTCGCGCGCATCACCGCTCTCAATTTTCGCACCTTGGTGTAATTTATTTGAGCTCACATACCGGTCGAAAATAATTACTCGACCTTCCGCTATCCATTCCTCGATTTGCTTTTTCGATTCAAATCGATCAACAGCGTAGACCATAGCAACGATTTTTGGATCAATCGTGGCAAAGGGGTTACTATTATCATCGAGACTCTGTCGAATCAAGTGACCAATGGCATTTTGGTTGTAGCGAGGAAAATCAATTTTACCAACCAAATACCCCTCGTTCGTAAGACGATGCATAAGCATATCCGCCTGCGTCGCCTTCCCCACATTAGCCCCGCCATCAATCACAATTAATGTTGCTTTGTTCATAATGTTGCAATTATACACCAGTACTCCCAAACCGCCCTTCCCCGCGCACGGTCGCGTCGAGCTCTTCTACCTCAACGAGCAGCGGATGCTCAACTTTTTGAATGAGGAGTTGGGTAATTTTATCACTGACGATAAACGTCTGCGCCTCAACGCCGAAATTATATAACCCAATCAGATCCGCGGTATTCAGAATGTATTGTAATAGTATTTAGTTTACTTTTTCTACAAAAAAAACGAATTGAAAACAATCATTTTGGTTTGTAGGTAAAATTTTGACCCCACCCACCTTTTCACAGATGGGTGGGGTCGTTTCAAGGTATGAGTGCGTCACGCCAACACGACAATTCTGCCTATATTTCTACATAGGCCAGAGCGGAGATATGGAAAAATGCGGAGATATAAACCTCCCTCAGGTCTAAATTTAACCGCAGCAAGAGACTTTCTCATTCCGTAATGGAACGGGAACAACGTATATCCATTCTGGCTCAGCTGATCTTTATGCTTCTGGCAAAAACGCACAATCTGACCTTCTGTTAGCCACCATGATTTATGACCCAACGCCAGTGACTCAAACAAATCTTTGCTCTCGACATCCTCCTTCACATCAAACAGAGCAAGCTGGGTGGACAAGGTATCAACGCGCGTCTTTTGACCAAAATCAGTGAGCTCAGACCATTCCCACTCCGTAAACACCTTACGGGACCCCCTGAATGTGGTAGTAGCTAGTGTTGATCGCATCCGCAGATTACCAGCGTAACGCAAATACAATGTATCGCGGCACGGCTGTGCTCTGCCTGAAAAGGGGTTTCGGCCCTCGAGCAACGATTGCAGATGCTTTTCTGTCAGCCGACCATCAATCAATTGACGACTGATATCGGCTAATTGACGTTGTGAATTAGCGTAATACGGCATGATTCGGTCCTTTTTTCTGAAGAGCAAATTTTAATGACACCCTCAGTGTCATATACCTACACTTTTATACTTCAAATTTACTATATTGTAAATAAATTTACACCCCAATACTACTCAATGCTAATTACCACAGCAAAAAGCAAAAGGTTTTACCTCGTACTTTTTAATTTGAACCTATTGGCGTCCAGTACTCCCAAACCGCCCTTCTCCGCGCACGGTCGCGTCGAGTTCTTCTACCTCCACTAAAAGTGGGTGCTCAACTTTTTGAATGAGCAACTGGGTAATCTTGTCACCGACGGAAAAGGACTGCGGCTCGGTCCCAAAATTATAGAGCCCAATTAAATATTCCCCCCGGTAGTCTGAATCAAATACTCCACCCACCGTTTTGAGGTGACGTTTATTAGCAATCCCTCCTTTGTCCCACACGAGTGCCACATACCCGGCCGGTACAGCAAGAGCGATACCCGTATGCACTTCTCGATGTTGCCCTGGTTCAATCGTAATATTTTCAACCGTATACAAATCCATCCCCGCATCTGTTGCATGCGCAAAACTCGGCATTTTTGCGTCGGGATGCAATTTTTTGATTCGTAATTCCATAGACGTTAGCGGTTATCTCCCTCACCCCCAATCTGTCCTCGCACCTGGCGTGAACGAGTCTTGGCTAAATTTGTTTCAGCAATGGTGTCGAACGATACCCCGATTTCGGTCGCCAGTTGCGCAAGGTACCACAACACATCCCCAAGTTCTTTAGTGATTTCGACTCGATCGGTTTCAGAGAGCTCAGCTGGTGTATCCGTCGCTGTATCACGAATCAGTTTCTTAATCTTTTCCGCCACTTCTCCCGCTTCACCAACGAGACCGAGAGTCGGAAATATAAAATTATTCCCGATATCTGGATACTGTGCAGTTACGCGAGACTCGGTTTGATAGTCGTTGAAATGCATAGTAACTACACCAGTTTCTCTACAATTGCGTATACATCCGCATGAATGTCTTCGCGACTACGGATTGCTTCATCTTCACAACACTGCACCTTTTGCCAATTATTTTTACTGGCGACAATCACTTCAGCGCGTTCTTCTACTTGTTGCTGATGTTCATGATCGCGTTCAGCAAGGTCAATGGCAGCACCGTGCTTCCCAGCTGCTACCGCATTTTTCTTCAGCGTTTGACGCACCATAAAAGGTACATCGAGATAAATAATGGCATTCGGGCGCGGTAGTCCAAATACTCCATGCTCCATATGGTCGAGCCACATGAGGAATGACTCGAGTTCACGTGCGTCTTTAATTTTTGCACCTTGGTGCATCATGTTAGAGCTCACATACCGATCGAGCACGACCACCTTACCCTCCGCGAGCCAACTCTCAAGTTTCGGCTTTGATTCAAAACGATCAGCGGCATACAGCGTCGACGCAACCCGCGCGTCGGTCGCCATAAAATCACCGCGCTTGCCATCAAGGCATTCACGCAGTAATTGTCCAAACGTATTTTGCGTATACTGCGGAAAATCGAGCGTCTCTACCTCTCTTCCCTCTTCCCGTAACCGATTAACGAGTAATGCCACCTGAGTTGCCTTGCCTGCTCCATCCCCACCATCAACAACAATTAATGTGCCTGTTTGCATACCACTATTGTACAAGCCCACCCGCCCACTACCAAAATTCCCGGGATACTGGCGAACACATTCAGAATCTGGTCAATCTAGGCAAAGTGACTGTCCCATGTCAAAACCGAAAAAGCGCCGACGCGATTCGTTGGAAAGCGGTACAATAGAACCATTATGCAAACCATTGAAAACCTTTCGCATCACCGAAGTAACTTATCATCTGGCGGTAAAATTGTTATTCTTGATCCTGGTGCAACTCTCAGCCCTGAAGCAATAGCGATGTTGCAGGCGCTACACTCTCGCTCGACCGAAGGTATCGACGGCCACCTCAAGGTACTCGCAGAACGCGGAGCAGATAAATTCATGTCGATTTACTATGTTGGCTATGGTCACAAATCAATTGGTGATTGTGCAAACGCAACCGTCTTTATCGAAGGCGTTTCCATGCTGGCAGCAAAAGCCGTCCAAGACTACAAACTGTATAACGGCCAAGAAGCATCCACTCGCTACATTCCCTTTGATAAACAACGCTTTGAAAACCCCGTTGGCACTGCGGCTGGTACTGAGATTCTCGAAACGTGGCGCACGTTTTATCTCAAAGCAGTTGAAGCAATGAAGGTCGCTCTCCCTGCCCGCTACCCACTGCAAGAGGGTGAGAAAGAAGCAACGTACGCAAAAGCGATTGCCGCTCGTGCTTTTGATATCACTCGCGGCTTCCTCCCGGCTGGCGCAACCACGAACCTCGCCTGGTCTGGTACTCTCCGTCAATTTGCCGACCGCGTCGGACAGCTTCGTCACCACCCACTCGCCGAAGTCCGCGAAATTGCAAACGTCCTCGAAGACGCCTTGATTGCCGTTTACCCTAATTCATTTAACGTCGAAAAGAAGCGCTACGAAGCGACCGAACACTACATCGAAGAAACGATGAAAGCGTACTACTACCACAACGCAGCCTCACCTGACCTCGCACTCGTCCATAATGGCATCGACACAACCGGACTCGCCCCATACCAATCGCTCCTCGCCAACCGACCAGCTAAAACTGAGTTGCCAAAATGGATTGGATGTTACGGCGAAGCGGCGTTTGCCTTTACCCTCGATTTTGGTTCATTCCGTGATATTCAACGTCACCGTGGTGTTACGCAACGTATGCCACTCCTCACGGCCGAGATTGGTTTCAACCCATGGTACCTAAACGAACTCACTCCAGAACTCCGTACCGAAGCCGAAGCACTGATCGCATCCCAGAAGACAAAAATTGAATCGCTCACAACAGACCCACTCATCCGCCAGTACTATCTCCCAATGGGCTACAACATTAGTAATTATCTCCGTGGTGACCTACCATCGATTGTCTATTTAGTCGAGCTCCGTGCCACCAGTCTCGTCCACCCTACCCTCGCGACCCGCGCAGGCGAAATGGCAAACCTCCTCGCAACTACCTTTGCCGATTCTGGACTCACCCTCCATCTCGACCCTGACCCGGGACGATTTAATATTAAACGAGGTGAACACGACATTGTGAAAAAAGAATAAAACGAGCGAATTACGGCGTCGTTACGCTCCTGTAGAGACTCACTGGACTATTCGTCCCATTCGTCTCTACAGGAACTAGACTCCTTGCACTTCATCTCGTTTTACTCCTTTTTAAAAAACCATCATGTTTGAAGCCGATCCACACATTCGAACCAAAGAACAAGAATTGATAGCCTTCTGGTGCAATCATCCGGTGGTATTAGCGTCACAGTCAGACTTTCGTAAACAGCAACTTGAAGCACTGGGGTTTACTAACGTTACTGCGAGCATGCCGATACCTGAATCGGTCGAAACAACTCGAGCGGAAGACCTCAACGCGTCACAAGGTATTCCCTCACACTACGCTACCGATGGGCGTGATGTGGTTCGTCATATTGCCGGATCAAAAGTACATCATGTACTTAAACACCAAAAGGTGGACTCTGAGGCAATCATTCTGGCTTTTGATACCGCACCCTTAATCTGGAAGTTTGACGAAGAAAAAGACGACTATGTCTTTGAACACTTAGAAAAACCAAAAGAGGTTGCAGAGGGACGAGCGCTGATTACACATATCATTACGGTAACGGCAGCGGGTTGCCTCCTGCGCCAAAAGAGAATAGCTGAATATCAAAAAGAATTCGCACAATTACCACCTGATATCAGAGACACCACAATAACAAACCTCACGGCGGTGCTCGACATAGGAACAATTAGTATTGCGAGTGCCGTGGCGGGATCGTTCCCTACTAATCGTAATCGGGTACTCGGTTTTGCAGACGATATACCACTTTTCTCCCACACCATTAACGAGATGGCGAATGATCCGCAAGCGCTCGAGCAACTTGCCGATAAAATTACTGAGTTAATGGGAGACCGAGTTACACAAATATCTGGCGGTATAGATTATACTGACAACTATATACGTGACCTGCTCCATATCGAGGAATTGAAGTTGAATTTCCAAGAAGGAACCACCGTCGGCAGTAATCACTATCTAGGATTATCACTCCCGAATCTACTCGTACTTTTAGCAACAGCTCGCGCCGAATAATTACACAAAAGACCATCATTACGGATGGTCTTTTGTGTACTACAGGTACGACCGAAATTGCTTGCCTAACTTCGGTCCTGATTGTTTCAAATAATTCGAGGCTTTCATGTCGTAGTGAATCTCGGGTAGTTCACTCATCCGTTCAAATTTAATTTTGGCAATTGGCTGACCTTTGCGAACTACCAAGTCTTCAAACGGACGGACTTCGAGGGTAAACGGACGGCCTTTACCTTCACCGTCTTTGCCATAGCCCCAGCCCGGGTCGAGGAAGCCGGCGTAGTGTGAGCGGAAGTCGCCACTTCGCTCATCCATCGGCACCATTTCAGACGCGAGAGACGGCGGAATACGGACTGATTCAGCCCCAGACAAAATATAAAACTTATCGCGTTGTAACCGGAGCGCTCCATATACAATCGTAATCGGTCGGAAGAAATCACTCCCCTCGTATCCGGCGATATTCGCAACATCAAGCACTTGATCAGGTTGCGCGATACATTCATACCCGCACTGTCCTTCTTCGACGAGCGCCGTTAGCACAACTGCGCCATCTTGATCATTGGTAACCAGTTCGTTGTACGAAAGCGCCCGCTCCCCAGCCTGATCAAAGACTAATCCGTCTTTCATAGCAATTTCCAAATCGAGTTCAGAGAGACGCGTGTCTGCCGTAAAGAGACGCAGTTGCGTCAGTGGTGTCCCTGGATGCAACTGCACTGCAAATGATTGGGCGTGAATCGCTACCCACAACTCACCCCGATAGCCACGCGGCGTAACCGAATCAAACCGTGGCACACCGTCTGCGAGCACTCGCACATGCATATCCAACCGTCCCGTTGACGATTTCGGGTTACAGTACCCATACACCTGACTTGGCAACGCCAGCGATTCATTCAGTTTCGCGAGGTAGAGTACACCGCGTGCGAGTGGTGTCGCAAACGTAGTGAGAGTCGCATCCATCAAAGGTAGTAGATCACGAATCTTCTCCCCTGCCTTTGGCAGCAAGAGTCCACGAATAACATACACCTCATCTGACAAGGTGAGATCAAGCGATGCTGGAGAAATCTGTGCGACATCTCCATCGATAATAAAACCACTTTCAATGAGTGTCCGTAATTTATGATCCGGGAGCGCCCCCTGACGATTCGTTTCCATGTCGGTAAGTATATCAACCCATGTGCTAAATAAAAAGAAAAGGTGCCGCCAATTACTGGCGACACCACGATTTTAAAGACTGCACAACACGAGCGCCTGCAGTTCTGCTTTTAGTCGATAACTCCAGAGCGCACCAAGTTCAGGAAACTCGTCAGTTAATGCGTCCAGCTTCGATATCTGATTACCAAGAGTATGCTCGAGCATAGTCTCCTGTGTATTCTGTACACCTCGCTGATACCCCGCATATGCAGAGAGCACATAATCAAATCGCTCGACAAATTCGAACAATCCTGCCTCGTACGGATGAGTGCGTTCCAGCTCAATAATAATCGAGCCTCCAGGTGCAGGCAAATTTCGCCACATACCTTTTTTTCGAACATACTGCAACGTAAAGGCACGGAGAAGTGGCTCATAGAGACTTTTAGGTTGTGTTTGCAAGAGGCGTTCGAACGCCACCCACTCTTTCACATCCTTACCTTGCGTTTTATTGCCCGCGTGCTCATCTCCACCAGTAAGAGGTTCACCGTGGTCATGGAGAATCACACAATCCATAAATAAGAGTGAATCAACCGGTCGTGCCGCAATTGACAACACAAGCCGTCCAACAAGCAGAATAGAGTTTGCATGCTCAACTAAGGTCTGGCCATAGTCAGGGAAATTTCCCCACCGCTTTTCGCGAAGCATCGGCCCTTGCGCATTATTCCAAAGCGCAAAAAAGCCATCAAGCTGACCAAGATCCATGATCTTCTCCTTTGTCCATTGTTTCTGTCTGAGAGCAGTAAATACTATTTGGATAACTCTGTCAAAAAGTACTTTATTTTCCTATACACTAATTTTGACCACTACAGCAGCCACACTAGTACACTTAATTTGAAAATATATTTCTCCTACATTAAATCTGTATACAAAAAACCGGAACAGATCTTCTTCGTACGACAAAATAGTTCGTCGCACACCTCAGGTAGAGACTCGGTCAACATCAAATGTACATCATTCTGTAGAGGGAGTACTTTTCGAGTTTTTACCGCTCTGAATTCTATACCACCAGTACAGCAAAGCGAACGAAAGTACGAAAAAAGGCGGCCCTGGGACCGCCTTTTTGTAATTATCCTGCAAGAACCAGATCTGAGACTGCCCGATGATAGCGGACCAATCTCGGTTCGATAGCAATCGCCAAGCCCAGCACCTGCACAAACATGCGGCCTTTTTCGAAGCGCATTTGATTGACGGCAGTTCTGAGCGCATCAGGTCCAGCATACCAGCCAAACGAAGCTACATGCTGGTGATTAGGTACGACATCTCCGTCATACTTCACAACCGCCCAGTGGTACTCCTTCATGGCATGTTCTGAAATGAACCGGGGATGATTCAACGGGGTTACCGTGATTGAACCATCCGTCAATCCGTACTCGCTTTGTGCCAAGCGTGCCATTGCAAACGCTTGAGATTCATTTGCACGCCATTCACCGGCAACGGTAGTCAGGTTTCCTTCACCTTCAACCGCCGCTTTTTGAGGCCAGTGGATACCCACAAGCACCTGTTTGTCTCGCGCTTCGCGCAGAAACAATCCTTCTAACGTGCGTCTCAATTGATTTGGCATGATAACTAACTCCCCTTTTTGATCTTGTGCCACGTAAAAGTATACTCCCAAAATAAAAAAGTGCCCAGTCCGCGTATGGATTTGGGCAACTTCAGGGTCCGGAGACCAAAGAACTTAGACGACGATACGACTAGCCTCATATTCAGTAATGAGATGATGAATCACCGGTCCATGAAAATGGCCGGCTCCCAACTCCAAATCGTCTGGATCAAGCACGTTGTAGCCAAATTTTGTCTTCAGTTCATCTTCGATACCGCGTGCGGTTACAAAAACGAAGTGACGAAATGACTGCGCCGTATCAGACATCTCGAGCGTACCGCAGTATTTGAAACGTGCTTCCATATAGTTATGGACATCACATGATCCAAATAGCAACTGTGCCCGAGTGAGCGCCGGTTGAGCGTCTGGCCAGAGTGATGAGCGAAGGTCTCTAACATACGCATTGACCTTTCTCTGCTCTAACATAAAGTACTTTTTCTCGCCTTTGTTGTAGCCGAGAATAACCACATGATCAAGAGGCTTCCAGCCCCTCAACCAACCAAACCGAATCGTTCTGAAGTGATCAAGCGGCATCAGCGTACCTTCCCCCATGATTGTTATGACTCAAAGCGAGCATCTAAACCCTTAGACGCAGTTACAGGCAAAGTCTTACACAAAAAGCCACATCCGAGGGGATGTGGCTTTTTGGAGGCTGGAAGTAATTGTTTATTCAACTACGTTGATACCCATTGATCTCGCAGTTCCTTCGATACTCTTCATCGCAGCTTCGACTGACGCTGCAGTGAGGTCAACGGCTTTGATTTCAGCAATTTCGCGGACCTGAGCCTTTGTAATATTTCCCGCTTTTGAGACGAGGTTCTTACTTGAACCCTTTTCCTTTCCGATTGCCTTCAAAATCAAACGTGACGCTGGTGAGGTCTTAGTAACAAAGGTGAAAGTTCGATCATCGTAGACACTAATCACAATTGGAACAACTTCTCCCATGCGCTCACCACGAGTTTGTTCGTTGAATTGATTGACGAACTCACTGATGTTAACGCCTGCCTGTCCGAGTACTGGTCCGAGCGGAGGAGCTGGTGTTGCTCGTCCACCAACGGCCTGCACCTTGATCTTCTTTACAAGTTTCTTTGCCATGATGTGTTAATTTAAAATTTTTTGGAGGTGTCTAGTGTCCATCCCAGAACCCCTCCCTGAAGCCCGCGTATTGTACAAGAAATTAGCTATTTTGCAAGGAACAGCCTAGATTCCGTACCGTAACTTCAGAGACTGAATTTTACTATTTGTATCAGCTATGTCTGCATCGATGGCCTCAATTTTTCTTGCCAAATCAAGCACTTCACTATTTAAATTTTTCAAAGGACCTGGAACGGTTATTGAATTATTTGAAATAACTGGATTTTTAAAAATTATTGCCAAGTCAGTAGCGGTATAATCATTTGAAAATTTATAAGTTACAGGTGAGGTATCAGATTCATTGTCGCGACAATAGAATTTTGTAACTCCTCCAGTTAGGGTTCGAAAAGGTCGTAAACACTTTGCCTCATCTAATTTTGTAACCAATATCTTGCGTTCAGCATTTTTTTGCTCTGATAAATCAATAAGTGGTGACACTTCTTTCTTGTAATCATCGTTCTGGGAAACAATAGCAACGGGTAAAGTTGATGATGTTTTTGCTTTAAGTAAAACATCAAGCTGTGCTTGTAATTCCTTAACCTTTTCCATTAACAGCGCAATGAGTTGCTGTGTGACACTTGCCTGAGTGACTGGCGTAGCTTGAGCAAATGACAGAGTTGGAAGGAGTGCCAGCGCGACAATTAAACCTAGAATTGTGTTTTTCATATAATCGCATTGTACAACTAAAAATAACAATTTACTAATAAAGAGAGATGACGTATGCTCTAGATTGCTTCGTACCTCGCAAAGACGCACCACACAGAAAACCCGCAGGCCAATGCCTGCGGGTTTTCTTAACTCTATTCGAAGCGTCCTAAACTTCTTAAATTGGATGAGGCGCTAGGAGCCTAGGAAATTTGAGAGAAAGCCGTACGACTGTACGGTGACCGAACAAATATTCCGTAGCGATAAAATATAATTTAATTCACAGCATTCTAAACTTCATTTAGAAGGTGGAAGATTGCCCCAGATACTAGGCGGGCAAGAAAAAAGACGCGAGTGGGGTGAATACCCAGCGAGCGTCTTTTTTCGCAGACCAACAACGTAGATGGGGCGATATTACACCTTCTTGATTTGGAGGAAGTCGAGTTCTACTGGAGTCTCCCGCCCAAACATCGCCACCAAGACCTTCACCTTACCAGACTTCTCATCAACGTCAGACACTTTACCTTCGAGTTCTTTGAATGGTCCATCGGTAATAATCACGAGATCGCCGGCCGAGAGGTCTACTTTGTGAGTCACTGAATCGTCACTCATTTGCTTCATGAGAGACTGGTACTCACTAGGTGAGAGCGGAACTGGCTGAGTACCAGAACCAACGAATCCGGTTACCCGAGGGGTGTTACGAACCACATACCATGATTCATCGTCCACAATCATTTCTACGAGTACGTAGCCTGGGAAAAGGTTCTCTTCTTCGGTCACTCGCTTCCCTCCCTTGACGCGAATCTTCTTTTCCGATGGCACAACCACGTTAAAAATCTTCTCACCCATGCCGAGTGAATCAATACGTTGTTTCAGGTTACGAGCGACGGCGTTTTCATAACCAGAGTAGGTATGAATCGCGTACCAGTGACGTTCACCGGTGAATTGTTGTTTTGCCATATTAGATAGAGTGACTTAAAAACTTGATACCTGTCGCAAAAATAAAGTCCCACACTCCCACAAACAGAGCCACTGCTGCAACAAGCGCAATCACCAGTGCCGTATATACCATCGTCTGGTTCTGGGTTGGCCATTTGACCTGCTTTAATTCAGCAATAGTGTCGCTGAAATATTGTCCGATTTTATCCATATCTATTAATTAATTATCTGCTCAAAATAAAAACGCCTCTCGGGCGCATTAGTACTACTATACGCCTGATACCCGAAACTGTCAAAACCAAAAAACACCCCTTTCGGGATGCTTTTAAACTTCATTATAGTCTATTCAATAATCCCTCAGATACTAGGAGCCTAGGAATTTTGAGAGGGAGCCGTAGTTTCCTACGGTGACCGAACAAAATTTCGTAGCAACAACGTAGATGAGGGGTTAGTGGATAGACTATCGGATTTCGTAGGTTATGGTTACGTTACTTGTAGTCTTATTCTCACCCGTTGGTATTGATGGTACTGTCATTTCTTTGGCTCCTGCGCGCATGTCAGCCATTGGTGAAGCAGTGTACATTGGATACCCTCCACCATTTTCGTTGAAACTCATAATACGAACGAGGTGCACACCGAGACTCGCAGCCAACTTTTCTGCCTTGGCTTTGGCATCAGTAATTGCGAGGTTACGAGCATCGGTGCGTACCTTTTCACTATCATCAACGATGAAATTGAGACCACTAATATCAGTAGCGCCGAGAGTTCCCACCTGTGACAACACCGTTCCAGCTGTATCAATCTTGCGCACCTTCACACTGATAGTTTGGGTGACTTCAAATCCATCAGGTGTTTGTTCGCCTGGAGGACAGACTGCGCCAAAGACACACGGTTTCTGGATATACTTGTACTTTGGATTGAGGTTATAGTTTTCGGTCTTGATATCTTTTTCATCGATGCCTTGCTCTTTGAGATACTTGGTAATGGCATTAATGGCGGTTGCGGATTGATCTTGCGCCGCTTTTGCCTCTGCCCCTTCTGCGTGGACAGAAAACGAAAACTGGGCGATATCAGGCTTTGCAGTCACCTCACCGATTCCTGCGACCGCAATGGTTGCGGGATTAGCTTCGGTTACATGATTTGATTGATTAAACGTAAACGACGCGTAGGCACAGAGTGCAATAAACAACGCAACGAGCACGAGTGTACCCATGACTCGGTTGGTTGCTGAACTAAAGAATCCTTGTGGCATACATGAGAGATTATACTATTGTTAAGAGCGATGCGAGGAGTGTATGTATCGGACGATACAAAGAATTTATCAATGCCGTTCGATCATTACACACAGTATTCAAAGCAGTGCGATCTTCGGTCGAAAGGACCGGAAACTGTGGCTGCTTCTCCATGAGATAATACATGATAGACGTCGTCCCCTCAACGTGTCCGAGACCAAGCGCGTGTCCGAATTCATGCGTGAGCACCCGGACCAATTCTTCATGGGTCGAGAATTTGTAAATATTAATATTTTTTCCCTGGTAATCACCCTGTGTAAATTCATTGGCTCCACCAAAATGCGTGTTGTATTCCGCAACACCAGCGTTATATTGAGCAATGAGTCGATTCCCCTGCTCGCTCAGTGTATTAATATTTTTCGCAAGCGTAGCGAGTTCAGTGGCGTTATTTTGTAGCGCATCGGCAGTAGTAGCAAGCGCTTTCTCTTCTGCCTTCAATGCAGCAAACGCGTCTTCTGGAGCCCCGCCAGACGCATTATAATCGGCCACCTTGGCATTAAAACTGTCCAGCCGAGCTTCATAATCACTTTTGGCTTTTTCGTACGCGGTTTTGAGGGTTGCGTATTTTGCACTTAATGTTTTGTATTCAGACGCGATTGATGCGCTGGTTGATTCTTTTTGATCAAGTGACTGACGCTGCGCTTCTTCAGCAATCGTTCGCTCTTGTCTGTCGTCAAAAATAAAATTTACCGGGAACGCCGATGACTCGTCATAGTCGAACACGTTGTGACCCGCTGCTTTTTCCCATACTTGCTCTGCCTCGGCGAGATAGGCCCGAGCGAGGCCGGGTGTGAGATTAAACCGCGCATCCAAGCTCCCCAACCGATACGTCATCGGCACGTTGCAGGTGGGCACGTACGCAGTGTAAAAATATACTCCCGAGCCAAAGAGCGTTATACAGAGCATCACCACATACGAAGAACGCATATATGAAAAGTATAGCAAATAAATTATTGCTGTATAGAAAGTAAATGGCCCGCACGCGGGCCATTTTCGTTATACTTGGATTACTAGGTCCATTTCTGCAAGAACTTTTTCGGCAAAGTCGCCTCGTTACAGAAACGTGTCCATTCCAATGACAAACCGTCTTCGTCGACGATGTTACTCAACAGGAACACACAATCTGTTGACGGATCGTACCGTGCGTAGCACCGCGTAAACGTACCGGAAATGGTATAGGCACACGATACCTTTTTCCACCCGTCCGGAATAAACAGCACATATCCTCGGTAGGACACCTCGACACGACAACCGGCAAGCAGGAGACCTACCATGCACAGTATGGAAAAACCTCGGTACATTATGGACTCCTTCCATCTACCGTATCTACCTATAGACTACGCGAGAGTGTTCAAAAACGCAAAAGAAAAAGCGGTACTGGGCGGGGGCTATGTCGTCGCGAAACGTAGCCCCTGCTCATGACCGCTTTCCTTCCCTCTATCATACATGAGTCCCGAATCTGTCGAGGGCACATATCCACTAGGGGTGTAGATAACTTTTGACCAGACCTTATAAATTGTAAAATGCTAGGTCTGACTCTAGTGTGATTGGCAGATTTTTTTTGCAACCAGTAGCAACATTTGCAGGCATGCACGAAAAAAGGCTAGTTGCCCAGCCTTTTCTTACTCTTGAAGTTGTAAGTACATAAAGTCGACCCAGAAGCCAAACGCGTTACACATCCAGTGATTCACAAGAACATCTTGCTCACAGTCACACTGCAGAAATCGATAGCGAATCACCAAACCTGGCGGCACACCGCCATTCCAAGTCGCCTTGTTTATCACAAGACCGTACTCTGTCACAGTCCTGTGTGGTTGGCTGATTTCACAAAGTAGCAGCGAATCGTCTACAAACCTGAAGGTATCGCCAGGAACGTATACACACCCCCATGTCAGTGGATTCGCCTTTCTGCAAATAAACTCTTCAAGCTTTAGCTGGAGACCAGGAGTGCGCTTCGTCTGGTAACATTTCAGTGCAAATTTTATACAGAGATCAGCACCCCGATACCAATTCGCAAGGTCGTACCTCAATCTCCATACAGAATCTCCGTCACTTATACGTACCGGCATCCTCACCCCCGAACATGTTCTACATCTGCAGACACTTTAGAAGAAACCAGGGTGAGTGTCAAACAAAAACAGCCCCTTGTACAAGCAGGCTGTTTTTGTATCTTTAATTTTCTCTGTTCTATTTCCCTTCCCCTGCCGTTCGTTCAGCAATCTTCTTGCGGGTCAGCTGCTGGGCGGCGTTCATACTGTGTTGGTAGTAGAGAGCCTTACAACCTTGCTTCCAGGCCTGGATGTAGAGACGGTTGATGTCTTTGACTGGCGTGTCGGGTGCTACCATCACGTTTAATGACTGGCCTTGATCAATGTACTTCTGGCGGTCGGCAGCGAGTTCAATGACGCGTGATTGATCGAGTTCGGCAAACGTGCGGTAGACAGCCTTTTCTTGATCGTCGAGGAAATCGAGGTGTTGGACTGAACCATCGGCGTCACGGATACTGTCCCACACTTCTTTGGTATCCTTGCCTTTTTCTGCCAAGAGATCAATCAGGGTTGGGTTCTTGATGACCACTTTCATTTTCGCGACGTCTTTGATGTAGCAGTTACTCCAGATTGGTTCGATACCCTGTGACACCTGACCGAGAATGAACGCTGATGAGGTATTTGGTGCAATTGCCATCGTCGTTGTGTGACGCATACCGTAGCCTTTCAACAGTTCTGGCTCGCCCATGGTCTTTGCCATTTCGGCTGATGCGGCATGTGATCGTTCTTTGATTAATTTGAAAATCTCTTCGTTAATCACACCAGCTTCGGCACTTTCGAAGGCAAGCTTTTTACTCTGGAGGTATGAATGATACCCGAGTACCCCAAGTCCAAGCGCGCGGTTCGCCACGGCGAAATTGTACGGTCGCTCCATGAACTTAAACGCGAGGCGCTTGTCTTCATCTTCGGAATCGCGCATCGCTTCAAGCTTGGTAATGAAATCAGTCATGACCGCATCGAGGAAATAAATCATCGTTTCGACGAGATCAGAATCTTTCCAGTCGTCGTAATGCATCGCGTTGATTGATGAAATACAGCACACGAATGACCAGTCTTTGTTCGACGGCAACATAATTTCACTACAGACGTTACTCGCGTAAATCGGGAGATTCTTGTCTTTGTAGACCTGTGGCTTTTGATTGTTCGCGTTATCAGAAAAGATAATGTAGGGATAACCGATTTCACCACGGCGCTGGATGATTTTTGCCCAGACTTTTCGTTTCTCTTCATCACCCGCAATCATTGATTCCATCCAGGCATCAGTGACAGTAACCGCGTGGTTAATTTTCTGGATTGGATTACCTTCGGTACCGATATCGAGAAATTCGTTAATATCAGCATGCTCAACTGGCAAGTACGCAGCAAACACCCCACGACGAGTCGCCCCCTGACTCACTACATCGAGAATTTTCTCGAAGAGTTGCATGAAATGCACCGGACCTGACGAATACCCGTTTTGAGTAATCTCAGCCCCACGTGGACGGAGGTCACCAAAGTACGCAGAACACCCCCCACCGTACTTACTCATCATACCCACTTCGCCTTGAGTATGGAGAATGTTCGCCATATCGTCGCCAACAAACGAACCAAAACAACTAATTGGCAAACCACGCTTCAAACCAAAGTTTGCCCACACCGGGGTGGCGAGTGAAATCCAACCGAGACTCATGTATTTCTCGAACTTTTCAGCAAAGCCTTTTTGGCCGAGAATTTTTTCGGCGTGTTCTGCAATCGCACGGACGCGCTCTTCAGTGGTTTGGCCTTCAACCAAATAACCACGCGCCATAAACGCACGAGTATTTTCGTTGATCCAACTCCAGGGTTCATTCTTTGTCATACAATCAATGGTTTAGCGCGACGGAATAATAAACTACGAGGTACCCTAGTATAGCAAACTAGAATAAATCTTCACTCGTGACACTCGCTCCGCGTTTGTTGTAATTAATAGAACGCTTGTCAAAGAAATCAACGTGTTTGGTGGCAATCACTTCGTTATCAAACCAATCCGTTTCTTCGAGGAGGACGTTATTCACATCAAAGTGGCGTGGGAGACCAATCGCCGCGAGCGAGTTGTTAAAGCGGTTCTTTACAAACTCTTTCACGTTAGTCGATGGCAAGAAATCGAGTTCACCCGCTTCAAAAATCCAATCGATAATTCCACACTCAGCTTCAAACGCCTCTTCACAGGCAGCGATAATGCGCGCCTTGGTTGTATCATCAAACCACTCTGGATGTTCTTTCTTGATGATATTAATCACGTCGATACCGAACAAGCCATGGAGATTCTCTTCTTTACTCGTCGCCTCAACGGCGTTACTAATCCCCTTGAATAAATTCTTGTGTTTATTAAACGACATCATGACGAGGAACTGCGAGAAGAGCGAGATGTGCTCAACAAACAGCGAGAACAACATCACGGCATGGAAGTACTCACGATTCTCCTGAGTACGGGCGAGCTCACTCACCTTTTCGAGGTAATCCATCCGCTTTTGAATCACGGGGATATCTTTGATTTTGGTAAACTCATTATTGAGTCCCAGGATTTCAAGGAGGTGTGAGTACGCGTCAGTGTGGCGAATTTCTGATTCAGCAAAGGTCGCACCAACCGCACCAATTTCTGGCTTTGGCATCTTTTTGTAGATATCCCCCCAGAAACTTTTTACCGCCACTTCGATCTGTGCAATGGCAAGCATGGTGTTCTTGATCGCACTACGTTCCGCATCATTCACGTTCACATGGAAATTCTGAACGTCACCGGTGAAATTGAATTCGGTATGGAGCCAGTAGGAGTGGCGGATAGCGTCAACATACTCGTAGAGTTCTGGGTATTCATAGGGCTTCAAGTTGCCACGTTTGCGGAAGATATCGCGTTCACGCATCTTCTTGCGTTCGTTACGATAAATGATATAGGCCTTGGCCGTTTCAAAGTAATTCAGCTCCATGAGGGACGCCTCTACCAAGTCTTGCATCTCTTCAACGGTTGGATAGCCATCCACGCACTTCTGCGCTTTTGGATCAGCGGCGTCAGCAGTACCTGCCTGTACACACATTGAAATGGCTTTATGGTGTACCGTTTCAGCTACTTTGGCTGCGTCTGACTCCTTCCCTTCTCCTGTTTCCCGGAGAGCCATTACAATTGCGTGTTCGATTTTTTTGATATCGAAGGATTGTAGTGATCCATCACGCTTTTTAATGTGTTTAATTTCCATATGCCTGAACGTTTTCCCGAGGTGAACTAATAACAATACTGTGCGACGACTACAGGTGAGACCAAGACGACCAGGCATAACCTGGCTCAGGTATGTCGTACAAACGACATGACGCTGCGTGTCCTGACCTCCGACACACACGGTGGAGACTCGCGTGGGTACCTACATCATAGTAGGCTTTGGCCCGGTTGTAAAAAGTGGCTACAGTATTGATAAAAGGCTGTAATTAAAGGCTTTCTAAAATCACATCGTGAATAACGTGGGGATAACTTTCCCCAAAATCGCACTAAGAAATTAATTCCAGTTTTGACTAGTCTTGCCAGATGTTGATTGTGTTTTCAGGCAGACAAAAAGCGGTCACTCTATATGCACAATAACAAGAAAACCCCCCGCTCTCGGGCGGGGGGGGGTAGCACTGAACGGCCTTATTGGAAGAAGACCACTCGACGCGGGTGCCGTATTGGCCACACGTGTGGATCATTCATACGGTACGGCGCGACCAAGAGCGCACCTTTCTCTTTTCGTATACCAGCCACAAACAGATCGTTCTCCTGATGTACCTGAAAACCGAAGAACGTTGTCGCGTCTGAAGGTAGGCATTCAGGAAACGCCCAGCACAACATAGCAATCTGCCCCTGTGTTGGGAGATGCAATCGCCAATCCCGACCGATAGACGAAAAGATAGCGGTGAAGTCACCCTCTTTGATGACAGAGTAGACCTTCATCATACCGGATGAAGTGTTCGGCCCCGGAACATCTGTTCTCCACCGCTCGAAATTGGGATTGATTGCGGCAAACACCTGGCCCGACTGTGCAATGGTTACCTGGCCAGATGTAGGATTGATATCCATGGTGGATCGCCAATCGAGATGCGTCGTCGTTTGCGGCAACATTGTACGCCGACCATTATTCGGAGGAATACTCATCTGAACTCACCTCGCCCCTTCTGTAAAGACCATATTTGGATGTACGGTGAATCCGCACTCCAGGTTTGTCACTATCACACCATATTCATCATGAAAAAACAATAGCCGAGCCCCTCATAGGGACTCGGCTTTGATTGTTTGTATCCTCCACTTACTTACGCAAACTGTCGCGAATCTCGGTGAGGAGTTTTACCTCTGCGGACGGTTCTTTGGCTGGGGCCGGAGCAGCCGCATCTTTCTTTTGTAAACGACCAATCACCCGCACCACCAAAAAGATAACAAACGCGATGATTGAAAAATCGAACACGTTCTGTAAAAAGACTCCGTAGGTAATCACCGAACTCCCCACCTTGAGTGAGAGTGAGGTAAAATTAATGCCTCCAAGGAGAATCCCTACACTCGGCATAATAATATTTTCAACGAGTGACGACACGATCTTCCCAAACGCCGCCCCCACTACCACTGCCACCGCCAAATCAATCACATTCCCTTTAATCGCAAACGCCTTAAACTCCGCAATAAAATTTTTCATATATAAAGTTATTGTATAAAATATGGACACAAGAATTACACGTTCGTTGCTTGAATCTATCTACGATTCAAGCCAGTTCAATAACCTCTCAGATACTAGGAGCCTAGAACTTTTTAGTTGGAGCCGTACTTTTTGTACGGTGACAGCTTAAAAGTTCGTAGCGACAACGTAGATGAGGGGTTAGTGGACTGGCGACTAGACTGTTAGTCGAGCCAAATAGAACCCAATCCCCGCCCCCATCATAAAGACGAAAAATAACGCCACGAGGAGTGTTTCTTGTTTCATATACATAAATACTACCACATACGAGTTTATTACGGATAGGTTATAAGGTTATTATAAATAAACTAATCCACAAGCCATAGTCATAACCAATTCCCTAAACGCTACAATTAACTTATATGACAATGGTTAACTGCAAAGAATGTCAAAAAGTATTTTATGCCAAGCCTTCCTGGCTAAAAAATGGTTACGGTATTTTTTGTTCTCGACCTTGCAAGTATGCCGCATTCCGTTTAGGCAAAGAAGTAATCTGCGCCATTTGCGGTAAAACTACATACAAAAAACCAAAGGCTCTCAATGGATCAAAAAGCGGCAAGTACTTTTGTGGTAAATCATGCCAAACTAAATGGCGAAACGCTGAATTTTCGCAAGAAAAACATCCAAACTGGAAAACAGGTGCGAGTGCCTATCGCAGTCTTTTAGGCCGACATACCGTGGCTAAAGTTTGTACACTTTGCCAGACTGACGATACTCGAGTACTCGCAGTTCATCATATAGACAAAAACCATTCCAACAATGCCCTTGAAAATCTGGCCTGGTTGTGTCACAATTGCCACCACCTTGTACACCATGACCAAGATGAGTACAAACGGTTTATGGCGGCTATAGTTTAGTGGCAAAACTCCGGTTTGTGGAACCGGTATCGAGAGTTCGATTCTCTCTAGCCGCCCTCGTAGTAAAAGTCCCCTTCTCGGGGATTTTTACGTAGTGGGCGGCTAAGAAACTGCCCTGCGGCAGTTTCGTCCGGGAATTGAAAAGCACAGGCATGTTTTAATTTCTACCGAAATTAAAACGGCCGAGCTGGGGTCGAAGGCACTTAAATTTTTATGAGCGAAGCGAAATAAAAAGCTTAGTAACCTGTGACCAATTCCTCAATTTTACAAACCCCACTCCCCCACGTACACTTATTGGCATCATGATTAACAAACAGCTCCTCACGTTTTTAAAAGGCATCAAGGCACACAATGAGCAAGTCTGGTACGAAGCACACAAAGTGGAATACCAGGCACTGCGGGCTGAGTTTACTGCGTGGCTCGGGTCACTTCAGACTGAGATTGCGAAATTTGATCCGGCGATTGCTACCGCTCTCAAAAAAGGCAAGAAAACCCTCAAGGTATTCCGCATCCATCGTGACGCCCGTTTTTCTCACGATAAGACCAAGTACAAAACTAATATTAGTGGCTACATCTCAGCCGATGTAACAAGTGACTTCGAACCGGTCTACTATGTCAGCATCGAACCTGGTAATTCGTTTATTGGTGGTGGCCTCCATACACCAGAACGGCAGTTCCTTGGTGTGATCCGTGATGCGATTCAAGCGAAACCACAAGCCCTCAAAAAGATTGAGACTCATCCGGAGTTTAAAGCCACCTTCCCCGATCTCATCGACCGCAGTAGCAGTCTCAAGACCGCACCTCGTGGTTTTGATACCACCGATCCCGCGATCGACTATCTCCGTCTCCAGAGCTTTACTGCGCATAAGAAACTAGCTGATAAAGAACTTGCAAACGAGAGCCTCCGTACTGATATTGCTGCCGCATGGAAGACTCTTCTCCCCCTCAATCATTTTTTACGAAGTGTTAAGAGGTAGATTATGTTTCGTACCCTCGCCATCGCTGACACACCACCGAAACGACCAATTTCAGAGTGGGTAAAAAATGAGTCACTCGACCTCATTATCACCCTCGGTGATCTCGAGTATACGCAAATCAATCAACTCGAAGCAGTGACGCGGATTCCGAAAATTGGAGTGTATGGTAATCACTGCACTCCGGGATATATGGAACCACTCGGTATCACGAACCTCCATATGCATACCTGGACCTATGGCGGACTGACCTTTGGTGGATTTGAGGGTTCTCCCCGCTACAAACGTGACCCCTACGCCAAAATGTATACCGAAGACGAAGCGGCCGATTTGCTCCGCGATTTTCCATATGTTGATGTATTCATTTCTCATACACCCCCACGCGGTATCAACGACGAAGACGATGTTGCACACACCGGATTCCAAGCCCTCCGCACCTATGTCGAGCAAAAGCAACCCCGCTATTTTCTTCACGGCCATACCTACCCGAAGGCCGCCGACCTCGTTACCCAATATGGAAAAACTCAGATTATCTATGTAAACGGAGACCAATTAATCACCCTGCAATAATTCTCCCACCAGAACAGTTACAACGAATCTCTCTCAATCGTCCAGATTGCAGGAACAGACACTTTCGGGCATAGTTACGGGTAGAGACGCAGAACATTTACAACCCAAAACTGGAGGGATTCATGGACAACGGAAAAGCTGGCCTCCCTTTTGGAAAGGGTGACCATGTCGTACATACTGTGCATGGCACAGGCACAATTACAGACATAGTACAAAAGAATCTGTATGGCATACCAACAGAAATGTACGTCATTCATTTCGCTCAAAAAAAGGCAAACATCTCCATCGCAACCTCGGG
>Ga0228698_1000543_pt1 | contig 26748 bp, 19 predicted proteins | sample McNCre117_Aug_MG_FD_178015 | JGI IMG/M metagenome (GOLD analysis project Ga0228698, IMG submission 178015) | Freshwater microbial communities from McNutts Creek, Athens, Georgia, United States - 1-17_Aug_MG | ecosystem: Environmental > Aquatic > Freshwater > Creek | place: USA: Georgia...
CTGCACCAGGTGATCGGCCTGGGTGCGCAGGCTTTCGGCTGCGGCGGCGCTTTGCTCCACGAGGGCCGCGTTCTGTTGGGTGGCCTGGTCCATCTGCGCGACGGCATTGCTGACCTGGGCCATGCCCTGTGTCTGCTCGACGCTGGCGTGGTTGATCTCGCCCATCAGGTCGGTGACGCGCTTGATGGCCACCACGATGTCCTGCATGGTGCTGCCGGCCTGGTCAACCAGCTCGGTGCCCTGGGCCACGCGCTCGACGCTGTCGCCAATGAGCGTCTTGATTTCCTTGGCGGCTTCGGCGCTGCGCTGGGCCAGGCTGCGCACCTCGCCGGCCACCACGGCAAAGCCACGGCCCTGTTCGCCGGCACGGGCGGCTTCCACGGCGGCGTTCAGCGCCAGGATGTTGGTCTGGAAGGCGATGCCGTCGATCACCGAGATGATGTCGGCGATCTTGCGCGAGCTGGCGTCGATGCCGCGCATGGTGTCCACCACGCGGCCCACCACCTCGCCGCCCTTGACCGCCACATCCGAGGCGCCGGTGGCCAACTGGTGCGCCTGCGAGGCGTTGTCGGCGTTGTGGCGCACGGCCTCACCCAGGTGCGCCATCGAGGCCGTGGTCTCCTGCAGCGACGCGGCCTGCTGCTCGGTGCGGTGGCTCAGGTCCTGGTTGCCCTGGGCGATCTGCGCGCTGGCGGTGGCCACGCTCTCCGAGCCCTGGCGCACCTCGCCCACGATCTGGGACAGCCGGGTTTTCATCTCCAGCAGTGCGGTCAGCAACTGGCCGGTCTCGTTGTGCCCGCTGGCGTCGAACTGCACGGCCAGGTTGCCATCGGCCACCGCCTTGGCCACGCGCACCGCCTCTTGAATGGGGGCCACCGTGCTGCGCACGCTCCACCAGGCCAGGGTGCCGCCCAGCGCCGCGCACACCGCCACCAGGCCACCAATGATCCACAGCGTCTGCCGGGCCAGGGCGTCCACCATCTCGCCCGAGGCGATGGTCAGCTCGTCCTGCAGGTCCACCAGATCGGTCAGCGCTTGCAGGTACTTGGCCTGCAGCGGTCGCATGTCGGCCAGCAGCACCTCGCGGGCCTGGTCGTTCAGGCCCTGCTTCAGCAAGTCCAGCACCTTGTTGCGGGGCAGCAGGTAGGCCTCGCGGGCCTGCTTGACCTTGCCGAACAGGTCAGCACCCTTGGGGCTGGTGATCTGCTGGGCCAGCGTGCTGAGCTGTTCACCGATGCGCTGGTCGTTCTTGGCGATCTCGGCACGCAGGGCCTGCAGCTGGGCTGGGTCACTCAGGATGAACATGTCCCGCAGGGCGCGCGCCGAATCGGCCACCTCGGCCTCGACCGCATTGACCTTCAGCACCTTCGGAAAGCGGTCGTGCATGACGGTGTTGAACTCGTCCTGGATCTGCACCAGCCGCAGCAGCGCCGCGCCACCCACCAGGGCAGCCAGCAGCACCATCAGTGCAAAACCGCCGCTCAGCCGGGTGGCAATCTTCAAGTTGTTCAGGTTCATGATGCGGTGCGATGGGGTGGCGGGCCCGCCAAGTGGGCCATGACGGCTTCTTCGGAAGGCCCCCGCCCAACTTGAGTGCGCACCGATCAAGTGCCCGACGACAATCCCCCGATGAAGCACTTTCTGATGGGCGTGGATTTCTCCAGCAGCCCCAGCGCCCGCAAAGCCATCGTGGTGGCCACCGGCAGCCTGCATGGCGCCGTCATGCGGCTTGAAGGCTTGCAGGCCATCACCAGCCTGCACGCCTTTGCGCAATGGCTGGCGCAAACCGGGCCAGCCGTGGCGGGCCTGGATCTGCCCTTTGGCCTGCCCCGCGAACTGGTTGAAACACTGGGCTGGCCCACCGACTGGGCGGCCTGCATGGACCACTACGCCAGCCTCAGCCGGGCACAGATTCGCGACACCTTCGCCGCGTTTTGTGACGCGCGCCCGGTGGGCAGCAAGTTTGCCCACCGCCAGTGCGACGGCCCTGCGGGCTCCAGCCCGTCGATGAAGTGGGTGAACCCGCCCGTGGCCTACATGCTGCACGCGGGTGTGCCTCTGCTGCGACAGGCCAACTGGTGCCTGCCTGCGCATGCGCCGGGCGCAGGCGACATCCAGCGCATCGCGCTGGAGGCCTACCCTGGCTTGTTGGCCCGCCAGGTGCTGGGCACACGCTCGTACAAGAGTGATGACCGCGCCAGGCAAACGCCCGAGCGCCTGATCGCCCGCAAGGACCTGATCGAGACGCTGGAACAAGGCCGCAGCCAGTTGGACATCCGCCTGAAGCTCACCGCCGCCCAGCGTGATGCCCTGGCCGACGACGCCAGCGGCGACAGCCTGGACGCCGTGCTGTGCCTGTTGCAGGCGGCCTGGGCCAGTGTGCGCCCGCGCTGGGGGTTGCCCGATGCGGTGGATCCCCTGGAAGGCTGGATCATCGGCGCCTGAGGGCAGGGCTCTGCCACGGCGGGCACCGCTTTTGTGCGCAAAAGCCCGAATACATCCAGACACAGTGCTTTGTTATGCTGATGATTAGCCTCACGAAGCAATCCCCCCCTCGCGCCCGGCGAGAGCCTGCCAGTGGCCCGTCTTGACCAGCAAAGGCCCCCCTTGTCCGCAGCCTTGAGAGTCCTTGCCACGCCGCCCTCGGCGCCCCCGCCCCATGCCCAGGCTGCTGCCGAGCAGGTGATGCAGGTGCTGCCCGGCGCCATGGACGCCATGCGCCTGGCCATGCGGGCGCAGCTGAACGGGCCGCTCACGGTGCCGCAGTTCCGGTGCCTCAATTTTGTCGAGCGGCATCCGGGCAGCTCGGTCAGCGCGGTGGCGGGCTTTCTGGGCGTCACCCTGGCCACGGCGTCTGCGATGGTTGACCGGTTGGTGAAGGCCGGCTACCTGCGTGCACAGGGCAGCCAGGCTGATCGCCGCTGCACCGAGCTGCATGTGTGTGCCAATGGCCAGGCCGTGCTGCACCGCATGCACCGCCAGACCTGCGCCGACCTGGCGGGTGCCCTGCAAAGCCGCAGTCCGCAAGAACTTCAAACCCTGATGGACGGCCTGCAGGTGCTGCAGGCTGCCTTTGCCCATGTGCAATCCGACCAACCCTGATTCGTCTGTCCCGGAGAACGTCTTGAACCGGCCCCCAATTTCTGCTTTTGTTGTGCGGCCCTTGACCGCTGTGGGTGTGTTGGCCCTTTTGGCCGGCCTGCAGGGCTGCGGCCCCAAGACGCCACCTGCGGATGCACCAGCCGCCGCCCCAGCAGCCTCGGCCGCATCCGGCGGTGCATCGGGTGCAGCACCGGCTGCCGCAGCGGCCTCGGCACCGCCTGTCAGCGTCACGCTGTTCAAGGTGCAGGCGCGGGATTTCACCGTCAACCTCGAAGCCAACGGCACGGTGGCCACGCTCAGCAGCGTCGACATCAAGCCCCAGGTGTCGGCCCAGGTGCTGCAGGTGCACGTGAAGGAAGGGCAGACCGTCAAGGCCGGCCAGCCGCTGTTCACGCTGGATGCCCGCGCCGACACCGCCAACCTCAAGAAGGCCGAGGCCCAGTTGCTCAAGGACGAAGCCACGTTGGCTGACGCCCGCCGACAGCTGGCGCGCAACCAGGATCTGCTGGCCCAGAAGTTCATCTCGCAGGGCGCTGTCGACACCTCTCAGGCCAATGTCGAGGCGCAGCAGGCCGTGGTGGCCGCCGACAAGGCCGCCATCGATGCCGTGAAGGTGCAGCTGAGCTTTGCCCGCATCACCGCGCCCGGCGCCGGGCGGGTGGGGCAGATCGCGGTGTTCCCGGGCAGCAGCGTGTCGCCCAGCGGCACGGCCATGCTCACGCTCACGCAGATCGACCCGGTGTCGGTGGCTTTCAGCCTGCCGCAGCGCAACCTGCCCGACGCCCTGGCCGCGCTCAGCAAGGGCACCGGCCGCGTCACCGCGGTGCTGCCCGACGGCAAGGGCACGCTGCAAGGCAAGCTCAACTTTGTCGACAGCGTGGTCGATGCCAACAGCGGCACGGTCAAGGTCAAGGCGCAGTTCGCCAACAAGGATCAGGCCCTGTGGCCAGGCGCCTACGTGACCGTCAAGATGGCGCTGCAAACCCTGCCTGACGCCATCGTGGTGCCGCTGGCCGCCATTGCCACCGGCGCGCGAGGCACGGCGGTGTTTGTGGCCGACCCGACGGGCAAGGCCGCGATCCGGCCGGTCAAGATCCTGGCCCAGCAAGGCCTGGATGCCGTGGTCACCGGCGTGAAGGCCGGCGAACGCATCGTGCTCGATGGCCGCCAGAACGTGCGGCCCGGCACCACCCTGATCGAGCGCGCAGCCGATGCGGCGCGGGGTGGCAGCCGGCCGGCCAGCGGCGCGGCATCGGGTGCCGCATCGGGCGCGGCGTCTGGCGGTGCATCGGGCGGCGCCGAGCGCGCTGCCTCGGCCGGGGCGCGCGCATCATGAACCTCTCCGAGTTGTTCATCCGCCGTCCGGTGATGACGGTGCTGCTCAACCTGGCCATCGTGGCCGCAGGGATCATCGCCCTCGGGCGCATCCCGGTGGCGGCCTTGCCCAGCTACAACACGCCGGTCATCAATGTGTCGGCGGTGCTGCCCGGTGCCAGCCCCGAGACCATGGCCACCTCGGTGGCCTTGCCGCTTGAGAAACAGTTCCAGACCATCCCGGGCCTGGCCGTGATCAGCTCCACCAACACGCTGGGCAGCACCACGGTCACGCTGGAGTTCGACGAAGCGCGCAACATCGATGCGGCTGCCGTGGACGTGCAGGCGGCGCTGCTGCGTGCCCAGCGCACGCTGCCGGTCGAGATGACGGCGCCGCCCAGCTACCGCAAGGTCAACCCGGCTGATGCGCCCATCCTGTTCATCGCGCTCACTTCGCCGTCGATGAACCTGGCCGACCTGCAAGACTTTGCCGAGCACCTGATCTCGCCGACCTTGTCCACGCTCAACGGCGTGGCGCAGGTCAACATCTTTGGTGCCAAGCGCTTTGCGGTGCGGGTGCGGGTGAAGCCCGATGCGCTGGTGGCACGCAACCTGTCGCTCGATGAACTGCGCCTGGCCCTCACGGCGGCCAACGCCAACACGCCGGTGGGCACGCTCGAAGGCCCGCGCCAGATCCTCACGCTGCAGGCCAACAAGCAGCTGGCCAGCGCGGCCGAATACGCCGACCTGATCGTCAGCAACAAGGGCGGCAATGCGGTGCGCCTGCGTGACGTGGCCGATGTGGAGGACAGCTTCGAAACCCTCAAGAGCGCGGCCAACTTCAATGGCGAAACCTCGATCACGCTGTCCATCCTGCGCCAGCCCGACGCCAACACCGTGGCCGTGGTCGATGCGATCAAGGCCAAGCTGCCCGAGTTTCGGGCGCAACTGCCGCAGTCGGTGCAGCTCAATGTCGTGAACGACCGCTCGCTGTCCATCCGCGAAGCCTTGCACGATGTGACCCTCACCATGTTGGGCACCATCGGCCTGGTGGTGCTGGTGATCTTCCTGTTCCTGCGGCGCTTTGTGGCCACGGTCATCCCGACGCTGTCGCTGCCGGTGTCGCTGCTGGGTGCGGTGGCGCTGCTCTGGTACTACGGCTACACGATTGACAACATCTCGCTGCTGGGCCTGACGCTGGCCGTGGGCCTGGTGGTCGACGACGCCATCGTCATGCTGGAAAACGTCATCCGCCACGTCGAGCACGGTGAAGACCCATTCCAGGCGGCGCTGCGCGCCTCGCGCGAAGTGGGCTTCACCATCCTGTCGATCTCCAGCTCCCTGGTGGCGGTGTTCATCCCCGTCTTCTTCATGCCTGGCGTGATCGGCCTGCTGTTCCACGAATTTGCCGTCATCGTGGCGCTGTCCATCGTGGCATCGGCCTTTGTGTCGCTGTCGCTGGTGCCCATGATGGCCAGCCGATTCCTCACTGACGAGGCCCACAAGAAGCCGCCTGGCATGCTGGTGCGCAGCTTCGAGCGCGCCTTTGATGTGACCCTGGCTGCCTACAGCCGCACGCTTGACGCGGCGCTGCGCTGGCGCAAGCTGGTGCTGCTGGTGGCGGTGCTCACCTTCATTGGCACGGGTTACCTGTTTGCCACCATCCCGAAGGGTTTCTTCCCCGAAGAGGACATCGGCCAGATCAACGCCAGCACCGAAGCCGGTGAAGACGTCTCGTTTGAAGAAATGGTGCGCCTGCAGGACAAGGTGGCGGCGCTGCTGCGGGCGGACGAATCGATTGCCTACGTCACGTCTTTCAACGGCGGCCAGGGCTCCCAAAACACGGGGCGCATGTTCATCGTGCTCAAGCCGCGCGCCCAGCGTGCGCCGATGAAGCAGGTGCTCGAAGGCCTGCGCAAGAAGCTGCGCACCGTGCCGGGCATCAGCGTCTTCCTGCGGCCCACGCAAAACCTGCAGCTGGGTGGCCGGCCCAGCAAGGCGCAGTACCAGTACATCCTGCAAAGCGTGCAGGCTGGTGAGTTGAACGACTGGGCCCTGAAGCTGCAGGACAAGCTGCGCGCCGATCCGCTGTTCCGCGACGTCACCAGCGATTCGCAGCTGCGCGGCCTGCAGGCCACGCTGGCCATCGACCGCGACCGGGCCAACGCGCTGGGCGTGCCCATCGACGGCATCCGTTCGGCGCTGTTCTCGGCCTTCGGTGAGCGCCAGGTCAGCACCATCTTCACCACGGTCGACAGCTACCAGGTGATCATGGAGGTCTCGCCCTCGCAAAAGGCCGATGAATCGGCACTGGGCGGGGTGTATGTGCGATCGAACACCGGTACGCTGGTGCCCATGTCGGCCTTCACCACGGTCAAGCGCACCGTGGGGCCCACTTCGATCAACCATGTGGGCCAGTTGCAGGCGGTGACGGTGTCGTTCAACCTCGCGCCCGGTGCGGCGCTGGGTGATGCCACCAACCACATCGATCAGGTGCGCGCCGAGATCAAGCTGCCCGATTCGGTCATCACCACCTGGGGCGGTGACGCGGCGGTGTTCAAGAACTCGCAGGGCAGCCAGGTGGTGCTGATCGTGGGCGCGCTGCTGGTCATTTATGTGCTGCTGGGCGTGCTGTACGAAAGCTTCATCCACCCGCTGACCATCCTGGCCGGCCTGCCGTCTGCCGCGGTGGGCGCCTTGATCACGCTGCGCCTGTTCGACATGGATCTGACGCTGATCGCCACCATCGGCATCCTGATGCTGATCGGCATCGTCAAGAAGAACGCCATCATGATGATCGACTTCGCCCTGGATGCGCAGCGACACGGCGGCATGACGCCGGCACAGGCCATCCGCGAAGCCTGTGTGCTGCGCTTCCGGCCCATCATGATGACCACCCTGGCCGCGCTGATGGGCGCCCTGCCCATTGCCCTGGGCCTGGGTGCCGGTGCCGAGCTGCGCCAGCCCCTGGGCCTGGCGGTGGTGGGTGGCCTGGTGTTCTCGCAGGCCATCACGCTGTACATCACGCCGGTCATTTACCTGGCGCTCGACCGCTTCAGCGGCTCGGGCCCGGTGACCACCGTGGAGGTGCCCGCCACCTCCACGCCGCCGGCGCACTGAAGCCCCCTGAAAGCCCTGCATGCCAGTTGATCCGCTGATCCTCACCGTGGCGCCCAACGGCGCCTACAAGCAGGCGGCCGATCACCCGGCCGTGCCGCTCACGCCCAGTCAATTGGCGGCCGATGCCAAGCGCTGCCTGGATGCAGGCGCGGGCATGATCCACCTGCATGTGCGCGACGCGCAGGGCCGCCACAGCCTGGATGTGGACACCTACCGCGAAGCCCAGCGCTGTGTGCACGCCGCCGTGGGTGATCACCTGGTGGTGCAGATCACCAGCGAGGCGGCCAAGGTGTATGCCGCCCCGCAGCAGATCGCCATGGTGCAGGCGCTGCGCCCCGAGGCCGTGTCGGTGGGTCTGCGTGAAGTTGATCAGCCCGAGATTGGTGAAGCCGGCCTGGCCCGCTTTTTTGGCTGGCTGGCCAATGAACGGGTGATGACCCAGGTCATCCTGTACGACGTGGCCGACCTGGCCCGCTGGCAGGCGCTGCGCAGCCGGGGCGTGGTGCCCGATGCGCCGTGGTTCCTGCTCTTCGTGCTAGGCCGCTACAGCGTGGGCCAAACGTCCAGCCCCCTGGATCTGCTGCCCTTTGTGCAAGCCCACAGCGGCCCCGAGCCCTGGGCCATGTGCGCCTTTGGCGCCAGCGAGCATGCCTGCGCCACGGCCGCGGCAGCGCTGGGTGGCCATGTGCGCGTGGGCTTTGAAAACAACCTGCTGCTCAAGAGCGGCCAGCGCGCCGCCCACAACGCCGATCTGGTGGCGCAGGCAGCCGACGCCGCCCGCTGCCTGGGTCGGCCGCTGGCCAGTGCACGCCAGATCCGCGAGCGCTTTCACGCCCGCACCTGAAGAATTCATGACATTCAAGATGAGCGCACCATGAAGCTACCCCATTTCAAGTCACTGCCGCGCCGCCTGGCGCTGACCGGCCTGCTGGCCACGGCGCTGGCTCCGGCCTGGGCTCAATCAGCCTTTCCGTCGCACCCCATCCGCTTTGTGGTGCCGTACCCGCCCGGTGGGCCCACCGACTTGATGGCGCGCCTGTTGCAACCCGAGTTGCAGACAAGGCTCGGTGTGCCCGTGCTGGTTGACAACAAGGGCGGCGCCGGTGGCAACCTGGGCAGTGCCGATGTGGCCAGGCAGGCACCGGCCGATGGCCACACGCTGCTGCTGGCCGCCAGCGGCCCGATGGCGGTCAATGGCTCGCTGTACCGGTCTATGCCCTTCAACGCGCTGACCGATCTGGTGCCGGTGATCCAGATCTCGTCCTTCCCATTGGTGCTGGAAGTGCACCCGTCGCTGGGCGTCAAGACGCTGAAGGAATTCATCGCGCTGGCCAAGACCAAACAGGGCGAGATCAGCTACGCATCAGCGGGCAACGGCACGCCGCAGCACCTGGCCGGTGAGATCTTCGGCAAGGCCAGCGGTGCGAAGCTGTCGCATGTGCCGTATCGCGGTGCGGGGCCGGCACTCAACGATGTGGTGGGTGGCCAGGTGAAGGTGATGTTCGACATTCTGGGCAGCTCGCTGCCCTTCATCAAGAACGACAAGCTGATCCCCTTGGCCGTCACCTCTTCTCAGCGCAGCCCGTCTCTGCCCAAGGTGCCAACCATGGCCGAGGCCGGCCTGCCGGGTTTTGAAGTGACCGGCTGGCACGGCATCGCGGTGCGTGCCGGCACGCCCGAGCCCATCGTGGCCAGGCTCAACAGCACCCTCAACGCCATCTTCAAGGACCCGGCCTTCCGCAAGAAATGGGAAGAGCTGGGCACCCCGGTGGTGGCCGGCACAGCCGAACAATTCGGTCAGCTCATCCGCACCGAATCCGTCCGCCTGGGGCGTGTGGTGCGTGAGTCGGGTGCCACGGCCGATTGATCGGCGCCTGCCCTAATCGGTGATCTTCAGCACCACCGCACCGCCTGGTTCGGCCTGGGCATATTGATCGTTCAGCAGCGCGAAATCGGCTTGGCGTTGGGCGTCAATGAAGGCACGCAGGCCGTTGAGCTGGAAGTCGCGCAGCTCGGGCTCGTGGTGCAGCACCAGGTCGGCGGCCAGGGCCCAGTCGATGCCGGCGGGGTTGCTCTGCACCCACAGCAGGGCCTTGTCGGGCAGCAGGGCCAGCAGGGCTTCGCTGGCGTCGTCTTCGGGCACGGCCGACAGGTGTGCCACCTGGGGCCAGCGCATCAGCGGGGGCTCGCCCTCGGCATGGGGTGTCCACAACAGCAGCAGGCGGTGTGGCGGGTAGGTTTCAACGGCCGGGCCGCTGGGCGTGTTGATGAATTCCGTGGTGCTGTCGAACACTTCACGCACCGCGCCAATCCAGGCGCCGGGCTGCCAGCTGGACAGGATGCGCGGATGCCGGGGCCGCTTGTGGTGCAGGGTGTCGGCATCGGGCTGCCACACCGGGACGGCGGCGGCCTGGTCGTCGATGTCCCACTGCGAGTGCGCAAAGTCGCTGGCCTGGCGCACCGTGTCTTCCAGCTCGACCACGCTGGGTGCGGGCAGGGGGCGTGAGGCCAGGTTGTGCAGATCCAGCTCGGGCGTGAAGCTGAGCGCGGCAGCTTCGGCGTCCAGATCCACCGTGGGCAGGTGCAACTCGGGCAGCTCGGGCGCGGCCGGGGCCACGCGCTGCAACTGCACCTCGGTGATGTCGACCACATCGTCGTTCACCCAGGGGCGTGGCCCTCGCAGCGCGCTGGGGCGTGCGCGGGGTGCCGCGCTGTGGTGCTGCGGGTTGAGCTTGGCTTTCAGATCCGACAGATCGGGCACCTCGGTGGGCGGCCGCATGGTGGGCCGCATGCGCCGCACGAAGTCGTCCAGCGCGCGGGTAGGGTCGTCGTCGTCGGGCAAGTCGGCACTCATGGCCGACATTCTGCGGCTGAAATTGGAGTGCACTGCCTAGTCAAACCGGCCCGATTTGGGGAGTATTTGGGTTTCGCCCTCTAGAGCACCTGGGTGACCATGCGGACATGGGCCCGGCACCAGAACCGGGTCGGCTCTTCACCTCTCCCAGAAAGCACATCATGTCCAAGACCAGCCTTCATGCCCTCAGCCTGCAAACCCTTCAGCATTGCACCACCGCCGCCGAGCAGGCCGTGGGCGCCTACCGCGCCGGCAGCCAGCGCCTGATCAGCGTGGTCCAGCAAGGCTTGGATCAGGGCGCAGCCGCCCGCGCCGAGCGTTATGCACCCCGCCTGGCCGCCATGCTGCGCCGTGCTGGCAACCAGGCCGGTGGCCTGGCCCAGCAAGGCGTGCAGATCGTCAGTGAGCGCAGAGAGCAGGTCATCGGCTTGGGCGCCAGTGCCGCCACGGCCCAGTTCGAACGCCTGGCCCGCCTGCTGGCCGGTGTGCAGCAGCCGCTGCTGGTGCAGGGCCTGGAGGCCGTCAGCCGCCTGAGCCTGCCTGGTGCCCGGGTGGCCGCGAAGGTGTCCGAGCGCCTGGCCGAAGGCGCAGGCAAGCTGGCCCAATTGGCGGGTGCCCGCAGCACCCAGGCCAAGACCACGGCGCGCCGTGTGCGCAAGGCAGCGCCGGCACGGGGCCGCACCGCCACCAAGGTGGTGGCCGAGGCCACTGCGCAAGCGCAAAAGCAGGCGCAGGCGGTGGTCAAGCGTGCCCGCAGCAGCGCGGCCAAGCCGGTGGCCGTGGCCAAGCCGGCTGCCCGCAAACCCGTGGTCAAGGCGCCGGTGGTGGCGGCCAAGCCTGCTGCCGCACCGCGTCGCCGTGCGGCGCCCAAGGTGGCGCCTGAGGTGACCGAGGCCCCGGCCGAGGCCGTCTGATCCCATGGCCGCGATGCGCCAGCTCAGTGGGCATGGCGCGGGGTTTTTGTACACCGACTCCGCGAACGCCAACGCCAACGTCAGCCTGCTGCACATCCACGACCAATCCACCGCACCGGGTGGCGTGGTCCGGTTCAAGCAGATCCTGTCGCACCTGTCGGGCAGGCTGCATCGCGCGCCCCTGTTTCGCCAACGCCTGCAGCGTGTGCCGCTGGGCCTGGATCACCCGTACTGGGTCGATGACGAACACTTCGACCTCGAGTACCACGTGCGCCACATCGCCCTGCCCAAGCCGGGCGACTGGCGCCAGTTCTGCATCCAGGTTTCGCGCATCCATGCCCGGCCGCTTGATCTGGACCGCCCGCTGTGGGAAGCCTATGTGATCGAGGGGCTGGACAGCTTTCTCGATCTGCCAGAAGGCAGTTTTGCGCTGCTGTTCAAGACCCACCTGGCCGCGGTGGATCTGGACGGCCTGGGCGCCTTGACGGCCATGCTGTACGACGACGATGCGCTGGCACCGCCACCGGCTCCGCCCGAGCCCTGGTTCGCCGATTCGGCGCCGGGCCAGCTGGCACTGGTGGGCCGTGGGCTGTTGAACTCGGCCACCTCACCCTGGCGCCTGGCGCGGCCACTGGCCAAGGCGGCCACGCACCTGGCACCGGCTGCATTGGCGTTGGCCAGCGAGATGCTGGTGCGCCCGCAGCACCTGCCGCCCACGCGCTTCAATGCCATCGTGTCACCGCATCGGGTGTTTGAAACCCGCCGCTTCACCGAGGCCGAGTTTGACGAGGTGCTTCGCCTGGTGCCCGGTGCCAGCGTCGAAGACGTGGTGGCGGCCGTGTGCGGGGGTGCCTTGCGCCAGTACCTGGATGCCGAGGGCGAACTGCCCGAATCAGGCAGCCTCACGGCCATCGTGCCCGAGCCCCATCCCGCACCCACCGGTGATGAGCCGCAGGCCGAAGGCCTGGCCTGGCGCCATGTGCTGCTGCGCACCGACATCGCCGACCCCTTGCAGCGTTTGCGCGCCATCCGCAAGCAGGCCGGCCGGGCTCCGGATGCGGTGGCCCGTGTGCTGGGCAGCCCGGCCCTGGCCGACGCCACGAACCAGGCCCAGGCCGCCTTGCTGGCCTGGAGCCGTCGCACCCTGGGCCGTGCCAACGCGCGGGTGGGCCGCCGCACCCCGGCAGCCCACTGCACCATCACGCATGTGCCTGCGCCTACGCAAGCCCTGTTTCTGTGTGGCGCCAGGCTCACCTACTACTCGGCCATCCTGCCCATCAGCGATGGCCTGGGGCTGGGTTTTGCCGTCACGCGCTTTGATGGCCGGGTGGTGATCTCGCCCACCTGCTGCCGCGAGCAGATGCCCGACCCCGAGGTGTTTGCGCAGGCGCTGCGCGACAGCTTCCAGGCCCTGCTGGCCCTGGCGCGGGCGGCGCCCAGGCCAGCACGCCAGCCCCGCCGGGCGCCGGCGGTCAAATCGGCAAGGCAGGGTGGGTCATCAGCCGGTAAACCGCGCCGGGCAGGCCCTCGGGCCTGAAGGGCTGCCAGGCGCCTTCGGGCTGGGCCAGGCGGTCGGCCACGATGGCCAGCACCATGGCATTGAAACCCAGGCCGGTGTGGCTGCCGTACACCCTGATGTTCTCGACCTGCGCCGGGTCACCGGCCACGGTGGCCTCTTGCGGCGGCACCACGCCGTCGCTGATCGAGTAGAGGCAGCTCATGGGCACATCGGGCAATTGATGGTCGCGCAGCGACTTGGCGCGCGGCTGCATCACGTGCACCTCGGGGCCCATCGGGTGGGCCACCATGCGGTACATGGTTTTGACCATCCGGGGCGACTGGCTGCCTCCCTTGGGATCCACGCTGACCGGGCTGCCCAGCGTGATGAGCTGGCGCACGCACTCGGGGGCCTGCAGCGCGCCATACAGCGAGAACACACCACCCAGGCTCCAGCCCACCAGGCTGACCTTGCGACCGGTCTTGTGGTGCAGGTAGCGGATTTTTTGCTCGAGCGCCTGCGCATGGCGGCGCTGGAAACCGATGTTGCGGCCCAGCCCCCAGGTTTGCACGTCGTAGCCGCGGCTGGTCAAGAACAGCTTCAGCGGCCCCATCGTGGCCTCGCCGGCCATGAAACCGGGCACCAGCAGCACCGGGTGACCATCGCCACGCGGCGTTTGGGTGAGCAAGGGCCAAGTCAGGGGCAATGAGGCCATTTCCAGCAGGGCGCGCCATTCCAGCAGGGAGTGCACGCGGTGCGGCGGGCCGCTGTGGGGGTGACGGGTGACCATGGGCAAAGCGGCGGGTATCAAGCAGCACACGCCGCCGATTGTGATGAACCGCCGCCGCTGCCGGGAGGGTGAGTCACCTAGTTGCGTGTCGCCTGGGCGTCAGTGTGGTGCGTGTGTCCGGCTTCAGTTTGGCTGCGCGCTGCCGATGTAGAAGAGCCACTCTGGCAAGACCTTGCTGCGCCCCTGCCTGATCCATGCCTGCCATTCCCTTGCACGCACCCCGTCGATTGCTGGCCACCACCTGGCTGGCGATGGTGCTGCTGGTGGCCAGTGTCAGCGCACTGGCAGTGTGGCAAACCCAGCGCATCGAAACCCGTTTCTCCCAGTTGCAGGCACAGACCTTGCCCGTGGTGGATCTGGTGCGCGAACTGCGGCGCCAGGCCGAAGAACAGCGCGGCCTGGCGGCCCTGCACCTGATGCGCGGTGATGAATCGGAAACCAGCCGGCTGGAAGACCGCATCCAGGCGCAGCGCCAACAGCTGACCGAGGCGCTGGTCATCTACGAAGGCCGTGCCCTGGACGAGGCCGACCGGCGTCTGCACCAGCAGGCTCGCCAGCGTTTTGCGGCCTACTGGCAGGCCCAGGACAAGGTGCTGGCGCTGTCTCGCCGAGCTTTGGACGACCCGAGGGCGGCCCAGGCGGCGCGGCAGGTGATGTCGGGCGACGCCCAGCAGGCTTTCACCGCGCTGCGCCAGGTGCTGGAGTCCTGGGCCAGCCATGTTGAAGCCCGCGCGGCGCAGGCCCTGGCCGAGGCGCGCAGCGACGCCCAGCAGGCGCGGTGGCTGATCGCTGCCGGCGCACTGGTTGCGGCGCTGCTGGGTGCGGCGCTGGCGCGGTGGGCACTGGCAAGCTGGCCGGCCGTACCGGCCTGGGCCGAGCAGTCGACCAGCTTTGCCGACACCGAACCCCTTCGGGCGCCCAGCGAGATCATGGCCGAGGCCGTGGCGCAGGCCCGTGCAGGCCCTTGGCCGGCCGGCTCCCAGGCCCAGCCCGAGCGGCATCCCGAGCAGACTCACTGAAGCCCGCTCTGCCGGCTTCGGCCTTGCCGTACAGTGGGGCAGTCCACTCCTGCAGCCTCTTTGCCATGCCCGCCTTGCCCGTGCTGCCGCAAGACGCCGACAGCCTGCTCAAGCTGGCGGCGCAATCGATGTTCGACCTGTATGCACAGACTGTGCAGGGCATGATGGTGGTCGACCGTGAGCACCGGGTGGTGTGGATCAGCGAGGGCTACAAGCGATTCTTGCCAGCCCTGGGCTTTGCCGGTGAGCACGAATTCGTCGGTCGCCTGATCGAGGAGGTGGTGCCCAACACCCTGCTGGCCCAGGTCATCGACAGCGGCCAGCCCATCATGCTGGACCTGCTGACCAACCAGGCCGGCTCGTTTCTCGTCAGCCGCGTGCCCTTGCGGGATGCGCAGGGTCGGGTGATTGGCGCATTGGGCATGGTGCTGATGGACCACCCCGAAAGCACCATGCAGCCCCTGATGGCCAAGCTGGGCCATCTGCAGCGTGAGCTGGCCGATGCCCAGCGCCAGCTGGCCGCAGAGCAAACCCGCAACCGGCGGGCCAAGTACACCATCGCGGCCTACATCGGCGCCAGCCCGGCGGCCATGGAGGTCAAGCGCCAGGCGCGCCGCGTGGCCGGCACCGAATCGACCGTGCTGCTGCTGGGTGAAACCGGCACCGGCAAGGAGTTGCTGGCCCACGGCATCCACGCCGCCAGTGCCCGCGCGGCCCGGCCATTTGTGGGCGTGAACATCGCCGCCGTGCCCGATACCCTGTTGGAAGCCGAGTTCTTTGGCGTGGCGCCGGGCGCCTACACCGGGGCTGATCGCAAGGGGCGTGACGGCAAGTTCAAGGTGGCCGATGGCGGCACCCTGTTTCTGGACGAGATCGGCGACATGCCCTTGCCCCTGCAGGCCAAGCTGCTGCGCGCCTTGCAGGAGCAGGAGCTTGAACCGCTGGGCAGCAACCAGGTCATCAAGGTGGATGTGCGGGTGATCGCCGCCACCAGCCGCGACTTGCCGCGCATGGTGGCCGAAGGCAGCTTCCGCGCCGATCTGTACTACCGCCTGAATGTGCTGCCCATCCGCCTGCCGGCCCTTCGCGAGCGCCTGGATGACCTGGAGGCCCTGTCTGATGCCTTGCTGGAGGACATCAGCCGCCGCAGCGGCCTGCCGCACAAGAGCCTGTCGGCCGCGGCGCTCGACAGCCTGTCGGCGCGCCTCTGGCCGGGCAATATCCGTGAGCTGCGCAATGTGCTGGAGCAGGCCGCTCTGATGGCCGACGACCTGGTGCTTCAGCCCCAGCACCTGCAGGCCGCGCTGGGCCTGGCCGCAGCGCCGGGCATCGATGCTGCGGTGCGCGGCAACCCGGAGGCGGCCGTGGTGGCCCATGCGGCCAACGCCGTGGCGCCCGCACCGGCCGGTCAGCAGGTCGAAGCAGGCCAGACGCTGGCCCAGGCCGTGGGCGACCTGGAAGCGCGGCTGATCGGCGAAGCCCTGGCCCGGCATCGGGGCAACAAGGTGGCGGCGGCCAAGGCCCTGGGCATTGCCCGGGCCACGCTCTACCAGAAGCTGGCCGAGCGGGGCGCGGGCGCCGAGCTCTGAGAACGGCGGCCTTTGCCGCCTCCATGTGTCTGAAACATAGACAAACTACCGGCGGTGTCTGCCTGATATTCAGTCATGCTGGCGGCTCAAAATGTCTGAAATCCAGACAATATCCGGCAACAATGGGCTGCGCCGCCCGTTTTGGCCCCTTTCCGGCCAGCCAGACCGGCGAAATATCAGGGTTTACGCGCAATGTTGGTGCGTCGGCACGCTCTGTGCAATCCTGGGCAAGTACTGCCGGCACCCGGCCACCCCCGAACCACCAGGAGACACCGCCCATGAAGCGTCGCATGTTCAACACCTCGATCGCGGCCACCGCCGCCCTGTCGGCCAGCCTGCTGGCCGCCAACAGCATGGCTGCCGAGCCCGCCAAGGACGTGCGCATCGCGCTCATTTCCAGCAAGAGCGGCCCGCTCGAGGCCTTTGCCAAGCAGACCATCATCGGCTTCAACCTGGGTCTCGAATACGCCACCGGCGGCACCATGGCCGTGAATGGCCGCAAGCTGGTGGTGATCGAGAAAGACGACCAGGGCAAGCCCGATGTGGGCAAGAGCCTGCTGGCCGCCGCCTATGCCGACGACAAGGTTGACATCGCCGTGGGCCCCACCGCCAGCCCGGTGGCCCTGGCCATGCTGCCAGTGGCCGAGGAGTACAAGAAGATCCTGCTGGTTGAGCCCGCCGTGGCCGATTCGATCACCGGCGAGAAGTGGAACAAGTACATCTTCCGCACCGGCCGCAACAGCAGCCAGGATGCCATCGCCAACGCCGTGGCCCTGGACAAGGCCGGCACCACGCTGGTCACGCTGGCCCAGGACAACGCCTTCGGCAAGGACGGCGTCAAGGCCTTCAAGGAATCGCTGAAGAAGGCCAAGCTGGCCCATGAGGAATACCTGCCCGCGGCCACCAGCGATTTCACCGCAGCCGCCCAGCGCATCATCGACAAGCTCAAGGACCAGCCCGGTCGCAAGATCGTCTGGATCATCTGGGCCGGCGGCAACCCCTTCAAGATCGCCGACCTTGATTTCAAGCGCCATGGCATCGAGATCGCCTCGGGCGGCAACATCCTGCCAGCCATGACCGCCTACAAGCAGTTTCCGGGCATGGAAGGCGGCCTGTACTACTACTTCGGCATCCCCAAGAACAAGGTCAACGAGTGGCTGGTGGCCAACCACTACAGCAAGTACAAGAACCCGCCCGATTTCTTCACCGCCGGCGGCATGAGCGCGGCCATCGCCGTGGTGGAAGCCCTCAAGAAGACCAATGGCGACACCAGCACCAACAAGCTGATCACGGCCATGGAAGGCATGAGCTTCGAGACGCCCAAGGGCAAGATGACCTTCCGCAAGGAAGACCACCAGGCCATGCAGAACATGTACCACTTCAAGATCAAGGTCGACCCGGCCTTTGCCTGGGGTGTGCCCGAGCTGGTGCGCGAGATCAAGGCCGAGGAAATGAACGTGCCGATCCGCAACAACCGCTGAAAGCGCTTGTTGCGGACGGCACCGAAGTGCCCGTCCGTTGTGCTCCCCCAGCCCCCTCCGGGAGGGGGTTCCAGCCAGATGTTCAAAGCGTCGGCCTGCCTGGCCGACGCGGGTGACCCATGCTTGAAACTCGTGATTTGACGATCCGCTTTGGCGGGCACGTGGCGGTTGATCACGTGTCCTGCGCGTTCGCGCCGGGCACGCTCACCGCCATCGTGGGCCCCAACGGTGCGGGCAAGACCACCTACTTCAACCTGATCTCGGGGCAGCTGCCGGCCAGCGAAGGCCAGGTGCTGCTGGACGGGCACGACATCACCGGCCTGCCGGCACCGCTGCGCACCCGGCGCGGGCTGGGCCGTGCGTTCCAGCTCACCCAGCTGTTTCCCAACCTGAGCGTGCGCGAGAACGTGCGCCTGGCCATTCAGGCGCGCGAGGCCGGGCGCGGGCAGGGCGGCGGCTGGGGTGGCATCGACATCTTCCGCGTGTGGCTGGATCGCCAGACCTGGCTGGACGAAGCGCATGGCCTGCTTGAGCAGGTTCGCCTGGCCGACAAGGCCGACGTGCCGGCCAGTGCCTTGCCCCACGGTGACCAGCGCAAACTGGAAGTGGCGCTGCTGATCGCGCTGGACCCGAAGGTATTCATGTTCGACGAACCCACGGCCGGCATGAGTGTGGACGAAGTGCCGGTGATACTGGATCTGATCCGTGCGCTCAAGGCGCGGCGCGACTGCACCATCTTGCTGGTGGAGCACAAGATGGACGTGGTGCGCGAGCTGGCCGACCGCATCATCGTGCTGCACAACGGCCAGCTGGTGGCCGATGGTGAGCCCGCCACCGTGATCGCCTCACCGGTGGTGCAGCAGGCCTACCTGGGCGTGGTGCCCGAGGCCGCTGACGACACGGCGCAGGAGGCCACCCATGGCTGACCCCATTCTGGCGCTGCGTGGTGTGCACACGCACATTGGCGCTTATCACATCCTGCATGGGGTCGACTTCGACGTGCCCGAGGGCCAAGTCACCATGCTGCTGGGCCGCAACGGCGCGGGCAAGAGCACCACGCTGCGCACCATCATGGGCCTGTGGCAGGCCAGCGCGGGCGAAGTGCGGTTTCGGGGCCAGGCCATCCACCGCCTGGCCACGCCCGACATCGCCGGCCTGGGCCTGGCCTATGTGCCCGAGAGCATGGGCATCTTCAGCGACCTGACGGTGAAGGAAAACATGGTGCTGGCCGCCCGACAGGCGCGCAACGCGAACGAGCTGGACACCCAGCGCCTGGAATGGATCTTCGGGCTGTTTCCGGCGCTCAAGAAGTTCTGGCTCTACCCGGCCGGCAAGCTCAGCGGCGGGCAAAAACAGATGCTGGCCGTGGCCCGCGCCATCTGCGAGCCGCGTGCGCTGATCCTCATCGACGAGCCCAGCAAGGGCCTGGCACCGTCCATCATCCAGAACCTGGTGACCGCCTTCAACGAACTCAAGCGCCAGCGCACCACCATCTTGCTGGTCGAGCAGAACTTCATGATGGCCCGTGCCCTGGGTGACCAGGTGGCCGTGATGGACAACGGCCAGGTGGTGCACCGTGGTGCCATGGCCGAGCTGGCCGAAGACGAAGCCCTGCAGCAGCGCCTGCTGGGTCTGTCCCTGGGAGCCCACCAATGAGCACCAACGCTGCCGCCACCGTGCCCCAGGCGCAATTTGACTGGCGCCCGCTGGCCCTGCTGCTGGGCCTGATGGCCCTGGGCCTGCCGGCCGTGGGCAGTGCCAGCACCTGGCTCACGCTCACCGTGGCCGGTCTCGCCATGGGCATGATCATCTTTGTGATCGCATCGGGCCTCACGCTGGTGTTCGGGCTGATGGACGTGCTCAATTTTGGCCATGGCGTGTTCATCGCGGTGGGGGCCTTCATGGCCACCAGCGTGATGGGCGGCATGAGCACCTGGGCCGGTGAATCCACCCTGGCGCAACTGGCCAGCGTGGGCGTAGCCATGCTGGTGGCCATGGCGGTGGCCGGTGCCATCGGCCTGGCCTTTGAGCGGGTGATCGTGCGGCCGGTGTATGGCCTGCACCTCAAGCAGATCCTGATCACCATGGGCGGCATGATCGTGGGCGAAGAGATCATCAAGGTCATCTGGGGCCCGCAGCAGATCGCCTTGCCCCTGCCTTCGTCACTCACCGGCTCGTGGTTGCTGGGCAGCGCCTCGATCGAAAAGTACCGCGTGCTGGCCGCCGGCATCGGCCTGCTGGTGTTTGCCGTGCTGGCCTACACCCTGGGCCGAACCAAGGTGGGCCTGCTCATACGCGCCGGGGTGCAAGACCGCGAGATGGTCGAGAGCCTGGGCTACCGCATTCGCCGCTTGTTCGTGGGTGTGTTCGTGGCCGGCTCGGCCCTGGCCGGCCTGGGCGGCGTGATGTGGGGGCTGTACCAGCAAACGGTCACCCCGCAAATCGGCGCGCAGGTCAACACGCTGATCTTCATCGTCATCATCATCGGCGGCCTGGGCAGCACGCTGGGCTGCTTTGCCGGGGCCCTGCTGGTGGGCCTGATGGCCAATTACACCGGCTTTCTGGCACCCAAGGTGGCCCTGTTCTCGAACATCGGCCTGATGGTGGCCATCCTGCTGTGGCGGCCGCAGGGCCTGTACCCGGTGACCAACCGCTGAGCCCGGGGGATCTTGTCCATGTTGAACCGACTCCTCTCGCATGACCTGCCACGCAGCCGCCTGCTGGCCGTGCTGCTGCTGCTCATCGTGCTGGGCCTGGCCGTGGCGCCCTTTGCCTTTCCGGGCAGCAAGGCGCTGGGCGTGGCCGCCAAGATGCTGGTGTTCATCCTGCTGGTGGCCAGCTACGACCTGCTGCTGGGCTACACCGGCATCGTGAGCTTTGCGCACACCATGTTCTTCGGCATCGGCGCCTATGGCGTGGCGGTGGCCAGCACCCGCCTGGGCCCGGGCTGGGCCAGCCTGACCGTGGGCCTGGGCGGGGCCTTGGGCGTGTCGCTGTTGCTGTCGCTGGTCATCGGCCTGTTCTCGCTGCGCGTGAAGGCCATCTTCTACGCCATGATCACGCTGGCGGTGGCCTCGGCCTTTCAAACCCTGGCCTCGCAGCTGAGCGACTTCACCGGTGGCGAAGACGGCCTGACCTTCAAGAACCCCAGCTGGCTGAGCCCCTCGTTCGAGCCCTTCGACGACCCCATTCTGGGCGTCACCGTCGATGGCAAGCTGCTCACCTATTACCTGCTCTTCGTCGTGGTGGGTCTGCTGTTTCTGGCCCTGCTGCGCATCGTCAACTCACCCTTTGGTCGCGTGCTGCAGGCCATCCGCGAAAACGACTTCCGGGCCGAGGCCATCGGCTTTCGCACGGTGGTGTTTCGCACGCTGAGCAATGTGCTGGCGGCGCTGTTTGCCTGCGTGGCCGGGGCGCTGCTGGCGCTGTGGCTGCGCTACACCGGCCCCGACACCACGCTGAGCTTCGAGATCATGCTCGACATCCTGCTGATCGTGGTGATTGGCGGCATGGGCACGCTGTACGGCGCGGTGGTGGGTGCGGTGCTGTTCATGCTGGCGCAAAACTACCTGCAAGACCTGCTCAAGCTGGGGGCAGACACCCTGGGCCAGGTGCCGGTGCTGGGTGCCTTCATCACGCCCGACCGTTGGCTGCTGTGGCTGGGCGTGCTGTTTGTGCTGTCGGTCTACCACTTCCCCACCGGCGTGGTGGGCCGCTTGCGGGCCTGGGCGCCTGGCCGCTGACTGTCCAATCCAAGAAGGGCCAAGGTCATGACCTCCCGATCACACTACCTGAACTGCGAAGGCCGCGAACTGCACATCACCGAATGGGGCCAGCCTGATGCCCCGGTGGTGGTGGCCTGGCACGGCCTGGCGCGCACCGGGCGCGACATGGACGACATCGCCCAGCACCTGGCCCCCCGTTGGCGGGTGATCTGCCCCGACACCATTGGCCGCGGCCTGTCGCAATGGAGCCCGGCGCCCGACGAGGAATACAACCTGGCCTTCTACACCCGCCTGGCCACCTCGCTGCTGGATCAGCTGGGTGTGGCGCAGTGCCAGTGGCTGGGCACCTCGATGGGCGGCGCCATCGGCCTGCAGGCCGCTGCTGGGCCGCTCAAGGGGCGAATCCAGCGCCTGGTGCTCAATGACATGGGCCCTGAGCTGGCCCAGGCTGCGGTGGACCGCATCCGCAGCTACGCTGGCAGCCCGGCCTCGTTTGCCACGGTCAGTGAGCTGGAGGCCTACTTTCGCACCATCTACAAGCCGTATGGCTGGCTCAGCGATGCCCAGTGGCGGCGCTTGACGGAAACCAGCACCCGTCGCCTGCCCGATGGCCGCGTGACACCCCACTACGACCCGGCCATGGTGCGGCAGTTTGTGGTGCACCCCAACGATTACGACCAATGGCCGGCCTGGGACAGCCTGCAACTGCCGGTGCTGGTGCTGCGCGGTGAAACCAGTGATCTGCTCTTGCCCGAAGTGGCCGAAGCCATGCGCAACCGGGGCCCACGGGCCGTGGTGGTCACGGTGCCCGGTTGCGGTCACGCCCCGGCGCTCAACACGCCCGAGCAGTACGCCCTGATCGAGCGATTCTTCAACGGGGCCTGAGCCGGGCGGCCCGGCCGTTGCAACTCAGCGGTGTTCGCGCCATTCACCGCCACGCAGGTGCCACTGGCCCTGGTGCTGTTCCCAGCGGTGCGGCTCCCAGCGGTAGCCGGGGCGGGGATGATCCCAGCGGCCGGGCGTCCACACATGGCGGCCGCCCACCCAGCCCCAATAGCCCGAGATCCAGATGGCGCCGGCAAAGGGCAGGGCAGGCTGCACTTCGACGTAAGCGGGTGGCGGAGCCACGGGCGCCACCACCACGGCAGGGGCCACCACCTGCGGGCCGCCGCCATAGTGGCCACCATGGGCCGGCACCACCACGCAGGCGGGCAAGGTGGCGCACACGGCCAGGGTGAGCAGAAGGTAGACAGGGCGCTGGATCATGGTGTGTCCTCGTGGCGATGCGCATCAAAGGGGTGCGCGCCTGTGCATTCAACCCCCGGTGCACCGTTTTGGATGACAGGGTCGGGCCTGATGTGCGCAGCAGCCAGGTAAATATTTGTAGAGCCGCCGCCGCCCCAAGCCCCCACCGAGCTCAATCCCGCCTGCGCCGTGCCAACATATCGGGTTCCTTCCTGCGCCCAGCCCTGCCATGTCCTCTGGCCTGATCCGAATCCGCGGTGCCCGTCAGCACAACCTCAAGAACCTGGATCTGGACATCCGCACCGGCGAGATGACCGTGGTCACCGGCCCCAGCGGCTCGGGCAAGTCCAGCCTGGTGTTCGACACGCTCTACGCCGAAGGCCAGCGCCGCTACGTCGAAACCTTCAGCGCCTACGCGCGGCAGTTCCTCGACCGCATGGATCGCCCCGCCGTCGATCGGGTCGATGGCGTGCCGCCGGCCATTGCCATCGACCAGACCAACCCGGTGCGCACCAGCCGCTCCACCGTGGGCACGATGACCGAGCTGAACGACCACCTCAAGCTCTTGTTCGCCCGCGCCGCGCAATTGTTTGACCGACAGACCGCCCAGGCCGTTCGCCACGATTCACCCGACACCATCTACGCCGATTTGCTGCAGCGGGCGGCGGCCTCGGGTGACCCGCGCCTGGTCATCACCTTCCCGGTCGAGTTGCCGGCCAGTGTCACGCCGGCCGAGGTGGAGCAGTGGTTGTCGGCCAGCGGTTTCACACGGGTGCAGGCCGAGCGATTGGTGGCCGTGCCAGCCAGCGCTGCACCGGCCAAGGGCAAGGCCAAGCCGGCGCCGGTGGAGGTCAAGGTGCTGGACGTGGTGGCCGACCGCCTGCGCATCGCCGGGGCCGACAAGGCCCGGGTGGTCGAGGCCATCGAACTGAGCCTCAAGCGCGGCAGCGGCCGTCTGAACGTGTATGCGCTGCGTGACGAACAGGACGCTGACATCTGGCGTTACTCCACCGGCCTGCACTGCCCCGACAGTGATCTGCGCTACAGCGATCCGCAGCCGGCGCTGTTCTCGTTCAACTCGGCCTTTGGGGCCTGCGAGGCCTGCCGGGGTTTTGGCCGCGTGATCGGTGTCGACATGGGCCTGGTCATCCCCGACCACCGCAAAACCCTGCGCAACGGGGCCATCAAGCCCTTGCAAACACCCGCCTGGAAGGATTGCCAGGACGACCTGCTCAAGTACGCTGGCGAAGCTGGCATCCCGCGTGACACCGCCTGGAGCCAGCTCAGCGCCGCCCAGCGCGACTGGGTCATCGAAGGCAGCCCGCAATGGACGGGCAACTGGAACAAGCAGTGGTACGGCGTGCGCCGCTTCTTCGGGTATCTGGAGAGCAAGGCCTACAAGATGCACATCCGGGTGCTGCTGTCCAAGTACCGCAGCTACACCCCCTGCGGCAGCTGCGGCGGTGCGCGCCTGAAGACCGAAGCCCTGCAGTGGCGCATGGGCACGGCCAGTGATGCCGATGGCGTGCTGGCCCCGGCGGCGCGCTTCATGCCGGCTGGCGTGGCCTGGCGCCGCGATCAGCTGGAGGCCTTGCCGGGCCTGTGCCTGCACGACCTGATGCTGATGCCCATCGAGCGCCTGCGTCGCTTTTTTGATGGCCTCACGCTGCCATCGACCATGCTGGACGAAGCGCTCAAGCTGCTGCTGGCCGAGTTGCGCAACCGCCTGCGTTACCTGTGCGATGTGGGCCTGGGTTACCTCACGCTGGATCGCCAAAGCCGCACGCTCAGCGGCGGCGAGGTGCAGCGCATCAACCTCACCACGGCGCTGGGCACCTCGCTGGTCAACACCCTGTTTGTGCTGGACGAGCCCAGCATCGGCCTGCACCCGCGCGACATGAACCGCATCGTCGAGGCCATGCACCGCCTGCGTGATGCCGGCAACACCCTGGTGGTGGTCGAGCACGACCCGGCCGTGATGCTGGCCGCTGACCGCCTGATCGACATGGGCCCCGGCCCGGGCGAGCGGGGGGGCCAGATCGTGTTCGACGGCACACCCGATCAGGTGCGCAAGGCCGAGACCCTCACCGGTGCCTACCTGGGCGGCCGCAAGCAGGTGGGCATCGGCCTGCGCCGCTTCGTCAACGAGTCCACGCCCAAGCTCATCCTGCAGGGCGCCCGCGAGCACAACCTGCAAAACCTCGAGGTGAGCTTTCCGCTGCAGCGCCTCACCGTCGTCACCGGCGTGTCGGGCTCGGGCAAGAGCACACTGGTGCAGGACGTGCTGGTGCCGGCCCTGCTGCGCCACTTTGGCAAACCCACCGAAGGCGCGGGTGAGCACGATGGCCTGCTGGGCGTCGATTGGCTGGCCGACGCGGTGTTCGTCGATCAATCCCCCATCGGCAAGACGGCCCGCAGCAACCCGGCCAGTTATGTGGGGGCCTTTGACGAGATCCGCAAGCTGTTTGCCCAGGCTCCGCTGGCCATTGAGCGCAGCTACACCGCCGGCATGTTCAGCTTCAATGCCGGTGATGGCCGCTGCCCCACCTGCGGCGGCTCGGGCTTTGAGCACGTCGAGATGCAGTTCCTGTCCGACGTCTACCTGCGCTGCCCCGATTGCGATGGCAAGCGCTTTCGGGCCGAGCTGCTGGAGGTCAAGCTCACACGCGGTGCCTACCAGCTGTCGATCGCCGATGTGCTCGACTTGACCGTGGCCGAGGCCGTGGTGGTGTTCAGTGGCGACACGGCTGTCACGGCCCGCCTGCAACCCATCGTCGATGTGGGCCTCGATTACGTGCGCCTGGGCCAGCCCGTGCCCACGCTGTCTGGCGGCGAGGCGCAGCGCCTGAAGTTGGCCGGCTTTCTGGCCGAGGCAGCCCAGGGCCCCCGGCAAGCCGTGGCCAAGAAGGGCACGCTGTTTCTGTTTGACGAGCCCACCACCGGCTTGCACTTTGACGACATCGCCAAGCTGATGCGCTCGCTGCGCAAGCTGCTGGAGGCCGGCCACTCGCTGATCGTCATCGAGCACAACCTCGACGTCATCCGCAGCGCCGACTGGATCGTCGACCTCGGCCCCGAAGGCGGCGACGCCGGCGGCCAGCTGGTGTGCAGCGGCACGCCCGAAGACGTCAAGGCGCACCCCAGCTCGCACACCGGCGCGGCGCTGCGCGAGTACGACACCCAGCTGGGCCATGGTCAACTCAGCGCCGAAGAAGGCCGGCCGCTGCAACTGGTGGCCAAGGCGCGGCGTGATGCCGCCCGGCTGGCTGCTGGCAATGACATCCGCATCGTCAATGCCCGCGAACACAATCTGCAAAGCCTGAACGTTGACATCCCGCGCGGCAAGTTCAGCGTCATCACCGGTGTGTCGGGCTCGGGCAAATCCACCCTGGCTTTCGACATCCTGTTCAACGAAGGCCAGCGCCGTTACCTTGAGTCGCTCAACGCCTACGCCCGTAGCATCGTGCAGCCGGCCGGCCGCCCTGAGGTGGATGCGGTGTGGGGTATCCCGCCCACCGTGGCCATCGAGCAGCGCCTGTCGCGCGGCGGGCGCAAGAGCACCGTGGCCACCACCACCGAGGTCTGGCACTTCCTGCGCCTGCTGTGGGTGAAGCTGGGCACGCAGCGCTGTGTGCACGATGGTGCCGAGGTGCGCCCGCAAAGTGTTGAAAGCATCGCCGCCCAGTTGCTGCGTGATCACCGTGGCCAGCATGTGGGCCTGCTGGCACCGCTGGTGGTCAACCGCAAGGGCGTCTACACCGATCTGGCCAAGTGGGCCAAGGCCCGTGGCCACAGCCACTTGCGGGTGGACGGTGAATTCATCAAGGTCGACCCCTGGCCCCGGCTGGATCGCTTCAAGGAGCACACGCTGGAGCTGCCGGTGGGTGACCTGATCGTCAAGCCCGAGAACGAGGCCGAGCTGCGCCAGCACTTGGCAGAGGCGCTGGACGTGGGCAAGGGTGTGCTGCACCTCTTGAGCCCGCTGGACGGCTTGGCCGACAAGTTGGAGGCCGGCGAGCCCACGCTGGGCATCGGCACGGTGAAGGTGTTTTCCACCCAACGCGCCTGCCCCCAGTGCGGCACCAGCTACCCCGAGC
>Ga0228698_1000544_pt1 | contig 26690 bp, 49 predicted proteins | sample McNCre117_Aug_MG_FD_178015 | JGI IMG/M metagenome (GOLD analysis project Ga0228698, IMG submission 178015) | Freshwater microbial communities from McNutts Creek, Athens, Georgia, United States - 1-17_Aug_MG | ecosystem: Environmental > Aquatic > Freshwater > Creek | place: USA: Georgia...
AGTATTTTTTCATAATCATCAGGAGAGATTCCGTATTTTCTCCTAATGTGCGCTCGCCACATGATAAAATCTCGCCGCTTCGGATTTTTCTTTGACCATCTATCGCAATTCTCTCGGTGTCGTTCGACATTTTCGACGCGCCATCTGGCTGAATTTGCACGGCAACATTCCTTGCACTTTGGATTAAATATGCCGCCGTCTTGTCGTCTGTAGAAATTCTCAATCGCAAGACTGCGCCCGCATTTCAAACATTTCTTGAATCCGTCAATTACTGGGAACCTAGCTTTTGGTGGCATACTTACCTCCATTTCTGAAAGTAAATATACCACCAAAAAACTAGAAACAGTAGTTTTTAATATCCAGCTGGGCGAGATAAGCTGCTAATAAATGACCCACTTCTAGGTGAATCATTAAAGATATTAAAAACTGTATCGTATGCGAACCAATATGCCGCCGCAGGAGCGCCGGAAGTGGCGTTATACAGCGGGAATACCGTCTTGCCGTCAACCTCGAAGAAGTCAATGTCCTTCAGCACGGAACGTCCCCAATGGCTCAAGTCCAAAAAGTCAACGCGGGTTTGGTCGGCGTTGATGCTGGATGTAATGGGAACTCCGCTCATTGTTTTCTTTCCGGTAAACAGCAAGTCGAGGTCGTTTGCGCCGCCGCCAGAATCCTGCTTGATGATTTGGCTGATGGTGATGCCCAGATTCTCCCACGAATGTTCCTGGTCCACGTTCATGTAGGCAATCAGCTTTTGCGAGCTTTGCTTCGTTCCGAGAGCCTTGCGAATCTTGTTGATGGCAAGACGCACAAAGCCTGGAGTCAAAGCTGCCGAGCTTGCATTGACCGATGGCGTAGTCAGGAAAGGCGCGAAAGTCGCCCGGTTGAGGTTCTGCCATGTGCCGGTTGTTGCGGCGCTCTGGTGATACTTCAAGCCGAAGATGCCGACCGGATTAGCGCCCGTCAGCCCTTCGTACACTAGAACGTCAGTGGCAATCGTGCCAGCAGGAGTGGCGTCGCCAGTGATTGTCTGCGTCGCGGAAACAGTGTCCACGTTGAGCACGTTGAATGCTCCGCGATTGGTGACAAGGTTTGCGCTGTAAACCGAGACATTTTGCCCGACATACACGCCGACTGCGCCAGTTGGAATCGTCATGGTGTAGACGTTCGCGGCCACCGAAGTGATGGTGCCGATAACGCCGTCACCAGCCGATGAGTTGGTGATTTTGTCCAGGAAGGCGCGGAACTGCTTCATGGACTCCGCAACTTCTCGCTTGGCGGCATTGGCGACGGCCTTTTCCTTGCTGTCCGTTCCGTATTCCACGAGCTTCGTGATTTCAACGGAGAACTTGAAAGGCAGCGGAGAAATGCTCGCTACCTCGTAGTCCGTTCCGCCGCCACGGCCCATGTCGCCGCCATCCGCGTTGTATGCGCCGCCCCGTCCTCCAGAGAACATTTGGAGCGGGATGCGCATTGCGCGGTTCGATACTTTTTCCAAGTCGCCCTTTTGCTGGATCATCGTGAGCAAAATGTCGTCGCGCTCATACAGCAGAGTCAGCTTCGACCGCACCTTTTCCAGCTCTACTGCAACTACGTTTGCATTGCCTTGTGCAGCCATCTCTTCTCCTTAGTCAGCAGAAGGGCGACAAACTCTACAGGTTGATGATGTCCTCGTCCGACATCTTGCGATGTTCGGGGCTGCCGATTTTCGGCAACTGCTTCCCAGTAGGACGCGGACCCGCTCCGCCTGAAATGTCCGTTCGCGCCGCTGCTTGATTTTCTTTTGCGTTCTTTTCCTTGTTGGCGTTTACTGCTGTGCCTGTGTACGCGGCCATTGCCTGCTTGATGAGGTCGCTCACCATCAATTTGGCAAGACCGGCTTTCAGGTTCACGATTTGCTTCATCGAAGCGTCCGTAATGCCTTGCGAACGAATGATGTTCGTGACCTGCTTCATGTGGCTCTTGTTTTCCGCAAGCGACTGCGAAACGGAGGAAATCACGTCGTCAACGAGCTTGCCTTTGGCCCATGAGTTCATGCCCTTCGGCAGGATGGGCGTCAGTTTCGCTTCGACAAGCATTCTCACTTCGTTTGTCGCTGAAGAAATGAGTTTGCTGTTGAAGTCCTCGAACCGCGTGGTTGCCGCTTCCTGTTTTTCCTTATTGAAGGCAGCGCGCTCGCGCTCGAACTTTTGCCGTTCGGGATCAAGACGGGCTTCCGCCTTCACGGTAATGCCCATCTTGCCGGACCATCCCACCAGCGCCTTAGTGAGTTCCTTGAGCGATTCCACATCATCTTTCTCAAGGGCTTGCCGCATGGCGTCCATGTGAACCGGAAACTTCTCCGATTCCAAAGTGCTGCGAAGGACGCTGCCTGCAATCTCGCGGTAAGCGTTGGGATCACGTTCGGCTAGAAGCTGCGCCGACTGCGTGAAAGCCTGGACAAAGGCTTGCGGATTCGATTCGTGAAGCTCCGCGAAGTATTGCGGGTCTCCCGACTCAAACTGCGCATCCGCTTCATCCAGTTCCAGCGCCTTGGCGACAACCGCTTTAGCCTCGACCAGTCCACCAGGAAACGTTTCCCGCCATCCGCGTGCTTCTTGGATGGTAGGCACCAATTCCCGCATGGCTTGGTGTTGATCCCAAAGCCGCTGCACTTCCTTGGCGATAGGAGCTTGTTCGGCATTCTTGAGCAGCCCTTTCAGCCAGTCTGGCATCGGCTGGCCTGCGGTAAACTCCGTTTCGGTTTCCTCTTGCTGAACAGTTTGCTGTTCAGCTTCGGGTTGCGGTGTTTCCATTTCTACGGATGAAGGTTCCTCAGCACCTATCCCAAGGATTTCTTCGTCCGTCTGTGCTCCACCATCGCCACCCGGTGAGATAGCTGTTGATGGAGTGTTTGCTTCTACTGCTTCGGGCATTATTGCCCTCCTTCAACCCCTCCCTTAGAAGGGGGAACTTGCGGCTGCATCGCCGCCATCAGGGTTTGCATTGCTGCCTGATGCGCTTCGGCATGCGCTCTTACGTTGGAATATCCAGCTGAATTTTGCACTTTGGCTGTTTGTCCAGCGTCCGAGTTGGCCCATCGCTGGCATTCCTCGAATTCCACTTCGTGATTGTCCAACACAGCGTCTACCTCGACGGTAGATTGCGGCGGAGATGCGACTGGCCCCATCGGCCCCATTTGCGGAGGCATTTCGATGGGCGCACCTTGCAAAAGCTGTTGAATCTCTCTCAGCTGTTTGGTTCGTGAGTCTTCTCCAGGCACTACGAAGTCCGAAAGGCCCATAATGTTCTTGATTTGGCCGATGTTTGCTGGGTCAGACAGCATTTTGCCCACTACCGGATCTTGCGCCATCGTGAAAAGCTGGTTGATCGCCGCTCGAAGCTGTGATTTCATGCGCGGAAACTGTTCGTCGCCCTCTGGATAGGCTTGCAAATTGCCTTTTAGGTCCGCTAGGTGAATGACTTTGCTTTCGAAGTCTCCGCCCTCGCCCCAAATCGGAATTTCCACGTCTTCTGCCCTGTTTTTTCGGAAACAATCCACTGCAAGCATGATGAGGTCGGTATAAAACTGCCGCCAACGGCCCCACACTAGCCCAATACGTCCCATTGCCTGGTCCCTAGCGATTCCGTAGCCTGTCGCTGTCTTTTGGTCTTGCATTTCACCGCCAAAAATCGCGGGAAACAAGCCTGTAAGGAATTGCGCTACCGGGCCGACAAGCTCATCGGCCTGTTTGTTCATTTCGGGGTGGAATGTAGCTGCCTCCGCCTGATAGAAACTATTTGTCAATGGCTGTCCAGGCTTTGCTCGTGCTGGATACATCGCAGCAGGCTCCGAAACCGTGTTGGACAGCGCGTCGAAGTCAACAACATTCGGATCAGCGTAAATTGGAGGGATGCCGTACTCGTAAGTCTCCATGGCAATGTTGGACAGAATGTTGTAGCGTTCTTGCACCTGAATTGTTGACCCGCCGATCGATGGCCGCGATTGGCCGTCGCCGGGAAGCGCATTCATCACCCGCCAATGGTCGTCAAGAATTTCGCTTCGCGCTTCACAATAAGCATCCCCGGCAAAAGCCACGTACACCCCATCAGGAAACAGTTGAAGTAGCTCATCTCGCTTGGCTTTGTCCTCGATTTGATACAGCGCCCACGGACGAATCCACGTTCTTGCAAAAGTAATGAGGTTTTGGAGAGCGTCTCCTGGCTGCGGCGCTGGAAGCCCTTGCTTCACGCCTAGCCGGGAAGAACGCGCATACACTTCGTTGCCATCTTGTGCCCCGCTCGGCTGAATCTTGTCCGCTGCCTTTGGATAGGTCGCTTTCAGCTTCGCTTTATGGACTTCCAGCGTCCACTGCAAGTACGGCATCTCGTAAATTTCATCTGCCCACACAGGACTGTTGATCTCCAAACCTCCGTGGAAGCTGATTACCTCTTGGCCGTTCGGCATTTTGCGCGTTGCGGTGATGTTCGGCACTTGCGCGTAGTCCGCCTGCTTGAAATTGTCATCGGAAAGCTCTGTCCCGCAACTCGGGCAAATCATGCCCATCTGCATCTGATTCGCCGGGGTTTCCGTTCCGCATTGCGGGCATACATAAGCGTCTTCGCCCATCTTGGCGAAGTCCGCTTCCATGTCTTGCTGGTCATGCGTGCCAAAACGCGCTGCGTCGGCAACGTAACGCACGTAACCAGCTATCTTTCCGTCCGTCCACATGTAGTACGCAGCAGCAGATTCCTTAGCCTGCATCTTGTTGTTGTGCTCGACCAGTTCGGCCACGTCGGAAGCCGCTTTTGCCGCTGTAACATCCTCTTCGGTCTGTGCGCTTTGCGGATAGAAACGCACGGTAGGCAGTTCTCCAGAAAATGCCGCGATAAAGGAAAGCCCGAAGGCTTGATAGAAATTCGTGACGTACTGATACCGTGGAACATCTTCCTTGTCCGTCGAGAATGTCAGCCCATGCCCACTTGTCGGCATTTGCCAGTCGCCTACCACGGGATTCCACCAACCGTACTGAATCCCCTGCCAAAATAACCGAGCTTGCCGGATGCGCTGAATCTCGTAACGTCTCGCTACAATTCCTTCCTGCTTGTACTGCAAAACCAACTGGCGCAACTCCGCTACCAAGTCGGGCTTCATCTCTTCGAGGCTCTCGAAGTTTGGCCCGTAAATGTCTTGAGGGCTTTGCTTTTGCGGAGCGTTTCCGTCAGCTTCCGCCATCAGGCCGGGAGGAAACTGCGATTCGTCCGGCTTGGCTAATGGAGTGGTAGCCATTTATTTCTTCTTGCCACTAGGGGCGTGCGCCATCTTCTTGAACGTCTTGGCGAGCCGCGCTTGCTTGCCTGTTTTTCCGCTGTCGTGCTCATGCGCCGTAGCAAACTCCTGCACGCCCATCCCGGCGTGTTCGGCTTTCTGCGTTAATGCGCCCTTCTTCAGGTGCGCTGCTTGAATCCACTTAGCCATGTTTCCTCGCAGAGGGCGCATGGACCTTTTTCTTTTGCGGCAACCCACTTTCAGGAGTTGCGGCAAAATCGTGAAGCTGCCCTGCGCTCATTCCCAAAAGCCCTTTGTTGCGGGCATAAAGCTCTTCGGGATGGTGTTCGGCTATCGTCGTAGCCCGGCGCTGGGCTTTACTCAAGCTAGGCATTCTCCGGCTCTCTTTGCCTCGGCCCGCGATTCCAATTGCAGCAGCCTTCCGGCTCAATGCGGAAAACTGCCTTCGGGAATCCCAGTACCTTCCGCAATACATTCGTTAGCGCAACGCACATATCAGCATCCTCATCGGCGCGAACACACCGTTTACACTGGACTTTCCCGAGTACTAACCCGCTTTGCTTCGGCGTGACATACGGCTTCATCGGCATCGCCATATGGCCTGTTGCCGCTGGGCCTTTCTTATACCAACCACAAGAGGCTTCATTTGGGACTGCAATGTCGGGCGAATGAATCGTGCAACGGTTCTTCATCTCGCCAGATTCGATGTGCATCGAGCAGCGATTGCCGCATTGTTTCGTAGTTCCATCTGGTCCAATATAAATCACTGCGACTCTCAGGTTGGCGATGGCCTCCTCTTCATCGCTTTCAGGAGCCTCGCCGATGGATTCTGGCGCATGACCATGCTCCAAGTCTTCTTCTTGGAGTTTTGACTTTTTCAGGCTAGGCGCATGAATCATCACTGTTCCGCCTCTGTGTCGGCGCGTGCGTTGGCAACCGCTTCCCTGGCCTTTCGATTGGCATAGGCGAACCAGCTTTCCCGCACTACGGGCTTTACTGGCTTAAATTCTTCCGGCTGAGTAACGGGACTGTATCCGCCACGGAGCAAAAACGAATCTACTAGAGCAGCATCGCGCCTTCGTAGTCGCACAATCTCCGCATCCTTCTCGGCGATCTGCTTTTCCAGTTCAGCTACATATCGAGTCTTGAATAGCCTCATCGGAATGATGGGAACGAAAACCCAAATCTTGTGCCTCTTCCTTGGGCTAACGCCACACCCCCGGAAGTCGTAACATTTCCAACCTGACCCGTAGCCGTGACGCCGGTAAGCGGCACTGTCAAATTCCCACCGACGGTGACTGTTCCAACCGCGCCCGTTTCCGCTATACCTGCCAGCGGCAAGGAAGTATTGACGGCCAGCGCACCGACTGCTCCTGACGCAGCCACGCCGATCTGTGAGACAGTAGAATTGGAAATTACTGAGCCAACGCTGCCGCTTGCGCTGTTGCCGGTAAGGGCTAGAGAAAATGATGGGACAACTGTTCCCGGTGAGCCTGTTGCCGCCGTCCCGGTAAGAACTTGCGAAGCGGTGACTGCGCCGACGCTTCCAGTGGCCGCGACACCACTCAGAGGAATATCAAAGCTAGGCGCTACTGTCCCTGCCGCGCCGGTAGCGGAAACCCCCGTCGGGGCAAGGCTACGGTCTGCGGTAAGACTTCCAACACTGCCTGTTGCAGCGTTTCCGGTAAGTCCTTGCGCCGGCGCTACGGAGCCTACAGAGCTAGTCGCTACAACGCTAGTTTGGGCTAGGCCAATGCTTGGAACGACTGTTCCGACTGCTCCCGTAGCGACTACGCCCGATAGGGCTAGAGTGATGTCCGCAGTCGCTACGGCTACAGCAGCCCAGAGGCCAGTATTAAAGAATTTGGACTGCGAAAAGTTCGACGGCATCTTAGTTGAACGACTGCATCGAAGTCCATTCTGTGATGATGGTTGCGCCAGTCACAGAAAAGGTTACTGCTATGTTGAGTGAGCCGAAGGTGCCTGCTGTGCCGGTTCCAGTGGTGTCAACTGAAACTGCGGCGGTGCTGCCGAAATTGATGCCCCACCCACCGCCGGCCGTAGCCAGTGTGCCTTGGGATGAAAAGGTTCCTGTCACCCATGCGGTTGAGGAGGTAGCAACACCGGAAATTAAGCGATAAACCAAGTAGCCTTCCAACGTCCACGGAGCGTTGGAAAGGCTGGCGGTAACTGTTTGCGCCGCCGATGCTCCCATGTCAGTTCCGAAAGCTGTGGCAGTCGTGCCGGGACCGTGGTAGGGATCAATAATTAAGGTTCCGGTTGCGGGAGTGGTGATGAGTCCACCAGCGGCGAAACGATAGACCTGCCCCGCAAATGGCGCGGCCAGACCATAACCAACGGGGAAGCATTGATTCGCTTGTGCCGGCGTCAGGATGGATGTCTTTACTGTCGTTGGCGAGATGGATGCTGCGACGATGAGCGAATCTGCTAGAGTGCTATTGAAGTATTGACGTGCCATTTATCGTCTCCTCATATCCTGAGTGATGGGCCTGCTGTCGGAGATTCCCAGCCTGGAACTACGCTTTCCTGGATAAAAAACGCCATTGACATCGCATCCCAATCCACTGCTCCGGTGCAGGTGAAGTTGATGGCAGTAGCGCCGGTTGCGCTGAGGTCGTATTCGGCATCGTTGGCGCTAACGGCTGAAATCCCGCCTTGCGCCTGTGTCCATGGAGCGCCCACTCCGCTTGTAGTCCCGCTGGTAGAGGCAGTGGCATAGAGCAAGGAGTTGGCGTTCGTTGGGGTGAGGCTGGGAGTATTCGGATTGCTGCTGCCGGTTCCATTGTTCTTGGCATCCTTGTCGAATACCGCCGAGCCGCCTGTTATCGAAAACTCTTCCGCCCAAATGTCCGCAACGGTGATTGTTCCCACGGAAAAAGTAGCCGTAATGGTTGCAGTTGCATTCGCGGGCGCTGAGAGCAGATAGGCCATCCACGCCGACCCAGCAGTTGCATCTCGTGTAGCTTCCGGCGAGCTCGCTGTGATTGTGTACGAGTTGTTATTGCTGTCCTTGACCGTGCCCAGCGTCAGCCCTTGAAAACCGCCAATCGCGCAGGCAACAAGGTTCCCGGCCGTAGGGGCGGCAGCGAGGGTCACGGCTACCGTGGTCCCGCTGATCGCGCTTCCGATGTTGCCTTGAACGTGAGTGAAGGCCATCTATGCTATGCGAATCAGTCCATTTGTCGCGTCATTTGTCGGCATCGTGAGTGTCAGCGTTCCGGCCGTAATCGTCTGCGCGCCAAACGTATGCACGCTCAAGGCTAGCTTCGACGCCGAAGTATCGTTGTAAATCAGAACCGCGTCGAACGCCGTTGCCAGCGTTACGTTGGTATAGACAATCGAAGCGGAAGGCGTGAAGAATGCTGTCGTGCCGCTCGTGGATGGGCCAGTGGCCGTTGTGACAGCAACGCCCCCGGCAGTGTAGTTCGTTCCTGAAACTTCGCCAGTAACGCTATAGACTGTGTCGCCTGCGCCGCGTGTGGCCGTGGTCAGATACAGAGCCGCTTTGTAGGCATCTTTTGTCGTCGCGGCGCGTATGACGCTCGTTCCAAATGCGTGCAGGCCGTTCATTAGATCGGCCTTCGCCTGGGTACAAAAGGCTTGTGTATTCGCCATGCTATTCTCCTAGTTTCGCTGCTTCACCGAAGGCGCAGACAGGTTTCTTGAGCGTGATGTGCGCGCTCCGATGGATAAGCTCGCCGTCGAGCCAGTATTCCACCCAAGTTGTGTGCTCGTTCTCATTGTCTACTTTGCCCTCTCTCTTTTCGAGCAAGGCTTCGTCCATCTCGCCATGGGTAGTCGTAATCATTTCCTTCTATGAGGTTCTCAAAACAATGGCTTGCGCTTGAAGTATGCCCAAGCAATCGCAAAATCCTGGTCGGAGCGGCGAAGGCGCTTCTTCCCTCTCCAAACAGCCGCAAGAATCTCACGCGCTTCTTCCATGCGCCTGTCGCCATCGGGAATTTGCCCACACCGTGGGCAGAACTTCAGGACAGGGTCAATTCCACTGGCATGTTGCAATTCCCGAGTCTTGATAACCGTCAACACCGCTTCATCTGCCAGCCGCCAGACTGGACTATTCAGCAGTCGCAGGAACCGCCATACAAGCCGTAGCCAACTCATGCTGAGTTCACGTCCAACTCTGAAATGAAGAGGACGCCCGTGCCGCTTGCCACAATGCCCGCTAAAAAAACATTCGTCGCGTCCGTGGCGTGCAGCGCGTCTATCCCGGCCTTGAGTGGATGGCTGGAAATTGTTGCGGTGATTCCGGCAGTGGTGCCATACACGAAAAAGCAGTCCACGCTCGACCAAAGACGGTATGTCTTGTACTCAATTAATTGCGTGTTTGCACTCACCACACCAAGGTTCAGAATGGTCGGCTGACCGACGTAGCGTCCTACTTGTACTCCGTGTCCCGCAGCGTCAGACCGCATAAGGGAAAGGAACTTGCAAGCTTTGGATAGTTCCTAGAAGCAACCCATCTTTCATAAAGTGGATTTCATCTTTGGGAAGGTCTCTATTGGCATTTGGCCTGCGTCCAAGCCAGTAGTCACGCTGCCTTTGTACTTGCTCTGGTGCATATGCGCTTAGCCCAAGAAGGTAAGCCAATTCTTCCCAAGCGCAGACTTGAGCAGGGTGCGCTTCGATTTCGGTAGCATCCCAATACAAGTCTAGCGCAGTACGATAAGCGCGGAGTGTTAGAGCACTTCCGGCCATCTCGAATGCTGGACGAAGAGATTGGCTCATCGTATTAGTTGACAACCGCGATGAAGAACACGCTCGTTCCAGTAAGCGTCTTGACGTTCAGGCGATACAGCGCGCCGGGATACACTGGCTGCGTGGCTTTCTGGTTTCCATTGGCCGCGAAGTCAAGCCCTGCCTGCCAGACGTTGAACGTTGTCCCGCCGTCCAAGCTGATCTCAATGTCCACGGTGAGCACAGTGATGGCTGTCTTGATAGCTTGGATGTCCAGAGAGAAGTCACCGCCCGCAGGCTTTGCCAATGCTCCAAACTGAAAGCTGTTCGCCGTGCCTGTCGCCGTGACCGTGCCAGTAATTTGGACAGGGATGCCAGCCTCAAGTGCTGCTGTCCCGCCCGCTGCCGAGAGTACTAGTGCCATTGTTGCCTCCGCCTTCCAGTGAAATAGATGGGATGGCCGTGCTTGCGCTCTTGCGCGGCGATGACCTGGTACTGAATCGCTCGCATGGACAAGTCTTCTGAAGCTACCTCAGCCAGCTTTTGCTCGATGCGCACCGCCACGGGAATTGTTCCTACCGGCATGTGGCTCTTCAGACCGTATCGCGCCGAGTCGCAAGCATCGTCGGAATCCATCTTGAGGCAGTCTTCCAGCTTCTTAGGGTCGCGGGTCAGGATGGGCAGAGTCTCGATCAGTTGCGTGCAACTATCGGAGATAAGCCACAAGTCGCTCTGCAAGAGGCCGTAGAGCAGTTGCCAGCCACCCACCCGGTCGTTATCCGCTGGGGAACACTCGACTCCCAACTCAGGTACAAGCACTGAGTTAAGCTGAATGGCAATCGTTTCTTCGCTCGTTCGCTGAGCAAAAGCATCAGGCGATAAGTAGATGGCGAGAATCTTTTCCGGCTGTCCATTTGAGTCAACGCATCTCTCCGCGATGGCTTGGCCTAGCATTCGAGGCGTGAGCTTGTTCTGGACAAACTCCCGGTAAGTGATGACTTGGCCGTTTTGAGCAGTGGTGTGCCAGTGGACGGCTGAAGGATGCTCAAAGCCCCAATCCACGGATACCCACTTCGGCCACCAAGGCTGTGGCTTGACTGTCTCCGCCCTGGTCGTATGCCGCGAGACACTGAAGATGTCGAAGTACTGGCCCGCGAAAACGTTCCAGTCGCCATGTAGAAACGCTTGTCTAAGATGGGTAGGCAAGCTCTCCAGCGTCCTGCGATACTCAGCGTCATTGGCGTAGATCGGATTATCCGCCAGAGTGGCTTTGATGAACGCATAGTCGTTTGGCTGGTAGAGTTCTGGCCGCTCAAAGCCCGCAGGCGCTCTCTTGTCAATCCACAATGCTTTGACCCAGGCGTGGCCGATGTTGCCAGGATTGGTGGCACCCGCCATGCAAGGATGCGTCCTAGGAATTGGGCAGCGATTGCGGGTGGTCAAGAACTGCCACATCTTCAGCGTGAACAATGTCAATTCATCTATGCCGATGAACAGAAACTCCGCACCTTGGTATTGGTAAACGTCGTTTTCATTCTGGCAGTAGCCGAAGCGCAGAATGCTTTTGTTTGGGAAGTTGGCGATATGGCTGGACTCGTTGTACTTTACGCCCATATCCCGCCAAGGAACGTCTTGCCGCCATTCCTTGAGCAAACTCATCTCAAGTTCAGGGAAAGTACGGCGAAGCAACAGTACGTCTGCCCCAGGAGTCTCTAACGCCTGCATCACCCCTTCCCACAGTAGCGCCTTTGTCTTTCCTGGTCCTGCCGCTCCGCCAAACAGCCGATACTTTGCAGGATTGCCGTGGAATTCGTTTTGTCTCGGGAAAGGAGTGTACGTCTTGACTTCGATCAACTCGGAAAGTCTCCGCGCCTAGCCGGCCGCTCGATTGCGCTCACAATCTGAATCTGCAACGCGCCACCATTGAGGCCGCTAATCTCCTGCCGTGGCTGTCCATAGCGGTATTCCAGAAGTCGTAAGAGAACTCTCGCTTCCACGCCTGCATCGAGCGGCTTGTGGAGCAGGTTGACTAGCTTCTCTATCGGGTCAACTTGCTTGAAAACCGCATCGAGAAGAACCTGAACATCCTGCTGTGACTTGTTCGGAGTGCCCTTCTTCCTGCCGCCTGTTTTGATGCCTTTTGCCATCTACCGTTTCTCTACCTTAGATAATGCGAGTCCTGGTACTTCACTGAGGTACGCCATGACTCTGCCGCCCCGCCTTACCAAAGCCCGCTCATGTCACTACCTGGCCGCCGACCCTTCTCGATGTTCACAAAAATGGGCCATTGATTGAACTGGATTCTTGCTCTGTGACCCCAGAACTTGCTGTGTGAGCCGTTGTTATTCACCCAGTGAATTGTTTGGCCGTAAACGGGCTGACAGTCTCGCAATAGCTTAACCGCTCGACGCACCATTTCCTTAGAAAGTTTTGGCTCATCGCTCATGGGATCACCTGTATAGCTGAAACAGGATGCAATTCGAGCCAGCGGGCATGATTCGTATCCTGGACCCAGCTTCCGCTCATCCGCACATGGCTGCCGACTGGCGGGACGACGATATGGCTTTTGTAGCCCTTGCACGTCTGAATTGCATCCTTTTGGCTGACTTTGAAGAGGCAAACGACCTCGAAGACCAGATTCCCGCCTTCGTCGCTTTTATTGCCTGCGTTGATGAATTGCTCTTGCCCCCTATCGAGCTTGAGCCATCCGTGAGAGTCACCATCGCTTTCGTGTCGAAGTCCGTCTTTCCGCTTGCCGTGCGTCGCGTCCACGATGGTGCCGATCACGGTGACACAAATCTCTTTCACAATGAGCCGCTCGGGGTGGTATACATGCCGCCAAAGGGTGTCATTGCACGGCTTCGCTCGAGCAGGTCCAGCCGCGAGAGCCAGGCTAAGCGCCGTGATAGCCCAGATGGCCCATCTCCTCGAATGCCCTCTCGCGGCGGATGTCATGCCACACCTGCTAATGCGCCCCGCCGAACTTGCCACATGGGAATGCCGTCAGAAGGGAAAATATCCCATACATCATAAAAATGGCTGTTGTTCATGCCTCGCGGCTTAACGAGTTCCGGCTTTAGATAAAGCTGGACGCCCATGTGAGCTTCATTGACCCAGAACCCATCACCTTGCTGAACGATGGAAAATGCGCGGCTGTTTGTGGTTCGATAGGAAGAATTGCCGTTCGGAAGAATGACTTCTACGTTGCGTCTGGGGATGGCAGTAGCGTCCTGAATTACTAGTCGCCTGTGTGCTCCGGCGTCGAGCTTCACAGGGCGAACTGTAGGTGAGGCGCAGCCCGCCCTGGCTATCGGGAAGTACTCTGCGATGGAAACATAAGCGACTGGCTGGGGCGTGTCAAGGCTTTGCTGAAGAAACTATAACGCTCTTTTTCGGTCGCCCGCCAAGTTTGCCGTTCTCACGCGAGGCAGCAGCCTTAGCAGGAGATTTGACCTTGCCGCCGAGCTTGCCGAGCTGAAAAGCATTGAAATTCACTTTGACATAAGGGACATTCAAATGGGCCGTGAGTTCAGCGTTCCACCGCTCTCCGTCGAAAGAATACTCACGGATGACCGAATCCCTGCGCTTGGCTTGTCAAGTAAAAAGTGAAGGTCTATCTAAGATTGGTAGTACTGGTACTTTTGGTGATCCTCTGTGCCGTTGTCCGGCTCACGTGGTAACGATAGGCTAATTGCCCGCAACTTAGCCCTTGCTTGCGCTTTTGGCGCATCTCCTGCCGCTGCTGCTCACTCAGCTTTTTTCGTCGGTCCACCATGCCCCGCCTTTGCCGCCTGCTCCCGCAACATTTTAGGGACTTATATACCTGACTCCCTAAAATAGTGCTTGACAACGGTGAGGGAGTTATATACAATGGAGTCAGAAAGTGAGGTTCCCAATGATTAGCTTTTGGAAAGGCAGTTACGATTACAAGAGGGCGCTTGAATACGATTTCACTCCTATCGAGTCCACTCAAGTGCCCGGCTCTTTCTTCCGCTGCAAATGTAATCAATGCGGAAAGGTCTACAACATCAATCAGCGAATGAGAATTTGGCAACACAATTGGAAACACAAAAACGAAGATGCTGAGAGGGCGGGAACGTCGAATGTACCTCTCGGCATCATGGGGTTCTAAAATGGCAACCCTTACAACTAACCACATAGCAGCACAAGAAAGAAAACGATTGAAACGATTGAAGGTCAACGTGCAAGGGAAAATCGTGGTTGAGGAGCACGGCATGTATGACTGGCTTGTGATGTTCCCAAGTGGCCGCATAGAACGCTTCCGCAACAAATCCGAGGTGGAAAGAGTCGCCAAGCAGTATTTCGCCAGACGGGCCAAAAAGGCGGCAATCAATGCAGGATTGATTGAATGGAGAGATAAACGATGAGCCGTTCGACAATCAGCACCTTCAAACTCTTCGAGATGTTTCCTGACGAAGGCAGCGCGAGAACCTATCTGGAATCGCGGCTCTGGCCGAACGGCGTCACCTGCCCGGAGTGCAAGAGCATGGAGCGAATCACCGTCCGCAAAGACGGCTACTATCGCTGCAATCCCTGCAAATTGGACTTCACTGTCCGAACTGGGACCATTTTCGAGCGGTCGCACGTTCCGCTCCATAAGTGGCTCTATGCGATGTACCTGCTCGTTACAGCTCGCAAAGGCATTTCTTCGATGCAACTGGCGAAGGAAATCGGTATCACTCAGAAATCCGCGTGGTTCGTTCTTCACCGTCTCCGCGAAGCGTGCGGCAAGGACTTGGACAAACTGCGCGGCACCGTCGAGATCGACGAGACTTTCATCGGCGGTTTGGAAATCAACAAGCACGAAGCCGATAAACAGAATCTCGGACGCGGCTCGGTTGGCAAGACTCCCGTACTCGGAATGCGGGAGCGCGGCGGTCGCACAAAGGCAATGCCTCTCAAGACCGTGAGCATGGAAGAAATCCAGAACGCGATTCACCGCAACGTCGAAGTCGGCTCGACTCTCTTCACTGATGAGCACGGAGCGTACAACGACTTGGACGGCCTGTTCTTCCGGCAAGAGTGGGTCAACCATTCTGCGGGTGAGTACGTTCGCGGAGTCGCCAGGACGAACAGCATTGAGAGCGTGTGGGCCGTCCTCAAGCGCGGACTGCACGGCGTCTACCACCAAGTCAGCAAGAAGCATCTCGCCCGCTACGTTGCCGAGTTCACATTCCGGCTGAATCAAGGGAATGTTGCTCGCCACACGCTCAAGCGGCTCGATTCGTTCGTGGACGCGGTTGTGGGGAAGCGACTCACTTACGAAAGGCTCACCGCATGAACCGCGAACTCCTAGACCGAGTGACTGACCATGTGCTCGCATACCGTCCTAAGCCGAAGTCAAGGGCCGCGAAAAAGCGTGCCCGGAAGAAACGAAAAAAGAAAAGGGACTAATGTATATAATTCCCATTAAATGCCCCTGGCGTCTCTTGCGCAATGCGTACCAGCTTGGGCAGGCTCTTTTTGTGGCAACAATCACAGTTCCCTTGATGGTCTTTCAATCCCAAGTCGAACGGCTGCTTCTTCCACCAATCTAAAATTTCCCACTTTAGAGTTGGCCAGATATGCATAAGTGGATACATCACGCCGAGTTTTGGCTTTGATCTGCGCGGTTCATCCAATCGAATGCCCTGCAAGATCTTGTAATCCTTCCAGCCGAGACCTTGAATAAAGCTACGGATAGGATTCGCTTTCAACTCCCGCGTGCAATGTAGATAGTTCATGTTGGCGATGCCGTACTTCTGGATCACAGCCTCGAACGGCTCGCCGTGTCTGCTTGCTGTCGCATGGTCAACAATCTTGTGAGTACATCCAGTTCCGCGCTCGTTGACTACAGCTTCTACCCAAATAATTGGCAGGTTCCATTCTTCGGCGCAGCGGTGAACGAATAGCAGCGTTTCTTCACGCTCCTTGCCAGTGTTGGCGAAAACAACTATTAGCTCATTTGAATTAAACCAACCTTCCTCTAAGAGCTTCCATGTCATGTAAGCAGAAGATCGTCCACCTGAAAAGCTGACCAAGAATCGCTCACTCCCCATTCCCCACCTTCCCCTCCAGCTTTCGGAGCGCATCGTCTGCTGCATTATACGCCCTGTCAATTAGTGCATCACCTTCCTTATTCGAACTGCCGGGAAAGTACCTCAACTCAGCTTGGCATAGGCGCAGGGCTTCCACCAACTCTTCAATCACCGGCACCAGCTTGGCATGGTGAGCGGAGAGTTCGTCGGCGGCTTTCCGCATTCCCTCAACGTAATCTCTCTCCCAACTTGGCTCCATGCTCCCAATGGGTAACTTGCGCCATTTCTCCGCCAACCCCCCGTCCAGCAGCTTGGCTATGTCCATCATGGTTTCTCCTTTGGCTGCGCTGCCCTGCCAGTCCCACCGCAGGCGGTGCAGCAACCAATGTCACCAGTGAGTGACTGCGTTGCGCCGAGAGCGCGGATGGCCTCGTGGATTTCCTTGTGTTTCTTCAGCATCAATTGGCGTTCTGGCCCGCCCCAATCGCCAATCGCATCGCTTACCGCATCTAATGCCATCTCCAGCCCCTTCTCGATCCCGCGCTGCTCGGCGGCCATGCTAATTTTACGTTCTCGTTTGTCCCACCAAGTACCATCTACGCCAGCAAGTGCCCGTCCAGCATCCTCTACCGATGAATTCCCTTGCGGCGTATCCACAAAAACATTGGCACTGTTAGTGCGAACGATAGAGCCCCGTAGAACGCCATCACTTTGAGAAGCAGCAGCATTTTTCCCTCCTTGCCGTCCAACATCGGCTTGGGCTGGCTGCCACATCGATTGAATCGCACGGCGGACAATCGTACGTACTTCGGACCATTGTTCAGCCGTCCAATCGCTGCCAAAAAAATCTAAGTCCACACTTAGCCATCGTTCGAAGCGTCCTGCCGCTTTATCCAACCAAGCATCAGCGGCGTTGAATAGATTCGCCACCAATTCCGTCACTTGCCCCGGAGCGGATGCGGGGAGCACGCGAGCGCAAATATCGCAATCCTCATGGAAATAGATTCGATGCTTTCTGCATACGCGGATTAGGTCCTGCCCCGCTTCTAGCTTCGTTTGTTCGCTCATGGCTTCACACTCTCATCGAGGACTTCTTTCGGCAATGGCGCGAATAGCTCCTTCCGCCTTTGTTCTAATTCCTTGTTTCGGCGTTCATATCCCCGCTTCTCGGCAACCTTGCGCTCCGCCTCCTTCAACGTGCGTGCGCGGCGCAGGGCAACAATAATCCGTTCCTTTATGTGGAATGGTCTCTTCTGCTCAAGACGGAGAAGTCTTTCCGTTGTCCGTTCCGCCCAATCCGGCTTGTGCTTTTGCGTCATAGGCGCACCGTCAAATTCGCAGCCCTACACCGTTGGCACTTGAGTTTCACTTTCGAGAGCGGAACGCCCTGACGGATCAATAACGCCTCTATGTCGCCGCAATTTGGACATTCCCCGGTTGCGCTGTAGGCATTTTCCGGCCATTCGTCGCCGAAGCGCACTTTGAAACCCACTTTCATTTGTTCAGTCATCACTCAGCCCCTTTCTCGCGGCCCATCAGAAGGATGCTCACGTGTCTCTGTTCGTTTTTTTGTCCACAACGCACACAGAATCCAATCTCGAATTTATGCTCAGGCCAGCGGCAGCGCATTTCAATCCAGTCACCCTTGCCAAAATTTTCAAGCAGTATGCGATGTTTAGGACAAACGGCCATCACGCTCCTCCGCGCTCGCTAGGCTGCTCTCCGCAATGCGCGGAGTTGCTTCGCTAAACAAATATGCTCACGCTTTCTTCCTGCTTGATCTTGGATATTCCAACTCAATCGGTGAGCGGCATCGAGTTGTGCCCGGATTTTTCTCCATAAATAGTCGCGCACTTTTTCGCGTTCAGTTCGGCGTCTCATTTGTTGCTCCTTTCCGTCCCGCCTGTCAGGGGCGCTCGCTCGTTAGCTGCAAGCCCACGCGCCAGCTTCCGGGCTACTGCGCTAAAGAACGGCACATACATGGATTACATTTACATTGTGGACATGCACTCACTGAGCATCACCGTCCTTCCTCGCGCTGATGGCGCTCACTTGCTCGCATCGTAACGGACGACGCGATACTTGATTCCTTTCAAGGCAGGTTTGGCTTCGCGCGATCTGCGCTCTTTCCACGCTTCTCTGATATGCAAGAACCCTACGCCACCAGCGGCTACCACCCAACCGAGTCTGTCGTTTAGTAACTCTACCACCCACACGCTCCGTCGCTTCATCACTCACCTCGTTGACACTTCTCGTAACTGGCTCTTGCCGCACTCTTCACACTCACGGCGCTGGACTTCGTACTTGCCGACCGTGCGCTGTTCCTCCGGGGGCAACGAAACGCCCGTCAGTGGGTCGTGGGAGCGGAGTAAGTCCCCGCTAGATTGCAGCGTCCATTTCCCCCCACTTATGATTCCACGGCCAACAAGTCATTGCTCATCTCCAAGGGTTGTCAGTGCGATGCTCGCTACTCTATTGAGCACGTGACGTTGACATTCAGGTTTCCAGTGTCTCGCTGTTGCATTGAGATTAAACTGTTGGCCTCGCCCGCCATCGTTGCGAGCACCGCACTCACAGCCCTGAATGTGGCCCGGCTGGCTGGCTGCGCGGCTTTTCGCACGGACGCCCAGCTATACAGCAACGCTCGACGCTACCCGTGAGACAACCAACCGGGCCTTTCGCGGTAGACAGCGATGCACCGCGAAACTCAATTTCTCTTCTCCGGCCACGGCACTCGTCTATCCAATAGCGAGTGATGGGGCCGACACAATGCTTGTAGAGCACTTAAGTTGTCATCCCGCCGCTTCGAGCGCAAAGTTGTATGATGTGGGTCTGCGCAGGATTCCCGGCACCGTATCCCGCCAGCGATATATTCGCATTGCCCTCCGCACCGTTCCCAGAGTTCTTCTTTGCGCTTTTTCCAGTCTGCTCCATGCAAGACTTCTGACCCATCGCGCCTGCAAAATGTCCTCGGGTCAGTGTAGCCCCGAATCGCTTTCAAATCTTCTGCTCGGTCGCTGCATCTACAGCCCCTACTGACCGTTCGTTTAGGTTTCGGAAACTTGAGACAGACTGGTACCATGTTTTCTCCGCCATTCCTGAAATCCTATCTTTTTGCAAATTCGACATTGGTTCTCTCTCCGCGTCCGGCACTTCCCGCACAAGCAGCGTGGGCTGTGCTTTCCAGAATCATCGAGAATGGGCTTGCCTTTCATGCTATGCACCGCTGGGTGGGCACTTGCCCGCGATACAAATGCTCCGCGAGGAATGCTTTTGCCCTGCCGTTGAGAACGTCCTCTGTCGTGAATCGGAGCAGCCGCCAGCCAAGCATCGTTCCCTGATTCGCCTTGTCGCAATCGGCTTGATACCCTGTGCCGCGTGTGTGCCGCCCCGCAGACCATGTGCTGCCCATGATTTCTATGGCGATGCGATGGTCCGTCAGCGCGAAATCCCAGCGCCAGCGGCGAGACTCATGGAAGCGAACCTCCGTCTCGAAGGCCAGCTTGAGTTCTCGGAGATGCTTCGCCAAAAGAATCTCAGGTGCGCTCTTGCTCACGTAACTTCACCTAGTTTCTTTCCATTTTCGCGCATTCAGCTCCGGCGGTCGTTGATGACTGTGGGGCTGGGCATCTTACTTTGCTTTCTTCGTTCATCGTTTCTCCTTTTTAGTTTCTATCCGCTGACACTTGGTCAGGTGGGTTACATCTAATAAACTCTTGCATGGCCTTCACCATGTAGGCTCGCTGCGCATTGCTAATCCAAGTGAATTCTGGCCCGTCGAACGAGAAAATCATCAGCGCAAAGCCCTACTTCTCATCACACTTCTGCCCGAATCGCTCGAACGCGCGACCGAGCGCAGCGGCAATATCGCTTCCACATGCTTCCATAGCCCGGAGCCGTTCTCCGTCCATTTCTCTCATCGCCTTCCCCCTTCCCGCACTAGAATCCCGTCGCTCACAACTGGCTCAAGTACCGATGGCCCAATTTCTCCTGCCGCATCCGGTAGTTCGTCGGCAAGCACTGTTCCGTCCCTGCTTCCACCCACGGGCAGCCTTTGCGCGGGCAGCGCCACACAATTCGCGTTGCTCGCCGCGCACAGTCTGCTTGTCCATACCGGCTGCCTGTAAACGGCACGCGCTCCTCATGGGCTACCATGCGACAGGAATGAATCCGACAGTGTGGAACTTTCACGGCTGCCTCTCTCGCCGCGCCCGGCAAGTCACACACAAACACTTTGGAGAGTGCTTGCCGTTCTTGTCGAGCAAAGGTCTGCCTTTCACAGCCGCGTCACCTTGTAGGCTTGCTGCGCCTCTATCTTTTCGATCTCGCGCTTGTGCGCGAAAAATCGCCCCGGCACTTTTACCTTGGCCCGCTGGCATAGCTCGATTGTTCGCTCCATCGCATCCGCCCATGAATCACTCCCTTTGTGCCGGGCAAACTCAGCCGACCAGTAGGCTCTGAAGGTTTTGCTTCCGAATGGTTCACAACCAATCGCTTGAAACGCGAGGGAGGTGGTGGCGGCCTCCGCCGCCTCTACTTCTACTTCTCCCTCTACTTCTCCCTCTATCGCGCACCTTTCCGTGTTTTCCGTAGTAACTTTAGGTGTAACTTTAGGTGTAACTTTAGCCGCACCTTTTCGTGTCTTGCGTTGCCGCATGTACTCAGACTGGTACCGTTCCCAACTGAGAATCCTGACGACATAGAGCGCAGGTTCCTCTCTCCGGGTCATTATCACTTCTACTTTTCCTTGTGACTGGAAAAGATTCAGTGTCTCCAAAACGTTCACCGACGGGTCACCCAGAATGCCCTCATACCGCGACACCGGATAGCCGAAAAACCCATTGTTTTCGCTGTTTGCGCAGATAACACCAGGCACCCGCGAACGGCCAGCCAGGGTCAAAAGGTCAACCCAGAAGGCCCGCTGCGCGCCGGTCATCTCGTAGCGAGTGCTTCCGTCAAGCCACTCCCCCACCCAAAGTTTGACCCAACTCCTGCCCTTAGACCTATAGGTTGACGGTGCGCTCATTGTGCGCATATTACCTATTTAGTGACGCGAAAGTCAAGCGAAAAAATGTACTAGTACTAGTCATTACTCTTACGTCGCTCATGCCGCCGTTTCCTTTCGCTGCTCATCTAGCAAGCGGTACGTGCAAATCCTAGTCTTACCCCGCCACTGCTCGGACATCTCGATCTCGTAGCCTTGCTTGCGTAGCTCGAAAATCCTGCGAGTCACAGACAAGATATTTAGCTCTGGGCCGATCTGCCAGGTCGTAGCCGGGCCGCGCTGCAAGCGTTCCAGGATACGGGCGGATTGGGATTGGCGAGTCACCAAATCCCTCCGTGCCATAGTATCAGCGCCGCTCCGTAGCCGCACACCGCCAGCAGGTACAAAGCCCAGCGGAGCAAATCTCGCTCTGTGACTTCGCGGATCATTGGCCCCAGCCCACGATGTACGCCAGCACCGCTAGCGAAATCAGCAGCAACACCAGCCCTTGCCACCAGCGAATCTTTACGGGCTTGCGATTCACCGCCCGCAGCGCACGGCGATTCCGCTCTAACTCGGAGATGTCGGATTGAAAATCACTCCACACACTCATCAATTCACCCCGCTCAGTTCGATAACTTCCTGCCCGAAAAACGCCTTCAGTTGTGCTTCCAAATCGTGGCATGATAGGCAGAGAATCTTCCGCGCCTTCCCTGTCTCTCGATTGTTCTGGCGCTTGTCGGGGCACGCGCAACACCAAATTACATCGCCGCAAGAACTGCAAACGTGGCTGTGGATGGGGTGCAGGTCAGGCATCTAATCGCCTATGTTGATGCATCTTTTCGTGACATATCTGGCAAACCCATATCACTTCCAATGGCCTTGAATAATCAGGATGATGCCCATGTGGCTTGCAATGGCATCCACATTCCGAACATTTACTGGGACGAATCAACAAACCCTTTCTAATCGCTATCTGCAACTGAATGTGTGCTGCTCTCTTGTGTTTGTTTGCTTGTATCCATTTCTCTCTTCTTTTTTGAGCCGCTTCTGGATTTCTCTGCTTTGTTCGATTGCCCCAAAATCTGGATTTCTCAATGTTCTTCTCGCGCCATGAACGCATGTAAATGCGATGATATTCTTTTCTGTTAAGCATCGGACAGGCTCCCGGTTTCTATCGGCTGTTCATCCTCAGCAAGTTTGCGAATGCTTGAATCGGGCAGTTGCTTGAGCAAACGAAGCATGATTCCATAGGCAATATGCGGATTGCCGCCGCTGTGCTCGATGTAGCGGTCAAACTGCTCATTGAAATCCGAATAGGTTTGATGGTTGTCCATCTCGCGGATAAAACGTGTCCGGCCTTCCTTGTTCTCCCGCCGCCGCTGTGCTTCGAGCCGTGGCAAGACCAACTTCGCAGGCTCCATGCCCCGGCCATGCTCAATTAGAAACTTGGCGTGCTCCAAAGCATCGTTAACGGTTGGCACGGTCAAACTCCAAGACTTCCTGGCTCAGCCGCTTGGCCGCAATTTCGCAGTACTTTTCTTCGATTTCTATGCCGATACACTTAACGCCTTGGACCTTGCAGGCGAGCGCCGTTGTGCCGCTGCCAAGAAACGGGTCAAGCACCAGGTCTCCGCCGTACCATCTCACAAGCCAGCGGACATGCTGCAATCGTCGGGCGCAGGGATGCGGCAAAGCTCCGTTATCGTGAGCGAGGGCAATATCCTTTCGCCGCGTAAAGTGCTTGTCTTTTCCAATCCATGTGGACCGTGTGAAGAGTTTGTCTGATTTGGTACTGATGTAGCGACCTGGCAGAAGTTTGCGGCCGAGATTCGGCAGTTCGCCAAAGGCATAGGCGATGTCGCCGCCCTGGACAATTCGCCCTTTGTAAGTCGGCCTTGCATAGTCCAAATCGCATACGCGGATGAATGGAAAGCGGTCCGGCACAGCAGCTAAGAATCGCGGGTCGGAGTCACAACCCATGTGAATGACTACCCGCTTCGCCTTAACATCCTGGAGTACGTCGGTGAGCAGCTTCCGAGGATTCATGCCAGGGAACACACGCGAGGAGTTCGGCCAAATCGGGTCAGTGATTACCGCATCGGCCAAGAATTCGCTTATCAACTCTCGCGCATCCCCGTGGTAAATTGTGATGCCCGCGTGCTCGTAGTAGGGCTTCAACGGAGCCTCCACTGCCGCTTGCGTTGCCTTGGAGACGCCCCTAGAGCCTGAACAGGGGTACGGGCTGTAAATTTAGAAGCGTCTCCAAAGATCATTGCGCCGCCTTCAATTCCTTGAACGGAATGTTTTCGTTCCTTGCCGAGACTTGCAGAGTATCGAAATGGTCTATGGAAATCAGGAATCTGTCCGGCTCTGCTTTCCACTTCGCTTTGATGTCCGGCCCAATCAACCATTCCTTCCACTTCGCCAGCAAGTTCGCATCGCCAGTCAGTAGGAAGTAATTCCCATTCTGCTCGGGAGGCTGTGTCCAAAAGAGTGCTGGCTGGTAATTTAGTTTTTCTTTGAGGTCTTTGATTTTCTCAGTTGCGATGGCTTGTTGAGCATCGCGGGAGCCTGTCTGCTCGATAATGACGCGGCCTCTTGGTGTGACCTCGTTGTAATCGTCAAGCCCTTCGATTTCGATTTCATCCAAGAAACTCAGGCCGCAAATAGAAAGTGTTGCGCGCCGCTTCGCCTTCGTCTCCGTTTTCATTAGAGCGTTGCAAAGCTCCGTTCCTTTCATGCCTTGAATCCAGACTTCTCCTGTCGCCGCATCTGTGCGGCCTGTCTTGTCGCGTACTTCGACTTCGGCGCTGGAAAGGTTTTCGTTCTTGGCCTTGTTCAGCTTCGTTACGCTGATTCCGTGAATCTTCCGCAATTGGTCGGTACAGTTGCGCGTTGCGTAGAATTGGAGCTTATTGTTGTAAACGATGTAATCAAAAGGCCGCGTCAGAGGATTCAAGCCGAGCGACTTGCAGACCGTCTTGTAGTAAGAAACGCGCTGCTCGGACGTTAGAGGCATCAGATCGCCGGTGATGAGAACCTTCTCGATGGCTTCTGCAAGGGTGAACTGCTCTGTTTTGACGATAGCAGTGCGCTTGCGCTGTTTCGGTTGTGCAGCGATACGCTTCTGAACTGATTTAGATTGAGTCTTCACTGTAAGCCTCAATCCCCGGAATGACTTCCCCGGGCTGTTTCGTTTCGCGCACAAAATAGCCGATGGAGACTTCGTTGGGTTGCATGTACTGGCGCGGAATCTTATTCACATCTATGATGCGGAACTTCCAGTTCACCCGAGCGCGTATTCCCGCCACCTTCGGCACGGACGGCGCAACTGTTACCGCTTGGACATTTGCAGCGGTTTCGACAGCTTGCTTTGCGGCCAATGCCCTTGCCGCCGCTTCATCCTCAGCCGCTTGCTTCGCCAGTCGGGCCTCTTCACGCTTGCCGATTTCCCCCGCCTTGCGCGCTTCGGCCAATTCACTCTCGCGTCGCTCGCGGTCCAACTTAGCCTGTTCCTCGGCGGCTTTGCGCTCCAACTCCGCCTTCTGGGCGGCTTCCGCTCGCCGCTGCTGATTGATGCGCTCCTCTTCGGCGGCAGCCTTGCGCCGTTCCTCCGCCTTCCAGTCTTCGCCCTTGCGCTCCGCGATTCCGACAATCTGCTTTGCAGGGCCGATGTACTTCTCTTTCTCTTGGCGCAAGAAGTCGAGATGCTCCCGCGCAGAATTGATGCCTGGATCGAGCTTGAATCCAACATCCTTGATGTAAGAGCGGCCTTCCTTCACCAATTCGCACACCGCGATGTAGTCGTTCTGGTCCCGTACCGCTATCGCTTCGACACGCGCCCGCAAAGTTGCCAGCGGAGTCTCAAGCGACTTGATTACTTCGATTGCCGTTGCCATTTCTCACCCCTTTTTGTGATTCTCAGTCACTTCTACCAGCGCCGTGTCTTGTGGCCTCTTCCAGCTTGCCAGCACGTCGGCAAACAAATCGGGGCTGTTCTTCGCTGCTACCCGCTCTTGCCGCTCCGCGATGGCAGGCTCGTACTCAGGAATTTCTTCGTGCCCGCCGCCTGCGTGCATCCCTTCGCCAGCGGCTTGATCTTCGCGCTCAGTCTCGTAAGCATCCCTCATGGCGTCACCGCAAGGATTCTTTTCGATTCTGGGATGAGATTGAAGATTTCTTCTAGGCTTGGTTTTGCGCGGTCGCCGAGGAATTCTTTCCTCAATTGCTCGACGTTTGAACTGGCGAATTCATGTGTCCAAACCGAACGTCCCAAAGCTTGCTCAACTGCTTCATGGAATGCCCCGAAAGGCATCAGCAGCCTATCCTCGAATAGTTGAACAGAGCAGATGTCTCTAGCGGATTTCCCCACCCACCACTTCGTCCGAAAGACTTCTGTTGCTTGTTCTCTGGTCATACCTCACCCCTTTCGATTCCACTCAAATGCAAATCAGCCAATCCGTAGCAAGCTGAATAGCGTGCTCTTTTCCGCAAGCGTGTCTCTGCTCAAGGGTCTTAGGAATGCTGATTGTGTTTTCCCAGCGATTGATGCCGATGTACTTGGGAGTGCGGGAGAGCGTTACAATGAACCATCCGTCTTCATTGTTTGCTCTTCGTCTCTCGCAAGCATCACAGACATACTGCTGTGGAATTATTGCCATCGCTCACCTCTTTCGACTTCTGCTCTTCCGCCAGCTTCAAAATCCGACGCCGTTTCTTTTCCTGAATCGCTCTGCACTTCCTGCATCTCCTGTGACCACGGGGAGTTCTATAAGTGTTCCTTTCTTCATAGGCATGACCCGCTGGGCAATGTGTTAGATTCCAACGGTAAATACCCCTTCTTAGATTTTCCTTATGTGTTACAGGTTCTAAGTGCCAAGGATTGCAGCAAGCGCGATTACGGCAAAGGTGGTCTAATTCCATTCCGTGTGGTATCGCACCACGCAGCAGAGCATAGGCTAATCTGTGGGTGCTAACCGAAACATTGAACCAACTAGTCTGCCCGTACTCGTTTCCAAGGCCGCCCGTCCAATGATGTTTGTAACCAGTCCAAATCCAACAGGATTCAGTTTTTCTGACCTTACTCCAGAAGTGGGCTTCTCTATCCAAAGCGGTCTTAAATCGGACGCCGTACGGCATTGAGCTTCCTTTTCTCAGATTCGGCTAAGAGCATTATTCGGTCAACCCAAGTACTCCATTCTTCGTCCGTCATCGGCTCTTCGCGGTACGGCTGCTTGACCACCTGCTGCAACAGGTTCCCTACCTCAGCGAATGCATCCACGGGTTTCATCGCCTCACCCCGCTACTTCGGTTTCTTTCTCTTTCTTCTTGTTCCAGAGCAATTCAGAAATCTTGCGGATGTGCGCGATGTGCAGCTTGTAGATTTCGATGTCCAGCGGCGAGTAGCCTTCGATTGCTCCGATGCGCTCCGCATTTTCCTGCCAGTAATTGAAAGTTTTCTTGTGGCAGCCGATTTGCAGTTGGCCGTCCGGTGTCGTGATGAGCCAATGTTTGTGCCCGACAAGTTGGATAGGAAAGTTTTTTAATCCGTCCGCGCCCCGGAGGTACGCGCCCTGGAGGTCCGCGCCCTGGAGGTCCGCGCCCTGGAGGTCCGCGCCCTGGAGGTCCGCGCCCTGGAGGTCCGCGCCCTGGAGGTCCGCGCCCCGGGGGTCCCGGCCCG
>Ga0228698_1000545_pt1 | contig 26656 bp, 23 predicted proteins | sample McNCre117_Aug_MG_FD_178015 | JGI IMG/M metagenome (GOLD analysis project Ga0228698, IMG submission 178015) | Freshwater microbial communities from McNutts Creek, Athens, Georgia, United States - 1-17_Aug_MG | ecosystem: Environmental > Aquatic > Freshwater > Creek | place: USA: Georgia...
GGCTGCTACGGGTCCACGCTCACCGGCGGCTACGGGGCCACGCTCACCGGCGGCAACCGGGCCACGCTCACCGGCGGCGACGGGGCCACGCTCACCGGCGGCTACGGGGCCACGCTCACCGGCGGCAACCGGGCCACGCTCACCGGCGGCGACGGGGCCACGCTCACCGGCGGCAACTGGGCCACGCTCGCCGGCGGCGACGGGGCCACGCTCACCGGCGGCTACGGGGCCACGCTCGTGTTCCGGTGGTGGGACGGGCAGGCTAGCCGCTGCCGCGTCACGGCCTTCGAGGTCGATGGCGTCGTTGTGAGGCCGAAGCAGGCGTACCGCTGCGAGGCCGGCAAGCTCGTCGAGGTGCCCCATGCCTAGCCTCATCCCCTGCCCGCGCGCGCTGGTTGCACCGGGGCTGCGTGTCGTCGACGGCGACGGTGGACGAACTAGGGCGCGTGCGTCGGGGGCGAGGCGTGGCTGATTGACTCGAATAGGCTGTTGACCGCGCCGCCGCAGCTGCCGGCGAGCGCCAGCAGCGCGAGGATGCCGGCGAGCACACGACGCGGATCGGCGGGGGGCAGCGCCCCCCCGCTGCCATCCGGCTTTACCCCCTGCGCCTTCATCAGCGCGTCGAGCTTCGTGCTCGTCGTCGCGTGCAACGTGGCGTTCTCGATGGCGGCAGCCGCCGTTTCCTTCCGGTGCGCGCGGAGCTCGTCGGCCAACGCCTTGATGTCGCCTTCCTGGTTGTCGGCGTGGGCCTCGAGGGTAGCGACGCGCTCAAGAACGCTGGGCATGGGGCCTCCGTGCCCCCACGCTACCCCGGTGCTGAGTCCCGCACCAGTAGCGGATTCACGGCCACCAGGGCGACCAGCCCAGGAACTCGCTGCCCACGCCGTCCCCATCGTGGGCGCTGACGCAGGCCGATGGGTTCTGCCCGTGGTCGCTCGGTCCACCGAACGCGGAGCCCCACGTTCCCGACCGGGGCGCGGAGCGGTTGCCGTTGCCCGGCGGCACGAGCAGGTAGCCGACGTGGCTTGCGTGCGCGGGCTTGCCGTCCTTGGCGCGCGTGCCCCACCAGCCGATCACGCCGATGGGCGTGGCCGGGGTCGCGGCGCCAGAGGGCGATCCGGCGGCGCGGTACAGATCGTCCGCCGTGTGCATCGCCGCCGCCTTCGCGATGGCGAGGAGCTCCGGCCGAACGGGGAGGCCCGCCTCGGCGGCGAGCAGGAGGAACGCGAAGATGTGGCTCGAGCAGTCGAACGGCCCGGCCGGGTAGAACACCACGGGGTTGGGCCGGCCGCTGCCGAACGAGTAGAGCGCCCCGAACGTCGCCGCGAAGAACACATGGATGGCGACGCGCGGGGTCATGCTCAGCAGCGCGCTCACTCCGGCTGCTCCCGGTTCGCGTCGTCGACCTTCTTCTTGAGCGCGTCGGCCAGGGGGTCGACCAGCGGGGTACTGGCCGGCGCCGCCTGCTCGATGGCTTCCGCGGCGACGTCCACGCTCAGGTCGAACAGGCGCTTGCCGATGCGGTCGAGCACCTGCTTCGCCCCCTCGCGCGAGAGCTTGCGTCCGTACACCTTGCCGTTCTCGTCCTTGAGCACGACGGCTTCGCAGTCCTGCTTGAAGCGCGCGGGCGTGAGCACGGCACGCACAGCGTGAACCACGTTCGCTTCGATGTCGTCGATGATGTCCTGGCGCAGTCGCATGAGCTCTCCTAGGTCGCGGTGGAACGGGTGGAAGCGGTGGTCCGCGCGCTCGCCGTGGTGCGCGCGCTCGCCGTCGAGCGCCCGCCGGACGGGGCGTCGGACACGTAGGTGGTCGAGGTCCAGGCGATCGGGTTGCTGCCCACGGAATCCGCGGCCGTCGCGCCCGCGTCCTCCATGAGCCAGCGATTCAGCTGCGTGAACGTGGACGGCACCACGTTCTGGTAGAGCATCCCGATCTCGGTAGCGCCCGGCGATCCCGTGAACGAGCACACGCGCGCGTCCTTGAGTACGCCGGGGAAGAAGGTCGAGACGCCATCGCGACAGCCGACGTTCACGTTGTCGGTCGTCATGTTCGCCGGGGTCGTTCCCGTCTGCGACGTGATCGTCCCCGACAACACGCCGTCGATGTACACCTGAACGCAGAGTCCCGAGGCGACGCTCTTGGAGCAGTCGAACACGACGGCGACGTGATGCCAGCAGCGATCGAGCACCGTCCGCATGAGGCCGTAGCCCATGCTACCGCCGGTGGTCGTGAGAAAGGCGTTCACGCCGCCCGTGTCGTAGTAGATCGTGAACCGGCCGGCCGCCGCCGCGAACGAGGACGTCTCGAACAGGATGCCGACGCCGCCGGCCTCGGCGCGCATCCAGAAGTCAATGCACACCTGGCTCTTGGCAGCGAGGGCCAACGCCGTGATGAGCCCCTTCGATGCGGTGCCGTTGAACCGGACGCTCTTGGTCCAGTCGGCGCGGCACACCCGGCGAGGCATTACCCACCCGCCAGGACGTCACCGGGCTTGAACGGCAACGCCGCCACCGCGAGCTTGGGCGTCGGCGCGTGCTCGATGGCGAGCCCCTCGGCGAGCGCGCGCAGGTGGTCCGCCAGCTGCTCGTCGCCCACGCCGTCCGCGATCGGACGGGTGACGAACGTGCCGTTGACGTTGAACGTGGCGGTGCGCGCCTTGGTGTCGACGCTCTCGAAGGTGACCATGGACTACCTCCACAACACGGTGATGTCGGTGGCCGCGCTCGTCACGATCGTGAGGCCGGTGCTGAACTTCGCCCCGATGGGCGCGCAGATGATGGGCGGGTCGCCGAGCAGCGCCGCGCCGAACGTGATGGTCCCGAGCTTCGTACCGCTCGCCGCCGTGTTGTCGTAGATCGTGATCACGCCGGCCGCCACGCCCTTGTTGATGATGAGCCCGGCGTACAACCCGGCGCCGGACTTCACGGTCGTGGTCGTCGCGGTCGTGATGTTCGTGGCCGAGAACTGCCCCTCGACCTTGAGCACGTCGTTGGACTGGTCCTCGCCGGCCAGCTTCGTGTCGAGGTTCGCGTTGACCGCGCCGCGGGTGGTGGCCTGGAGCGGCCCCCACTGACCTTCCGTGCGCGCCGTGGGCGTGGCGTTGTAGATGGCCCCGACGATGGCGTTGAGCCACCCGGTCAGCGTCGCCGTCGGCGCCGTGATGCCGGAGATCGCCGCCGCGAACGCGACGAGCAGGTAGCCAAGCGCGGTCATCTGCACGGGGCCGCGCTCGCCGTCGGCGCGCGTCGGCGGCGTCACGTTGTACTGGCCGTGAATCTCGCTGTTGCCCGCCATCGATCACCTCGCGCGCTCAGCCTACCTCAGCGGGGCTTGACCGTCGAGGCGTCGTTTCCGAGGTCCACGCCGTACTGCTTGTAGACGTTCGCGCGCTTCTTGCGCGCCTCGTCTGCCAGCCGGTTCTCGGTGGGCGTGAGCCGGACCTTTGCGCCCATGGCGCGGGCCGCCGCCGCCGCCTCGGATTCCCAGCTGGGCCGCATCGAGGGCGCCACGATCGCGGCGGCGTTCGCCACCGACGTGGCCGGTCGACCGATGGAGCGGAACAACAGGCGCCACTTGTACTGAGCGTCCTTGAAACCCTGCTCGTCGGAGAACGTCTCCGTCTCGCCATCGTCGGCGCGCACGTAGTCCTCGCCGGCCACCCAACGGTACGGGCCGCGTTCGTCCCAGCCGGCGGCCGAGGTCGTGTCGATCCCCGGCGGCAGGTACCGCTTGCCGACGGCGAACGTGCGCTGCACGAACTCGCCGAGCATCGGCATCTGGAGCAGGTAATCGGGAACCACGTTCTCCGAGTCCATGTCCACGTCCTGGCTGTTCGTGGGGTTGAACCCCAACGTGTCGCCCGCGGCGAGGAACGGCATACTGGTCATCTTCGCCGTGTCGTTGGCGAGCCCGCTCAACCGCTGGTTGTAGCCGAGCCGCCCGCCGGTCGCGAGCCCCGGTCCCGCAAGCGCGGCGTACGTGAAGAAGTCCATGAACTTCGCGGCGTACACCATGCCGCCGACGATGGAGCCGGTCGGCGCCCCGATCGTCTCGCCCTGGAAGTCGAGCCGGCCCTTGCCCTGGACCGTGATCGGACGCGGGGGCAGGTCGAGGAGGATGGACTTTTCCTCGTCCTCGGTGAGCAGGTCGCGCCGCGTCCCGCCGCCGAACAGGCGCGCGTGGTTGTAAGCGTAGATGCGGGCGATGTACGCGAGGCGCGACGGGTCCTCGAGCATGGCGCCGAGGATCGCCTTCTGGGTGTTGCGGAAGTACGTCCAGAAGGGGAACACCAATCGAATGTACTTGCGCTCGATCGCCGAGCTCGCGGTGGGATCGAACAGCGAATCCCGCGCTGCGTGCGCCGCGTCGATCACGGCGTGCCCCTCGCGGAGCTTGTCGACGAACACGGCGGTGCGGACGCTCACGTCCAGCACGTTGCTCAACTCGACGAGGCGCTCGCGCCAATCGTTCAGCGAGACAACCTGCTTCCACAGCGGTTCATCCCACCGGCGCAGGTCGTCCACGATCTGCTGCGCGAGCTCGACGCGCGAGCTCGAGGCGTCCACGCCGTACTTGCGCGCCTCGCGCTCGACGGCATCGAGCGTCCAGATCCGGCCCGCCTTGTCGCGCATGATCCGCTTCGCGTTGATGTCGGTCCAGCTGCCCGACCGGGGCACGGCGCCGCCGTCGGTGGGCTCCACCTCCACCTTGCCGCCGAACATGCGGCCGAGCGCCTCCTTCGCCTTGATCGTCGCGGGTGTCTCCGAGCGGTAGTACCCGAGCCGGCTCGACAGCGAGCGCGTGAACGGGTCGAACACCACCTGGGTGACCGCACGCCGCGCAGCGCCGATGCCCGTCGTCGCCGTGATGTTCTCCGCGATCGAGTAGACGTTGCCCACCAAGTGCGGTAGGTTCGCGCCGCCGGGGCCGGCGGTCACGATCGCGCGCCACGTCTGGTACGCATCGGCAAGCCACGGTCCCACCTTGGGGATGGACCGGAGGCCGGTCGGGGCGCGCGCCGACTCCTGGCCGTACGACGCCGCGCGCGACAGCTCGTTGGCGAACGATTGCGGGAGCACGTACTTCGTGCCGTCCGTCCCCGTCATCGTGCGCAGGTCCTCGTATGCCCGCGGGCGCAAGCCAACCTGCGCCATGTACGCGCGCGCTTCCGAGTGGATGGCTTGGTTCGGGACCACCTGGATGCGCTGCCCGCTCTCGTTGATGTAGGAATCGTGGCCGAACAGCTCGGCCTTGACCGCACGCGCCACGTCGCCGCCCTTGCGCAGACCGATGCCGGCGGCGGCCAGATCGTCCACAGCGCGCGCGAGCGCCGCCTGGGCACGGAGGCGGCCGGCCAGCGTCACGCCGGCCTGCACCGGCTCCGTCATGTGGGCGGCTGTTCCGGGGTGCGCTTCCTCGAGCGCCTTCTTGAGCACCGGGCCGTCGAGCTCGCCGTGGACGAACACCTCGTCATACAGCGCGTGGATGCCCACCGCCTTGATCGCCTCGCCGATCCGACCGTTGACCTTGCCGATCTCGGGGGCCACGGACTTGAGCGCGTGCTCGACCATGCCGAGCATGTCCCCGCGGCGGCGGGTGTACCACTCCTCGACGGCGGCGTCGGCGATCTCGACGTGCGGGCTCTCCATGCGCGTCACGAGGTCGGACGGCATGATCGCGCGTTCCTTGTCCAAGAACTCGCGGCGCATCACCTCCATGTCGCGGACGGTCGAGGGTTCGTACTCGATGAGCTTGCGCACCTTCTCGGCGACAGGACGGATCGATTCGCCGAGCACCGTGCCCACGGCTTGCGGCAACGTATCCGTCGCGCGGCGCACCTTGTTGAGATCGGCGTGGAGCTCCTGGCCGATGGACTTGAGGCGAGCGGTGCCGCGCTCCAACGCGGCCTGTGCGCCCGGCGAACGAAACGGCTTCTTGCTGTTGTCCAGGTACTCGTCGAGCGCGTCCGTCTGCCCGCGCACCAGACGCTCAGCTGTCGGGACTTCAGTTTTCGTGATCGCCCACTGGAGCAGCGCGTTGAAGCCGGCGTGATCCTTGAGCGCCGCGTCCTGCCAGGTGAGGCGGTCGGCGTACCGACGGACCAGCCCATCGATCAGCTTGCGTTGCTGCTCCAGCGTCGGCTGCCCGTACTGGCCCACGTCGGCCTCGCGATGCACAGACACGCGGCGCGCGTCCACGCCATCCTGCACACGGCCCGTTTCCGTGGGCGCCAGTGGCTTGGTCCCGAACGGCTCGAAGGGGTCGAGCTTGCCCGCCTCGGTCGCGCCGTACAGGACCGCGAAGCGCGCGGCCTCCGGCTTCGTCAGGTTGATCGGCGAGTCCTCGGTCACGCGCTCGAACGCTGCGTGCAGATCGACGCCCGCGCCGGTGAGATCCGCGCGCACCTCGCGCAAGATCCGATCGGCCTCGAGCGGCGTCACGAACACGTCGCCGCCCAGGTGGACGACGTACGATCCGCCCATCCGAGAGCGCATCACCGAGCGCCGCGCCTCCGCGAGACGATCCGCGAGCCGCTCCTTGGCGCGACCGATGGTCTGCTCGCGCGGGCTGGCGTTCTCGTCGAACAGCGGAATGTCCTTGGCGGACTTGAGGTCGCGACCGAGGATCTGCTTGGCGAGATCATGCAGCGCCTCGGCGCCAGGGATGAGCACCATCTGGTGCTGGCCGCCGATCTCCTCGTCGGTCAGCGGCACGATCTCGTCGATGGCGTCGGCGACGTAGAACCCTTCGTGGGTGGACGTCGACCAGCCCGTGGTGCAGACGCCGCCCTTCACCGGATCGGTCGTGCCGCGCAGCGCGCCGGTCAGCCCGTTGCCCCGCGGCATCGTACCTTCGAGATCCCACCACGCGACGCGGCGCCAGCTGCCATGCGCGACGACCACGCCCTCGGGATGGCGATCGGTGGCCAGCCGTGTGAGCGCGTCCTCCAACGACAGGAGCTTGCTCGTAATCTGCCCGCGCGTCACCACCACGTACTTCTCGCCGGTGACGTCGGGAAGGTCGAGCTCGAGCTTGCGAACGCCAGGGTGATACGCGAGCCCGCCCTCGTCGTGCGTCGCCATATCCATGGCCGCATCAGCCGCCGTCACGGGCCGAACGTCGGGAAACAAGTCCATCATCAACGTGCGCGGGTTCGGCGGAAAGTGCGTGTGGAACCGACCGAGCGCGTCCTGTGCGACCTTGCGCATGGCCGAGGGCAGGTACCCCTTGGCGTCGGGGTCCGCCTCGGCGCGAACGTCCGCGGGACCGACCGGGACGCCCGCGTCGATCTGCGCCTTCGTGCGCCGGGTCGGCTTGGGGATCGCCTCGGGGTCCTCGCCCTTCGCGATGGCTTCGAGCCGATCGCGGTAGTAGCGCGTCACGTCGCGCGTGCGGAACCCGAACTTCGGGCGGTTCGGATCAAGCGCCGCGTCCGCGCCAGCGGGGATCAGCTTCGCCTGCGCGGCCATCACGGTTTCGTTGTACGCCAGCTTGTGGGCCAGCTGCTCGCCGAGCTCCTGCGCCGAGGCCCAAGCGTGGTGCTTCTTCTGCAAGAGCTCCAAGAACTTGAGCATCGCGTCATCGGCGTGGTTGAGGATGAGCTCGGCATCGCCCGCCTGGATGATGCCGCGCTCGACCGCATCACGGATCGCCGCCTGGAGGTCGATCGACAACGGCTCGGTGCGCACGCCGCGCGACTCCACCGGCTGCTGCGCGATCGTCTCGGCGAGATCCCGCAGCGGCTCCGGCGCCACGCCGGGCACCTCGTACCCGTCAACCGGGATGTCGGCGATGTCCTCCGGCGCCATCGTCGGGTTCGTGCGCCGGGGCGGCACGGTGTCCTCGATCTGCACCTCGGCCTTCACGGGTGGTTCCGCCGGCGGAACCGTGTCCTCGATCTGCACCTCGGCCTTCGCCGGCTTCGCCGTCGGATTCTTGCGGCGTTCGATCTCGCGCTTGAGCCGCTCGATCTCGCTCAGATCGGCATCGCGCTTGGCAGCCAGGAGATCGTCACGCTCCCGCTTGAGGTCGACGAGCTCCTGCTCGGGTGGCGTGTCATTGAACTTGGCGGGGTCGAACTGCGACAGCTTGTCCGTTCGGTGGCCCATTTCGTCGATCGGGTACTCCATGCGCCCGCTGATCCGCCGATCGTTCGGGAACTGGTCGACGTCCCCCACGGCGATCTCGCGCCCAATCGGGGCGCCCACGATGCGGAACGGGGCGCCACCCACCCGGCCGCCTTCACCGATCCCGCCGTGGTACTCGGGCTTGTCGAGCTCAGCCCCCGCGATCGTGTCGAGGTCGTGGTGGAGGAACTCGCCGCGCATCGTGTACGCGACCTGGAGCTGCTGACGCTCGGCCGGCGCCAGCCCGTCGATGAAGTCGACGTCGTTGCCGGCGAGCTTGATCCGCGTGGCAGCGTCCACATGATCGAGCGCGTCGATCGCGCCGCCCTTCTGCATGAGCTCGTAGTAGAACCCGCGCGCGCCCACGGGGATGCCCATGCCCTTGGGCGCCAGTGCCGCCGCCTCCTTCGCGCCATACGCCGCGCGCACCGTGGCACCCACAGGATGCGCGACCATGCCTTCCCAGCCGGCGAGGCTCGACACGATGTCGGCCACGCGCGCGAGATCCTGCACGCGCTTGGGCGCGTCCGCCGTGATCGCCGCCTCCGTGAACAGCGTGGTGCCGCGCATCGACGAGACGTCCTGCGAGAACGCCGCGATAAAGTCGCCGCTGATCTTGCCGATCGGCCCCGTCCACGTTCCCGTCCACCGCGGGCCGCCGATCACCTGCTCGGTCGCCGCATCGCTGACGATCGGCTTCTCGCCAACCGCCTTGCCGGCGGCATCGGGATCGGCACCCATGACGAACGCGCCCGCGCGCGCGATGGCCGGCTTCGCGTCATCGATCATGGCGCCGGTGGACGCGGAGATCCCCTGCGACGGACCCCCGAACCAGTCGTCCACGAGCGCGTGCGGTGCCGGGATCTCGGGCACGCCGAGGTTCAGATCGAGCGCCGCACCGGCCGCGTTGACCGCCGGCCCCAGCTGGGCGGCCGCCGTAACGGGAATCGCCAACGCATCGGCGGCGAGGTCGAGCCCCGTGTGGACGCCCTCGAGCGGTGCTGTCTGAAGCTTGAGGTACGCGGAGACGTTGGGGTTGTGGACGGCGAGATCGGCCATCGTCATCGGCACCTGACCGATGGAGGATGCCGCGCGCAGCGCGTACCCGATGGGCGTCTCGGTGGTCACCGGGTCGTTGCCGGGCAGAACCGTGGTGGGCCGGTCGATCGCCGCCGGGATGATCGGCGAGTTGGACACGTCGTGGAGCGCCTCACCAAGATGCTGCTCGATCGGATCGTGCATCGCGTCCCACGCGGCGCCCACGCTGTGCTCCTTGAGCAGCGAGGAACCCGCGTTGTACGCCATCGTCAACGGCGACGCGCTCCACACGGTCTTGGCAAGGTCGCCGGCCACGTCGAGGTTCTGCTCCGCGCGCAACGCCGCGACGTTCCCGATCTGCTTGGGATCGTCGGTGCCCACCGTGCGGTACAAGAGGTCGCGCTCGGCGCTCATCTTGTCGGGGTCGAGCCCGTGGACTTGCGGCAGCGCCGCGTCCGTCAGCGCCAGGATGGGATCGACCACGCCTTCCGGGGTGGGCCGCGCGCGAGGCAGCGGAACGCCGTCGATGTCGAGGAGCTTCTGGTGCGCCTGGAGCTCCGTCACCGCCGGGTTCTGCACCGGGTTGTCCGCGGTGATGTCGGCCTTGAGCTTCGCCTTGAGCTTGCCCTCGAGGTCGATCATGTCCAGGCCGGACGGCATCGGCGGCGCGAACCCGATGGGTCCGGCCGTTCCACCGGCGGCGATACGTTCGGCACGACGGCGCGCGAGCTCGTCGGCAAGTACATCGGCCACGATCACCTCGTGTAGTCGAGATTCCTCCGCTTCTCGTACTCCGTCAACGCGGCGTCGTCCTCATCTTCGGAGGTGGCCTTGCCGTCCGTGCGCATCACGTCCTCGTAGCGCGCAGCGCCGATCGGTCCCGTCGCGCGGGCGGCCTCGTCGAACATGGGGCCGATGCCGGCGAGATCCTTCTCGGCCTGCTGGCGCAGTTGCTCGCGGTAGCTGGCGCCGCCGTCGGTGGGCGAGCCGGAGATCGAACCGCCCAACGAGCGCGAACCGCCGACGTCGATGGAGTAGTCCGTGCCGCCGAACGTGGGCACCTGGACCTTTCCGCCACCACCAGCGCCGAGGTACCGATCGAACTCTTGCGGACGCGGGGGACCGATCGGGGCGCCGCTCTGCTCGATGCTGTTGCGCAGGTGCCCGATGTGCTCCTCGGGGATCGCCGACAGCGCGACCTTGGAACCATCCGGCCCGTTCGTGGAGATCGTCGCCGAGCGCACCTCTTGGAACAGGTCGGACACGGCGGCCTGCTTCGCGGCATCGCTGTCCGCGGTGGTCTGCAACGCCTTGGTCTGCTGAACGATGGTCGCCTCGAGGGCGTCCACCGCGTCCCCGTACGCGATCACGGCGGGGTCACCCGCCGGCTTGCCCTGCGCCGCGAGCGCCGCCGCCTGGACCTTCGAGAGCTCAGCGCGCACCGACGTCTGCGCCTGCGACAACAGCGCCTTACCCTGCGGCGTGTTCATCTGCGCGTTCTTGGTCACCTCGGCCTGCGCGTCGATGACGTGCCCCTTCACCTGGGCCGCCGCTCCGATGCTCGCCACCTTGGTGTCCGTCTCGGCCTTAAGCCCCGCCTCCCACGCCTTTTCCTGCAAAGCCGCCGAGTCGTTCGTCGCCTTGATGTGCGCGTCCTCGCGTTCGCCGAGCTGCTGCGCGAGCTTCACCTGTCTGTCAAGGAGCGCCGCCTTCGCCTGGGCCTGGGCCGCGGGATCGAGCGCCTGCAAGTGCGCGGCGTACTGCGCGCGGGCGTACGGATCGACGGACCCGTAGTACCCGCTCCACCAGCTGTTGGCGAAGTTGAACCCGTTTTCCGTCGGGGTGTAGTACGTCGTGACGTTGGGCGCGTAGCGCCCGCGGTTCGTGGCGATGGGACCGGGCATCGGAGCTCCTTAGACGGGCCGGCCATCCGGCCCCATGCGTGCGACCATGCGAAGCGCCTGCTCGGCGGGGATGTTCGCCTTGAGCATTTCCTGGAACATCGCCTGCTGGTCGGGGCGCAGGCGCGCATACGCGGCCATCTGGTCGGGCACGCCGGACGCCTGCGCTTGCGCAGCGCCCGCGAGGTTGGACGCGCCCGCCATGCCCGCCTGCGCGGCGGGGAACGAGGCCAGCGTGGGCGCCGCCGGAGCCATCGCCGGAGCCGCCGTGCGCGCTGCCGCGACCGCGTTGCCGGCGTTCGCGGAACCACCGTTGCCCGCCTCGGGCAGCGCGTTCATGGCGTTCGTGTCGAGCCCCTGGATGGAGCGTCCCTGCGACGCGCGCATGACGCCGCGCCCCGCGTTGATCGCGGACGCGAACGGAACGCCGGCCTTGCTCGACAGCGCGCCCACGTCGACCATGCCCTGGCGCGCTCCAGCCGCCTGGAGCGCGGAGCCAACCGTCTGTCCCTCGTCGCGCCAGAAGTCGTTGCGCGTTGCGGCCTTGTTGGCGAGTCGGTCCTCGAGCTCCTGCTTGTACGCTGCCTTCTGCGCGATGTCCTGACGCGCGAGCTCGGAGCCCACCTGCGTCGCCGCCTGCCCGATGCCCGTCGACTGCTGGCGCGCGATGGCGGCCTGCTGAGCGCCGCCGCCCACGCCACCGCTCGCGGCCTGCAACCGCGCCTGCTCCATGGCCACCTGACCCATGGCCGCGCGCGCGGGCTGCATCGCCACGTTCGAGTACGCGGACTTCTCCTCGTCCGTCAGGCCCACGCCGGACTTCACCTTGTCCTTGAGGTCGCGAATCTGCTGGTTGTTGTACCGGCGGTACGGATCGGTGGCGTACTGAATGCCGCGCGACACGCCACCGATGATTGCGGGTGCCATCTGAGCAAGAGCGAGCAGGGGCAGCGGCATGAACGCCTCCTCACGAAGTGTAGTCTTTCCAGACCCGAACGAGCAACGTGCTGTTCGTGAAGCACAGCCGGTAGTAGTCGGTGCCGCCGACGACGAGGAACTCGCTTCCGTCGTAGCTGTATTCTGCCCAAATCTCCGTCTCTCCGTCCTTTGCGGCGACGGTGGGCTCCCAATACCCCGTCATGTGGATGGGCGCCGAGCCCGTATCCGCGAGCAGCGGCGGCACGACGCGGCGCGACCCGGCCACCGTGACCGGCCCCTGCCCCGGCTCGCGGATCACCAGCTGCACGAAGCCGGCGTACTGGTCGACGATCACCGGATGGGCCGCGTCGGCCCACAGGTTTACGCTGATCGTGCAGTCAATCTTGACGCGCGACAGGTACGGGAGCTTGCGCCGCAGCGTGCAGCCGTGCAGCCGGACCTTGCCCGACTGGTCGAGCATCGAGCCGAACACGTCGTTTCGACCCTGCGCGCGGTCGCCAAACTTATTGGCGTCGACCTTCGCCATGTTGACGCCGAACACGTCCTGCGTCTCGCCGAGCATGGCGAAGTCAGGACCGCCGTACACCTGCGGCCGGGGCCAGTGTTCGCGGCGCACCTCGAGGATGTCTGTGCCGGGAATCATCCCGTTGAGCCAGGCGCGAATCGGCGAGACGAAGTTGAATCCGTCGACGAGCTTGGACGTGCTGATCAAGGTGGGCAGGACAACCGGCATCAGCGCACCCGCTTCAAGAGGTAGCACGACAGCTGCGCGCGGTTCACGTTGACCACGACGTCCGAGCCGTACGAGATCCCGATCTTTCGGATGGAGCCCGCCGTGGTCCAGTGGCGGATCATCGTCAGGTCAAACCGGCGCATCGGCACCTGACTGGCGGTGCCGGAGATCCGACGCCGCGTCTGCGACTGGCGCACGTAGCCGGCGCCGCTGTCGACGATCAGCGTGCAAGACGTGTTGGCGGTCGGAAGCACGCCATCCACGAACGCGCCCGCGTTGTGGTACCCGCAGGCAAGGATGCCTTCGATGATCAGGACGTCGTTCCCGCTGACCACGATGGGCAGCGCAGTAAGGTCGAGCTCCACGTTCGTGGTCATCACCAGCGGAACGATGCCCTCCGCGCCGTAGGCACCGTTGGCCGCCAGCGCGGTAGGACCCGACCACGCCTTGTACATCGTGCGGATCTTGCCGTCGAAATCGGTGCTCGCCTTCGCCGCAAGGTTGCGCAGATCGAGCCCCTCGGCGGCAAAGTTGTCGGCGTCGAGTGCCCCCGATGCCGTCTCCACCGATCGCGCCCACGCATTGAAGCCCGTGAGCGAACGCGGCCATCCCTCCATGAGCTTGGGCCATCCAACACGGCTCATCGGGCACACTCCTCGACGATCAACGTGCGCTCCTGCACCTCGAGCAGATCGGACGCGCCGCTGAACTCGTCGAACTCGAGGAAGCACACCACCTTGTGGGTTCCGCCGGGAACACCGCACGCACCGATGGCGTAGAACGGGAAGGCCGTTCCGTTGCGCGTGCTGATGGTGATACCGACACGCTCCGAGCGAGCGACTACCTCACCGTCCACCATGATGCCGAACGACACGTACCCGAAGTCCGTGCCTGCGCCGGTGCGATCGAAGATCACGTTGACGGCCGCTTGCACGCACAACACCGCGTCGCCGGTGGTGATGGACACGTAGACGCCCGCGCTCGCGGCGGCGCTCTCGTCGAGCAGGTACGTCCCGTTGCGCGCCAGGAAGTTGGACGACGTGGTGACGAGCGGGTCCGCAGCGGCCGTCGTGTTGAAGCAACCCACGGCGATCGCCGTGCTCGGGATCGTGGCCTTCTTGATGTTGTCGCGGTCAATCCACCCGTCGAACTCCATCATCACGTCACGGACTGCATCACGCAAATAGCGCGGCAACGCCGCCACTTTCGCGTTGAAGTATTCGTAACTGGTCCGCGGCCAGCTCATCGCTCGACCCCCTCACCCAGCGCCCACTTGACGTCGGCGTCGCCGCCGGAAAGCTCGAAGGTGAGGCCGGAGAGCTCGACGCATCCTTGCCCCAGGCCCACCTGCGCGAACTCGAACTGGAGCTCATGGCCCGCGCCGTTCCACGCGATCGGGAACACGCGAGGCGCCGGCCGCAGCCAGTACGCCGTTTCGTTCGTGTCCCACACACCGGTGGTGTAGGTGTCGAGGCTGTACTCCGTCTCGCCCGACAGGGCGCCGGTGCCGGCGATGCTGACGTTGAACGGCTCCGGCAACGCGATGTCCGGCGTCGAGTAGCTGCCGATCGGCTTCTCGATCAACAGCGCGCGGTTCGCACGCCCACGGAACGTCAGGCCACCGTAGCTCTCGCGGAAGTCCGCTGAGAGCTCACCGTGGAGCTCCACGCGTGTGATGTTGGCGACCGTGGTTTTCGGTCCCCACCACGCGGTGCGGTACAACCACGCCGTGCCCCCGTCCGGTGTGCTTGCGGGCTCGGCCGTGAAGGTCAGCCCGCCAGCCGCCATCAGCCCGATCAGCTGCCCGCGCTGATCATCCTGCGAGACGATGTGTGACAGCGCACTTGCACACTCCTCGGTGCGCAACGACCACTCGTTGTGGAGGTAGTGGTACACCCACAGGGCGTTGTTGTCCGTACCCGGCAGGGACAGCACGACCTCCTGGTAGCGTGCGTCGCGCGCGGCCACGGCGTTGGGAAGCTGCTGCGGATCGACCACGCCCCAGCTGAGCGTCATCCCCGGCGCCAACGGCTTGACGTTCGTGGGCTCGCTCTCGCTGGCGAGCGTGCCCTCCAAGATCATCGGCCCGTCGTCGGACAGGAACATGAGCCCCACCTCGGGGATCTCCACGATCGCGTGCGGCGCGACGCAGCCGGTGTCGCTGGTCAGCGTGCGGATCTCGAAGCCGCTTGCCGTATTGACCGACTGCTTGATCAGGAACACGCCCCGCCGCTTGAACACGACGAGCGAGTCCTTGAACGTGGCCAGCCCCGTGATCTCGCCGCCACCCACGCCGCCCGCGTCGAAGTAGTAGTCCGCGGGAAACTGCTCAAGGAACCCCGGCGTGGAGTAGAACACGCGCTCCGGATAGGCCGGCGAACCCGCGAGCCACCAGCACCCGCCGAACGACGCCTGGAGGCGAACGCCCGCCGGGATGCAGCCGAGCTTGGACTCGTCGAGCTCGAGGCCCAGGTATGCATCCGGGCACGAGTCAAGCCACTGTTGCGCGCTCCCCGACGTGAACTCCTGCAAGAAGTACAGGCTCACGCGCGCGCCCGTCAGCGCAGACACGCCGTCCACGTTGGGGGTGCGGTACAGCCGGATGGTCCGAACGTGCGCCGGCGCATCGGGGATCGAGACGTAGATCATGGAGCGCAGGCCGGCCGCGCCGTTGGTCCCGCTGACCCACACGATGTCCGACGTCGGCGACTCGCAGCCCACGTCGTTCACCCACGTCACCGCGTACCCGAACTTGAACGCGCTGTTCGCGGCGCCCACGCCAGTGTCCGGCTCGCCCTTGTTCGTCTGCCCCACGTAGTGCGAGCCGGAGATCCGTACGCGCGGCGCGGTCGCGGCCACCGGGAACCCGCACTGAACCACGCGCCCGTTGACGCTCGGATCGTTGCCGTCCCAGCGCACGGCGTTGTCGTAGCCGTTGAGGATGCGCAGCCACGCACCATCCGGCAGGTACGTGGACCGGAGTCCGATCGACCGCAGGTTGTGGCGGCCCGTCGCCAGCGTGATCACGTCGCCGTTGTCGGAGCCACGCCACGCCTCGAGCGCCACGGACTTGGACGCCGTGGAGGTCGCGCGCTCCCACACAATCCACTGGCGACCGGCGCCACGCTGCGCCCACCAGCACAGCGAGCGGCCGGTGCCGGCGGCGATCCCCGCGCTGCCGCGCTGGCCGTACGTGCCGAACGATGGTGCCGAGCGCCAGATCCCCAGCTTGTCGAGCGTCAGGTTCTCGATGCGCTCAGCCGCGCCCTCGCGCGCGTCCGGCCGCTCGTCCATGCCGAGCAGGCGCCGAAAGATGCGGACTGCGCCCTGCATCACCCACCCCAGGTCAGCGTCGGCTTGCCGAGGCGGACGTGCTCACGCTGGAACGGGGACCACGCCTTCTTGGTCTTGATCGTCGAGCTCAGCGTGAGGTAGCGGTTCGCCATCTGACCGACCTTCTCCGCGGCCATCCGTTCGTGCATCCGAACGAGCTTGTCCGCGCCGTTGCGCGTACCGAGCACGATGCACACCCGGTTGACGAGGTACTCGTGGTACTGCTGCGGCATGTCGGGGCTGTCGTTCTCGGACAGCATCGCCTTGCAGCGCCGGAGGTATTGCACCTCGTACCAAGCGTCCGCCGCGGGTCGTGGCCAGAAACGCAGCGCGAAGCGCGGGGCCGCCATCGCGTCATCCCACACGAGCCGATCGGTCGCCGAGGTCGGCGGGAACGGCGCGGCGGCGTCGGTGTAGCCGGAGACGTTGGGGCCGGCCGTTCCGATGTAGTAGAACTTGTTGGACGTCCCATCGGCGCGGAAGATCAGCTTCACCTGCGGGAACGACCCCGTGTCTGTGACGTCCATGCCCGTCAGCTGCACGGTGTTGGTCCCATCGGTGGTGACGCTCACGATGTTGGACGGCGCGCTGTACTGGCCGCCCACCATCCACACGTAGAAGTAGCGATGCACGCCCGCGACGATGGCGCCAGCGCCGACGGTGGTGCCGACCAGCGTGCCCACCGGGGCATCGAGCGGGGGCAGCGGTTCATCCATGATGCACGCGGTCGGCGTGCCCTCGCCGTCCTGGTTCGTCGAGAGGGTGAGCTCGCGCTCGAAAGCGTGGTTCACGAAGTCGAGCGCCCCGCGCTGGCCGTCGCGGTCGACGATGCCGAGCACCTCCGACACGTCCGGCGGAAGGATGTAGCGGTCGCGGCGGATCACCCAATCCGTCGCGTTCGCGGCCAGCGACGTGGCGACGGGCTCCTCGAAGAACAGCGACGAGACGCTCATCAGCTGGTCATTGGCGGGGTCCGGCATCCCGTACGCGGCCGTGCCACCGTAGGACGGATCGCGCGACTCCTGCTGGTACAGGTTCCTCCAGGTGGGCGGGAACGGCCCAGCGAGGCGGCCGTACCGACGGAGCCCGTTCGTCCCCTCAGACGCGCGGAACACGAGCGCATCCAGGGCCACGAACGGCCAGGGCGTGGCACCGCCGTGGGCGAACGCGCGCGACCCGCCGGTGGCGATGGCCGAGTGCGTGCGGTCCTTGTACACGCGGAGCTCGCGTTTGGCCCATCGCCAGTCCCACTTCCGCGACTCGACGAACGCGGCGCACTCCGCGTTGATCAGCGCGGCGATGTCGTTGCGCGCGGCCTGCGTCTGGACCGCGTGCTGCGTCTCCGTCTGCACGCGCGCAATGATCGTGGCCAGATTCACGGAGCCTCCAAAGCAGGACAGCCGCGCCGAGTGTACCCCGGCGCGGCTGTCGTTGGCGAACCGTCAGCTGCTAGTTGCCGGCGCCGAACAGCACGACCGTGATGGAGCCGGAGGCCGTCGCGGTGAGCGCGCGGCCCACGGCGCGCTCGGTCGTGGCGAACGCCTTTTCGAGCGTGCCGGCCACGCCGGACTTCTGCACGAGATCACCGGCGGCGATGCCGGCTTCCGCGAGCGCCAGGGTCTTGGTCCCCTGGACCACGACCATGCCCCAGGTCAGGTTCGGGATGTCGACGTCGACCACGCCGATGAAGCCCGGCGAGTCCGCCGTGGTGTCCTTCTTGATCGCCTGACCGAGCGCGGCGGTCGCCGTGCTGATCGAGAGATCCTGCACGACGGCTGAGCCGGCGGCGATCTTGGCGCCGGACCCGTTGTAGTACAGCCGCGTGGCGCGGGCGAGGTCCTGCTGCTCGGCGGTCCAGTTGGACTCCATGAGCTGCGGTGCGGGAATGCGCGACATGGCGTCCTCCTAGTACGTCTCGCCGCGGACGCCGAGGGCGCACGAGGAGAGGCTGTTGGTGTTGAGCTGGCCCATGTGCTGGAACAGCTTGGCGCTGGAGTCGTAGAACGGCGACAGCTCCTTGTACGGGCCGGACTTCATCACGAAGCCGGCGATCGGGGTCCACTTCACGCAGGAGAAGTCGATGAAGATGCACGACCACTTCTGCGTCGCGGTCGTCGCGCCGGCCTGGGGCAGATCGGAGTAGATCGTGCTGATCTTCCGGCCGCCGAACACCATGATGCGCTTGCCGCCGTCGAGGTCCTTCTCGCTGAGGTACCGCTCGTTGGCCTGGAGCGCGCGCTTGAGGTTCTGCACGAACCCGCGCGACCCGAAGATTTCGATCTGGTCGGGCTCCATCGAGAGGGCTTCCACCGCGGTCTGCGCAGCGAACAGCTGCGTCAAACCGTAGGTTCCGAACGCGTTCTGGAAGTCCATCGACTGGTTCTGCCAGTTGACGAGCGCCGAGTACGTGCTCTTGGACAGGCCCTCGATGGTGTTGCCCTGGGAGCCGTACGCCTCCTCCTCGAGCCAGCCGTCGGTGAAGTCCGTGCCGTTGAGCGTCTCGCAGTCCGCCCACGCCTGGAGGTCGCCGGCCGAGCCGCCGTCGAGCAGGACCTTCTGCCACTCCATCTTGAGGGCGTACTCGGTGTCCTCCTCGCGGTCCTTGGCGAGCTTGACGAGCGCGGCCGGGCCGCCGTTGATGCGCTCCTCGTGGCCGCTGATCACGACCGCGCGCGCGACGTCGCACCAGTCGACGCGAGCGCCCTGGAGCGTGGGGAACACGGTCAGGTTGTTGGCCTCGTAGCCCGTGCTGATGCGGATCGTCGAGGAGTGACGGGTCGTGCGCACCGGGATGCGCATTCCGTCACCGCCCTGCTTCGCCTCGCCCATGCCCTTGGACATGAGCGCGTCGATGAACGGGACGGGCCTGTCGAGCCAGGACTTGACGCGCGTTTCGCGCCAAGCCTCCAGCGTCGAGTTGAGATAATCGGCGGTCGTCGACCGGGAAGCGGCAGCCATGTGGCCCTCTCGCAGTAGGAGGTGGGGTCACGGGTGCGCCGGTGTTCCGGGGGGCCGTGTGTTGCCCCTACGCTACCGCGGCCGTTACCCGCGTGCAAGCGCCCGTTCGAGATACGCCTTGCGTACCTCGGGGTTCGCCTGCAAGAACTCCGCGATTTTCACGGGATCGCCGCGGATCGCCTTCGGGATGGGCGATTCGTTCGTGTCCGCCGGTGGAGTTTCCTTTGCGGTGTCGCCGCGCGCGGTGCGCTTGCTCCCCGTCGCGTGACGGATCGCACGCACCGTGTGGTACGCCGCCTCGACGGGGGTGCCGGGATGGTCCTTCCGGTACGCCTTGATGTCCTCGCGGAACGAGTCGAAGTCCGGGTTCCGCTCGGCGAACGCCTTGATCTCGTCGAGACGGCGAGACCTCTGCTGCTCCTCGAGGATCTTCTTGCCTTCGTTCTCGAGCTCCTCGACGCCTTCCGTCAGTCCCTTGGCGAAGTTGTTGAGGTACTCGTGGGCCGCCAGCTGCGCGAGCGTGCGCTGGCCTTCCGGCGAGTACGGGTCCACGCCCTTGGGATCGACGTTCGGCTTGGGCGCCTTCTGCGCGGCGTTCTCCACCAGGAGCTTGAGCCGGGCTGACTGCGCGCGGATCGACTCCTCGCGCTTGAGCACCTGCTCCGCGCGCGCGCGGAACGCCTCGCGCTCCTCGGCGAGAATCCGGTTCTTGCGGTCCCCGGCGTGGCGCATCCCGAACACGAGGTTGCGGACCACGGGGTCCTTCATCGCCTCCTCGATCGCCTTTCTCGGGACGCGGAACTCCACCTTCGAGAGCTCCTTGTACTCAGGGAAGTGCTCGGCGAACTTCTCGCCGAACATATCCACCGCGTCGATCCCGTCCTCAATCACATCGTGACCGGGGGCGAGCTTCGACGACGGGGGCGGCGCCACAGCGGGCGCGGGTGCCGTCGCGGGATCTGCGGCCGGTGCAGAGGCAGGGGCCTCGGGGGCGGCCGGATCATCGAGCAGGTCGGTTTCGGGGTCCAAGCGGGCTCCTACATGAACTCGTCGTACTTCTTTGCCGGTGCGGGAGATTCCGCCTCGGCCTCCTCAGAGGTTCCCGGCGGCTCGTCCTTCTCGGACGCGGCGTCGGGATCGGGAGACTTGGGGCCACCCTTGCGGACGGCCGACATCAGGGACTTGTCCTGCATCGCGCGCGCGAGCATGGACGTCGCCTCGACCATCGCGTCGGGATCGGCGGCGATCTTCTCGGGATCGACGGTGTACTCGTCGAACTCGGAGAGGCCCTGCTTCTTCGCGTGCTCGACGAACTTCTGCCAGCCGACGAGCATCGAGTACACCTGCGGCGGCAGCTTCTTGGTCGGCGCCGCCATCGTCTCCACGTCGAACGTGCGGCCGGACAGCTTCGACACCAGCGCCTTGAGCCGGGTGGCCAGGGCGTTGGCGATCGTCGGGTCGATCTCGCCCTTCGCGGCCGGCGCCTTGCCGCCGATCTTGTTGGCGACCATGCGCTCGTTGTTCTTGCTCATGCGGTCGAGCATGTCCTCGAAACTCATAGGTACTCCTTGGGCGTTTCGCCCCGTTTCAACGCCTGCTTCCGCGCCTCGGCCTTGTCCTTGCCCTCGGTGTCCATGTACCGCCGGAAGCCGGCGAACTCGGGCGCGTTCTTGAGCTTGTCCTGGTACGCGGCGTACCGCTCGGTGCGGGTGTTGTGCTCGATCTGCTCGTCCATCGACCGCTCGAGGTTCACGTCCCCATCCACGGGGACGAGCCCGCGCTCCTTGCACAGCTGACGCCGGTGGGCGGCGGACTTGACGATGCACTGGAGCCCGCGATCGTACCGCGGGTAGTGCTTGCCCACGCCGGCCTCGTCGCCGAGCTCGATCCCCCGACCGAGCGCGACGATCGAGCGGTACTCCGTGCCGGCGCACTTCGGACAGCTGAGGTCGTCCTCCTTGCCGTCGGGCTGATCGAGGTTGCCCCACTCGCCCATGTGCTCGAACAGGTCGTACTTGGTCTTGCACGCGGAGCATTCCCGCGTCGTGATGGCTGGCATGTTGTCCCTCGTTATTGCAGCATCATCGCCGCTTGTTCGTCACCCTGAGCGAGATCCTGTCCCGGCTCCTGTCCCGGCGGACGGCCTGGCCCGCCATCGCCCGCGGGAAGTCCGACCGCCCCCGCCGCGCCCAGCTGCCCGGCGGCGATCGGGTCCTGCGGCACCGGCGACTCGTCGACCGGCGGCTGATCCTGCGCGTCGGGCGGCGGAGGCGCCGGCAGCGGGGCGGGAGCCCTCGCCGCCAGCACCGCGTACGCGAGGCTCGAGGGCAGATCGAAACGGCGGACGTACAGGTCGTACAGATCGCGGGCGTTCTGGCGAACGATCGGCGGGGCAGACGGGTTCTCGGAGACGGCGATCAACGCGGTCAGCTGCGGGCTCGCCTGGACGAGCTCGGCGCGCTGCTTCTCGGCCTTCGCCGGGGTGGCGCTTCCGTTGGCGATGGAGATCCGCCACTCGCGCATGAGGTCCGCGTGGCCGATCTCCACCAGCTGGCGGTCGGAGTTGCGGAACCGGACGCGCATCCCCGACAGCACGTCCTTGTGGTCGATGGTGACGGGCTCCGCGTCGAACTGGCCGTTGCGGTGCTGGAGCGTGAGCGCATCCGCCTCCTCGCGCTTCGCGTGGTCCTTCGCCCGGCCTTCGAGAACGACGGCGAGCTCGGCGAGGTACGCCTTGCACACCTCCTCGACGGCGCGGTCGAGCACCTCGCGCATGGTGCCCATCTTGGACTCGACGTAATCGCCGGCCGCCTTCACGCCGGCCGCCGCCACGTACCGCTCGGCCTGTCCCTGGCCACTCGTCGAGGACACGCGGTCGAACTGCTGCTCCAGGTGTTGCGCCATCGACACGAGCTCGGTGGGCATGGGCGGCGGGGTGAGCCAGTGCGCCGCGTCCTCGAGCGGCCCCTCGCCCTCGATCTTGACGCGCTCCTGGTCGCTGCCGCTGTCGATGCGCGCCTCCGACTCCTCGTCGAGACGCTCGGCCCGGTACAGCAGCTTGCGCGCCGCGGACTTCTCCGCGCCCTGCGCGAGCCAGGCGTTAAAGAAATTCATGCGCTCCGCGAGCGCGTAGATGCTGCGGCCCTCGCTGATCCCGAACATCGGCTTCTCGGGAAGCGCGGTCAGCACCAGCGGGATGAACGGAACCGACGGCAATCCGTTCGGCTTGGTCGCCGAGATCGCGGACTCGTACACGAGGTTCAGCGTGCCGCTGTTGGGCGTGTTGTGGACTACCTCGTAGACCTTGAACTGGTCCTCCTCGTGAAACCAGAGCTCGAGCACGCGAACGTACGAGCAGTCCGCGGAGCGGCCGTCAGTCCCCATCACCGACTCGCCCGCGCTCGTCAGCTGCGGCCCGTTCATCTGGTCGCCGTACAGCACGTCCGGGATCGCGGTCGGCGTGGTCGGCGTGAACCCGTACCACCGCTTCGCCTCGTCGATGGTGATGTGCCGGGAGTGTCCGAGGTAGCGCGAGCCGTTCGCCTTGCGCGCGCGCCGGTCCCACACGCATTCCCACGGGTAGGCGTACTCGAGCTTGAGCGCGTCGATCGGACGCAGGCGATCGTCGCACACCACGCGGAGCGCGCCGTGCGCGTAGTACAGCCCGCAGCGCACCGCCACGCGCATGGTCGCGCGGAAGTTAGGGTCGTCGAGCCAGCGGTTGAGCAGCTGCGTGATCGGCTCGGCGTCGGGAATGACGTTGGGATCGTCCCCGTCGTTCACCACGTCGTCCGGCTGCACCTCCACCTGCGTCTTGGAGTAGAACAGCGTCGCTTCGTAGCTGTCGGCCCACGGTCGCACGCGGTTGATCTCGAACTGCGGCGCCTTGTTCGACGTCACGCCCTGGACCACGTTCTTCGTGTTGTTCTGGTTGCGCGGGGACCAGAAGGAATCGCTCATGGAATCGCGAATCCGGCTCCAGATCGACCGCATCGACATGACCCACTGGTCATGGTCGGCCAAGATGCGCTCGACGTAGCTTTGTTCGATCGTCATTTGCGCAACCCCAGCGTGCGAAGCAGGTTTTTCTGGACGTCAACCTCCGACGGAGGCTGCGCGACTGGCCGAGAGTATACCCGGCGGGCCGCCCACAGCGCCAGCGCGTGCGCGACCGCGTGATCGTCATGGAATCCCGCATCTGCGGCGATGTTCCCGTCCTTTTGCTCGCGGATTCGCGTCATTTCGGCGATCAACAGCGCGTCGTTGAGCTCGAGCTTGTCCTCCTCGAGCTCCGCACGCGAGAAGTCCATGATCTGCGCCTTCGTCCGGCTGTCCGTGATGAAGTCCTTGCCCTCGTCGGTGTGCCAGAGGTTCACCTTGAGAGCGTTCAGGCGCTTTTTCACGGCCCGACCATACGTGTTGCCGAGCTCCACCAGCGTCGTGGCGTTGTAGACGTGCAGCCGGGGGGCCATGATCTCCGCTTGGCGCCTCGGATTGGCGGTCGTCGAGCTCCAGACCGCGCAGACGGCGAGGTCATCGCGCACGATCACGCACACCGACGAGTCGCGGTCCACGCCGCCGGCCGCATCGAAGCCCGCGAAGTATTTTCGGCCCTTCTCCGGGGCGTGGTAGACGCGCCAGCCCGTCCGCGGCGTCTTGATCGTGAGCTTCGACAGCGCCGCGTTGAGCTTCTCGGTGTCGAACCACATGCCGCCGGAGACGAGGAACGGCTCCTTCCACGTCGTGGGGAACTCGCGGCGAAACCGCGTGATCCCGTACCCCTCGACCTTGAGCTTGTACCGACGGAACGCGAGGTTCTCGACGGTCATGCCGGGGTTGTCGGTGAGGAGCTTCTTCTCCTCGTCGTCGGGGACGAACCCCTCCGCGGACTTCTGGTACTCGCGGAACTTCCACCACGGGTGGAACAGGAAGGCGATCTGCCCTTCCGACTCCATCGCCTCGCACACGCGGCGGTACCAGATCCCTCGCGGGCCGTCCGCGGTGGACTCCTCGATCACCATGCGCAGCGGATCGACGTCCGCGGTGGGCATCGTCGACAGGATCGACGAGATCAGATCCCCGTCGACATCGGTGTCCGCGTTCGCGCGCGCGCTCGAACCCGTCGGGTAGAACCCCACCTCCGTGAAGTGAACGGCGCGGAAGGTGTACGACCGGCCCTGATCGCGTCCGCCGGCCATGGTGCAGCAGAAGGACGACTCGTGGCCGGCGAACCGGATGCGGATCTCCGCGGCGTTGTCGACGATGATCTCGGGAGCCAGCGGCCAGGGCAGGCTCTTGAGCATCTGCCGGAGCGCGCGCGTCACGCGACGGATCGCGCGGTGCTCGTGCGTCACGATCAGGACGTCGTACGTGGCCCCGGCGGTGAGCACGCGCCACACGAGGAACGCCAGCACGATGGTTGTGATCCCCATCTGCCGGCTCTTGAGCACGCGGAGGTTGCGCCACTTCTGGAGCACCTCAAGCACGGAGTCCTGCTCCGCGTAGCGGTTGTTCAGCCGGCGGCGCTTGCCGGACTTCTCGGTGATGGAGAGGCGGGAGACGAGCCAGGTGGGATCGCGCAGGTTCTCGCGGATCGTCGCGAGGGAGGCGCGGATCGACTCGTCATCCCTTGCTGCTTCCTGGCGGCGGTTCATCCTGGTTGATGAGCCACTTTTGGAGCTCGGCAGCGGAGGCGCCGCCGTTCCCCTGCTTGTCGCGGGTGGCGGCGAGGGCACGCCCGGCGCCCTCGACGAGCGAGGCGAGCTGCCCGACGCTGGCGGACGCCGGGTCAACGACGGCCCGGTGCAGCGCGAAGCGCATTGTGGCCACGGCCAGATCCTCGAACGAGGCGTTCGGGTCCAACACCACCGCGTTGACCAGCTGGTCCAAGGTCAGCGGGGCGGGTTCCTCGGGAGGCTTCTTCGCCACGCATCACGCCCGGCGCTTCATCGGCAAGACGTTCGACGGCGCACGCGCGTCACGCATCGCGCGCAGCGCGCGAACCACCGCGAGGGCCTCGCCGATCGCCTTCCGGTGTTCGCTCCGCTTCTTGCCCCGCTCCTCGAGCACGACGCGCTCCGCGCGCAGCGCGTCCGCTCGGCTGAGCTCGCGCGCGCGGACGCTCTCGCGCTCGGCGCGGATCGTCCAGTTGTCGGTGGCCACGGACCAGAGGTTCGCGGCCACGTCGCACGCGCACATCACCTCCACCGACGTGGGGGCCTCCGGGTCCCCGGCGACCATCACGAGCACCTCGCGCACGATCGCGAGATACCGCCCGGTGTCCGCCGACTCCGAGGCGACGAGCACCCGATCGGGCTTGGCCCACTCGATCAGCTGCTCGTCGGTCATGCTCACCTCTTGACGGACGCCGAGCGGTGGAAGTCCCAACCCGGCGATTTTTGGCACTTGTGTAGTTTCGTCCGTTGGCGCTCAGCTCTTGACGCTACAGGCCGAGGTCGGCCTTCGCCTTCGCCGCCGCCGCGTCCACCAGCGCCTCCGGCGTGAGCACCGGCGGCGTGACTGTGACGGCCTCCTTCTTGGGCCGGCCCGGCTTGCGCTTCGCCGGCGCGGCCGGCGCCGTGGGCTCGGGACCGAACACGCGATCGATCTGCTCCTCGTCCTCGCGCGTGATGCCCCACAGCCGATGCACCACGTCCTTCGACACCTCGGCGGCCTCGGCCGCCTCGATGCTGGACACCTTGCCCTTGAGCTTGAGCAGCAGGCGGCGGACGTCGGGGTCCATCGTCTCGAGCCGGCGCGCGGGGTTGCGCACCTCGGCCATGATCTGCAACGCCTCCTCGCGCTCGCGCTTGAACGCCAGCGGCATGTGGCCCGTTCGAATGTAGTCGGACACCGGGCCGCCCGTGGGATTCCAGACCAGCATCGGGTCGATCTCGCAGTCCTTCGCCGCGTCGTACCAGACCACGCAGATCAGGAGCGAACGCTCCTGCTCCTTCTCGCGCTTCGTCCGCTGCGGCTTGGAGCCCGCGTCCGAGACGTTGCCGCGCTCGAACTCGCGCATCGCGCCCTCGAACTCCGGGTTCGCGACCCGCCGCGAGCGGACACGATCGTCGATCCGGCGCACGCCGCACAGCACCTCGAAGTGTCCGCCCACCTCGGAGTACGTCGTGGTGCGCCGGTTCGTGAGCGAGATCAGGATCTTCTCGGCGAACTGGCCCTTGGTGAGCTTCCCGTCGGCGTACAGCCCGCGGTAGTGGAACCGGATCTGCTGCGTCCGCAGGCGCCAATCGGGCTTCTGCGTCACGAGTCCCGACGCGCGATCGATGCGGCCCGGAAGGCACGCCATCGTCGATTCCCACACGTCGGCCGGTGCCTCCTGGTGTCGGATGCCCTCGAGCACCGCATCCACCACCGCGTCCACGTCGGCGGGGCCTTGCAGGATGTCCTGGTTGTTGATCAGGTCGTGAAGCAGCACGCGCTGGTTGTCCCAGGACATCGAAAGACCCCGCAATGTCAGAGTGGTGGGGCCGTTCTCGCCGTCTGTTGGGCGGACCCCCAACCACGCACGCGGCCCCACCCCGTTCTTGCACGGCACGCGGGGGAACGCAAGCCCGCACACCTGATTTTCCCATGCAGTCCTGGAATAGCGCGCGATTTTCACATCC